>Ga0116192_1001462_pt1 | contig 16540 bp, 16 predicted proteins | sample AD_UKC113_MetaG_FD_89876 | JGI IMG/M metagenome (GOLD analysis project Ga0116192, IMG submission 89876) | Active sludge microbial communities of municipal wastewater-treating anaerobic digesters from Hong Kong - AD_UKC113_MetaG | ecosystem: Engineered > Bioreactor > Anaerobic > Digestate... | reverse complement strand
TGTACTATCCGTTTGCAAAAGCGCAGGAGTAAATAATGTCCTTGTCAGATGGACAAATTTTTTACCCATGGTGGTAAACTTTTTGATGATCACAGTGGTAAACTTTTCGGTTGACAAAAACAATGTCCAGAATCAACAAGCATATCAGTTCTCTGCTTCAAATGGGGAACGAATGGTTTTGATAACTCATCGTAAACCTGCTGGGGAACAATGATTTTGCCGCCGTAGAGCTTGACCAATATATTCTCATTTCCAACCCATAAGAACGCAGAAAGGCAGTCAGTATCAAAAAACAGCTTATCAGTCATATCTTTCTACCCCTGCTGTATCCAGACCATAGACGATATCCGCCCGGAAGGCATCCATCAGTAGTTCTTCATACTTGCCGCCGGATATAATATCTTTTTCTCTAAGTTCCTCTGCCAGCTTGATGTAACTGCCGGTCGTCATATATTGCTTGTTTTCGGGTAAAGGTCGATAAAGAGAGGCATCGTAGCCAAGCTTTAAGGCAGATTTAATTACATTAGATTTCATGGATTCGGCAAATTCCCTGCTGATATATCCATCGTTAATCAGGCGAAAAAGCGTAGCCTGCCTGCTCATTTGAAAATACTGCTCGATTCTGACAACATCTTCCGCCGATAAATTCATAGGCCGCTTTTTTAATACATCGGCAACAAATGCTTTTAGGGCATCATACGGGGCTAAGAAATACGAAGCAAAGGCGTCTGCTTCCTTTTCTGGCTCTGGCTTTTCAGACTCTATATTCGTTTCACAGATAGTACTTTTAAACCCTTCTTGAATAAACAGATGATAAAGTTCGTGTGCAGCTGAATAACGCTGCCGTCCGTAGGAAAGGGTAGAATTAATGGCCATAACCATATCATTTTCAGATTTTATAGACATGCCGCTGATGCGCTCCGAAAAAGGATAAAATACCAAGGTGAAATTGTCCAATCTTCCAAGGGTAGCAAAAACATTAAGGGGAGACATGGCGTCCTCCCCCAGACGTTTTCTGAGCATTACGGCTTCGGAATTTAATTCAATCTTCTCTTTCACGACTGCGCCACCCCTAACAGCTGCCTCATTTGCTTCAAATTTAAAGCTATTTTATTAATATCTGAAATGGCAGATAGGTCGTCATTGCTGATTAACGTAGCCCTAAAAGCAAACTGCAAATGATTTATATCATCATCCCCGTCTGATAGTTCGCTGAGGGTACAGCCAAACAAACAGCAAGCTTTCTCCAGTGCACCAACGCTTAGCTGCCTCTCCCCCTTTTCACATTTGGAAATGTAACTTTGATCTACATCTAAAAAAACAGCTAACTGCGCCTGATTTAAACCGCTTCTTTCCCGCAAAGTTTTTAGTCTATTCCCAATGGTATTTATAGCGGTCATTCATTCTCACTCCTTTCTACGTATATTATATGCCCTCTCTGTCATAAAATAAACAATAATTTTTATATAATTTATGACAGGGTAGAAAGCAGCTACTTTTTGATTGACTTGGTTATTATGTTTCTGGTATCGACAAGAAGCTGCTTGCCGGGTCCAGAGGAACACACCACCCTTTCCTGGCCGGATGGCCGCAGGTTTCGGCGTTTCTTACTGAAGTGTACCCCAAACCTTTTAACGATTCCTATACTTTTTAACGAAAGGTCATCCTCCCCCGGCAGGGGGGTGCATCTTTTAACGAAAGGGTGCAGAAAACAAAAAACACCGTCCGAAAACGGTGCTTTATCTCAGCGCAAAATTGCCGCAAATCCCGATAATACTGAGATTTTGCCTTGTATCAATTATTGCGTACTTATCTGGTGGAGGCGGGGCGTACCGTGCCATATCCAAAATCTTTAAAAGGCCTGAATCACTAAAAATAATAGCTTTATAGCAAAAAATACAATTCAAAAAAAATTCAGCCGTGCCGGTTAACGTATTCCCTAAACACCTGCGGATCCGGCAGTTTAATCTCCCTCCCCCGGTCCCTTCTATTATCTTTTCCCATAGAGGTTTTTAGAATGGAGTCGTAACGGGTCTCCCTTTCCGCCTGCGCTACCGTCTCAACACCCTTTTCAACCCAGCTTTCAAAGATGCCCCCGATGTATGACAAGCTTTTTTTACCGTTCAGAACCGCTTTTCTGAACGCGTATTCTATCATATCCTGTGTAAAGACCGGGAACCACCGGGTCAAAAATTCGACTTCGACCTTCGACCCTTCGAATCCCGCGTCGGACAAAATCCTTTTCACGCTCGCGCGATCATCAACCTTATGATGTATGGATGAATGAATGCTTTTATTTTCTGTAGTAATCTCTGGTATTGCTTTTTCATTCTGTAAGGTTCGATTTTCCATTTTGGAAATTCCATTTTTCATTTCGAAAGATGCATTTTTCATTTTGAAAAATGGAAGCTCTATTTTATAATCCTGTAGCGTATAACCTATTTCAACCAGGTCTTTGTGGATTTTCAAAAGGTTCACCCGGTACTGTTTTGTTCTGTCCCACTTATGTACCGGATTATTCCTTTCATCCAGCCAGCCGTTTACAACTAAAAACTTGACATGCCTTAGAACTGTGGCCTGCGAAATATTAAGCATAGTTTCTTCCGCCAACTCTTCCGCCGTCTTGTAGATCCACCCGTTCGTTGGTTCCATCGTGACAGACAGCCCACTTTGCTCCGCCCTGACCTTTTCCTCTGCGATAAACTCGTCAAAATCGGCAACTCTTTCAGACCAGTAAATAAACTGGTTCAAAATTATTGCCTTGATCGGATCACCCGTCAACGCCACGAACTCTTCCTTTATCGTGATACGCTTGAGCTTTCTCATTATTCCCTCCAGAAGATATTATTTTGGCGTGTCCGTTTTATCTGTCCCGTCTTAAAATCTCCCGACCTGTTTATATCCCGTTTCTTTCTCTATCCAGAAATCAGCCGGCCTGGGTTTGGAGAAATAATATCCCTGGACGAGAGACACCCCGCTCGTTAATGTTTCCAGCAGCTGATTTTTGGTCTCAACACCCTCCGCGATAACCTCCGCACCCGCCCGTGCGGCAAAGTCGGCGAGAAGCTTTAGAAGAGCCCGGTAATATCCCGCGTCACCACTTTTTACTTTCGTAAGCCCCTGGATAATAGACCGGTCAACCTTAAAAAAATCAGCCCTGAACTCACATAAATTAGCCAGGCTCCTGTCGCCGGCGCCGATGTCGTCAAAGGCTATGCGGACGCCATTGTCTCTAACAATTTTGAAATAACCGGACATGTGCCTGATTTTGGAATAGGACTCCGCGACTTCGATAACCGTATTATCCCTGCATCCGTTCAACTCTTGAAGTATTTCCTCATGGTGGGCCGCCAGCACCCCGGGATGAAAGTTCACGAATAAAAGCAATCCCGAACCGGACAGTTTGGAACGGAACTCAGAAAGAGCTTTTTTGAAACAGGCGAGCTCCAGCATATCCTGAACGCCTTCGTATTCGGCAGCGTAGAAAAGAGTCCTGGCGCCCTCAAGACAAGTTCCCTCCGGCCCCCTGGCCAGGGCCTCGTACCCCACCACGACATCCCGTTTGTAGTCATAAATAGGCTGATATAGAATCCGCAGCATATCGCGTTCGATAAGATTCACAACCTTCAAACCGCGCCGCCTCCTTTTTCCTTTTGCTATAAAAAAAGCCGGCCGGCGTATCAAACGACAAACCGGCCGGTGCAAACAAGATAATCATATTCCAAGTGAAATAACTTGACCAGCAATGTTAACTCCCCGATCATCTCTCACGGAACCTTTGCCCTTCGCCTTAACCACCAAAAAAAGAAAGCGGATTAACAGGCTTCCCGTTAACGTTTACCTGGAAGTGCAGGTGCGGCCCCGTCGAACGTCCCGTGCTGCCCATCCTCCCCACTTCCTGACCCTTTTCAACAACCTGGCCGTTACTGACACTGATCGCGGACAGGTGAGCGTAGCAGGTCCGCACGCCGTCGCCGTGGTCAAGAATGACCAGGTTCCCGTAACCGCCGCTCCATCCGGAGCTGACCACCACCCCTCTCCTGGCGGCGACAACCCGCAAGCCAATGTCGCCGGCAATGTCAACCCCTTCGTGAAAACCGGCAGCGCCGGTAATGGGGTCAACCCTCGTACCGAAGGAAGAAGTAATAGTATAATCCCCCGGCGCCGGCCAATCCCAGGGCCCGGTCTGCGGAACCCAGCCGGGAGGCACCCCCGTATCGTTCAAAAGAAAACTGAGATCAAAAAGCAAGTAATTCTTTACCCTTTCAATATCTTCGTCGTTCATGCCCAGCAAGGAACAAACTTCTTCCAGGGTCCTCAGCCTGAAGACCGGGTAGACGGTTCAGGTAACATCACCGTCACCGTCACTCACGCAGTGTTTTCAAGTGCCCGTCTGTTCTATAAACATTCCGGCCAGGTCCAGGGCCCGGGTCATGTTCGTTTTGCTGAAATCCTGCCTCAACCTTACCGCGTCAACCGCTATCACCTGCTGCCAGTTTACGGTTACACCTTCGTGGCACGGTGATTTCGTACCGTCGCTGACTTCCTTCGCCGCGTTGAAATAAAGCCACGCCTGCTCTGTGGTGACCATGGGAACCCTTTCGTGAATCACAACGGGACCGGAAAAAAACATGCAGAGCAGCAAGACGGGCGCCAGGAGGCAGGCAAGACCGGCAAATATGGCCTTATCCTCCGGCGCCAGGGCCAGAAACAACCTCAAGGCGAAAGTCATGCCCTTAAGCACCTCCGGCGCTGCCGAACAAAGCGATCTCGTGCTGCGAAGCCTCTACGTTCATCCGGATGCGCTGGTTGCCCGCCACCAGGAGTCCCTCGCCGCGCTCCGCGGTGGACAGGAGGTCCTGCTCGGCCTCGCTCAGCCTCATCAACGCGGCCAGCGCCTCCAGGTCTTTTTCCCCCTGCCCCAGCAGGAGCTTGTAGGTCGGGTTGTTGAGCAAGGCCTGCCCGTGCCTTTCGACCGCCGGGTCGAGAAAGTCGACCACGTTCTGGGTGATAACGCCCATCCCGCCCATGTACTTCCTGATCCGTTTGTTCGTGTCGCGCAGGAATTTAAGAGACTGGGGAGTCTGAGGGTCGGCCAGGATGTACGCCTCGTCCACTCCGAAAAAGACCTTCTCCTGTCGGTCCGTCTCGATGATGTGCCAGGCGTAGCTCAAAACGTTGAAATACTGAGCCCTTTTCACCGAATCGTCCGCGTTCATGAGGTTGAAAATATCCAGGACGATCATGTCCGAGTTTGCGTGAGCGGTCGTGGGTCCGGCCCAAAGGGCGGCGTCAGAACCAACGCCCGCCCTCTTCAAGAGCAGGGCGAGATTTCTCCATAATTCCGGGTTTTTCTCCGACTTTTTTGAGACAAGCTCGTAAAGGTGCTTCGTGTTGGGCCACTTTTCCGCGGGGACGGCCTGAATAGCCCGAAAATCCGTTTCCCAGGTAACCCCGCAGATATCGCCGTACAACTCGACCAGGGCATCCTCCAGGACCGCCTTGTCACTATCGCTCAAGTCGCGCAGGTAGAGGCTGAAAAAAGTCCTCAAAAACTGGATGTGCAGGAAAAGAGGGCCCAAAGACCTCCTGTCCCCGTCTTTCCCGGCTTCATCCTCGTCAACCGGGTAAAGCCTCACCTGGAGAGGGTTGATCCTTCCCATCCCGCCGGCGCAGTTGACCCACGCCCCGTCCAGCCCCAGGCACAAATCCCTGTACTCCCTTTCCGGATCGATGACGATAATCTTCGACCCCTGGATGTATTCACGGTAAAGCAACAGCTTTACCGTGAACGATTTACCCACGCCGGGCTTCCCCAGGATCAACCAGTTCGAATTCGGCCGGTCGCCGCCTCTTTTCCAGGTGTCCACCAGCACGATACCGCCGGACTTGTCCCGTCCCAGAACGATTCCCGAGCCGTCCTTGATCCCTCCCGAAGCGAAGGGAAAAGCCGCGGCAACCGTTTCCGAAGGCATGTTTCTCCTGCCCGCCCTGCCGACCTTTTCCGGCAGGATCGCCCACGGGCCTGCGGCCAGAAGACCCTCTTCCTGCCTGAATATCAACGCCCTGCCCCTCATTCCGGAAGCCGCCAGGGCGCTTTCAAGCCTGCGGGAACGCCTGTTCAAAGTGTCCTCGTCGTGCGCCAAAACCAGAAAAACCACGGTGACGTAAAAAACGTTCTGCTGCTCCTGGTCCACTTTCTTCAGAAGTATTTCCGCGTCTTTAAGAGCCCTCTCCGCCCGCATCCTGTAGAGGGCCTTGCCCGTTTCAACCCTGCCGGCCAGCTCGCCTATCGAGTCATTAATTTTATTGACCAGTTTCAAAGGCTCGGTGGGAGTGACGTGGACGCTGGCGAACACGCCCGGCAGCGTCACCACCCTGGCAAGCCAGGCGGGTTCTACGCGGGGCGGATAGCCGGTGACGACAATCACCCGGCAGATAATGTCCCCCATGGTAAGATGCCTCTGCCTGAAGTCGAAGGCCATGGGCGCCAGGACGTTCAAGAGACCGGAACCGGAACTCAGCCCCGGCGCCGGTCTTCTCGAAGAAGAACCGCGATTAACTTTCTTTTTCTGCAGCAACGGAATCATCTTCAAACATTCCTACCCCCTCCAATACTGCTGTATGTTTTCCGGATCAACGAGCACATTGTTTATCTCATTGAATCCACCTAAACATCCCCCCAGTCCACCGCCGCCGGCGCAACCGGACCGGACGAAGAAGGCGCGCGCTCGTAAGCGGCCTGGGCCGGGTGCGTGAACGTGAACAACAGGTCGATAATATCGCCGTCCGCGCAAAGCGCCACCTTCAGTCCCGACTTCCTCAAGTTGCCCGCCATCTCGTAGCTCCTCTTGAGCAGTTCCTCACGCGCCTGCGCGTCCGGCTCCTGGAAGAGCAGGATGTAATACCTGTGCTCCAGCGCCTCCCCGCCCGTTACGATCCCGGCCACGTGCCTGATATATTCCCTCAAGTGCCTCTTTCTCCCGGAGTCCGCCTTTCCGGCCTTTTCCTCCAGGTCCTGCAGGTAGGCGTCCAGGTCCACCGGCCTGCCGACACAAAGAATCTGAAAAGCCTCCCACTGCCCGTTAAAAGCCTCGTGAACGGCCCTGATAATCCTTTTCTTTTCCGCCGCGCTTTTCAAGTCTATGTTCATGGGCTCCACCTTCAGGACCGAAACGAGCCACCCGTCGCGCCTTTTTATCACGCCGTCGCTCACGTCGTAAAAAGGCAGCCAGTCCTGTGTGGAAGGTTCACAGGCGGCCGCAACCCCCCGTGACGGCAAGACTTCTTTATCCCCGGTTCCACTGGATTTCAACCTGAATTTCATCCTCAATCCTCCCTGTATTCATACAGATACCTCTTCCTGGACTTCAGAAAATCCCTTAAATGCTTCAGCACCTGGTAAAAGCTGTTCCCGTCAGGAGTGGGCTTGTGCAGGAAAAACGCCGCCGCCGGCAGGAGCAAAAGCAAAATACATCTCCCCTGCCCGGACGTGAACAACCCGAGAATATGAACCAGAAGCAAAGCGAGGAGAAAAGCGGCTGCAACCGTTCCCACCTCGAACCAGCCGAAGCCGGGGAAGAACTGGAACCCGGTCTCGACGTTGTGCGGCACCAGGTAAGGCCTGTCTTCACGTTCACGTTCATCAAGCTCAATCAAAAGTTATACCCCCCCCTCGCAAATACCCTGCGCATCAAAAGGAGCGTGCCCCCCTGCTGGATACCTCCGGCCACCGCGCCGCCGACGCCGGTCGAGTAGGCGAACTGCCGCAGCACGGCCGGCGTCCTGTAGGCGACCCACAGCCAGCCAATGAAAAAGAAAATCTGCATTGTCCCAACGGAAACGAGAGACATCGAAGTAAGGGCGCCTTTGACCAGAAAGATTTGAATCACCTGGCTCATGCTGAGCACCACCAGCTCCCTCCACCAAACCGAAAATGTCCCCTGGTCCGGGTTGGTCAGGCCGATTGACATGACGGACCCGGTCACTGACAGCACCGCGAGTTCCACCGCCCGGACGCCGGTCTGCACCAGGATCAAGATCCACAAGACGAGGCCGACGATGGCCGCAACGGTCATAATTATTGTCGGATTCGTGAGGGCGACAAAAGGCGAGAACTGGCTGGCGTCGATGGCCTGCGAACCCGCCACCTGCGAGGCCAGGTCGGTGCAGGACGAGTAAACGAGCCTGGCGAGCCACGGCGTTCCCGCCACACCGGCGGCCGCCAGGGACACCCTGACCAGGATATTGCCGGCGTCAACCGGCTCTCCGTTGGAATGCAGGATATAGGCGTAAAGGGCGTCGTAAGCGATCTTCAAGGCGAGCAGCGAGCCGGCGATAACCTGGGCGTCAGCCACGATATTGGATACGTAAGTCGAATCCAGTATCTGCAACGCGGCCGACATGGAACCGATCATCCCTCCGGCAAGGCTGTTCAAAAGAGCGTTGTAGATGTTGGCAAGGGCATTGGTAAAGCCGTCCCAAATAAGGTCTGAAAGCGCGCTCATAGAAAACCCCCTTTCACCGGCACGGGCCCCGGACCGCCGATCCCAGGCCGGGATATATAATGACTAACTGAAATACGAAAGGATAGTCTTGGCGAGTCCCATGGATCCCGTGCCGATTGCCCCTGCCTTGAGAATGTTAATCATGGCCCTGTTGTGGAGGGCGACCTCGACCTGATCGCCTTCCGCGAACTTTTTCATAACGGCATGGTATCCGATCATAACACCGGCTGCGCTCGGAATAAGCCCCAGCAGCCAACCCGACGCGTCGTTCAAAAGATTCAAAAACCCGCCGACTACGGTCGGAGTTTCCGCGTAAGCGGCGGGAGCGTGAGAAACAATAAGCAGGGTGTACCCAAAATTCACAAGCACCCTGCGTACTGCCTTAAAGGATTTTTTCGTCATGTTGAATCCCTCCCCAATGGTGGTTAATGAACACTGTCAATAGCGTCCCTGACCGGCTGCTTTTCAACTTTTTTCCCTTCAACCTTAGCCCTGCCGGACTTATTTTTCGCCTCTTTGAAAAATTCAGGCACCCAAAACTCAGGCATTTCAAATCTCACCTCCTCCTCGTAACTGGAATCGTCCTTTACCAGGTCGGCCGCCGCCGGCCATTCCGATACGTCCGGAAGCGGCAGCCGGGCCGGGTAATGGCCCGTTTTGAAGATCAGCGAGCGGCCCCTGGGCCATCTTTCAATTTCGTCGGGCGTCAGGAGAGGCCGCCCGGCCAGGCCGTCAGACAGGCCGTAGGAATAGTCTTTCGCCCTGGAGTGGGAAGAAAAACTTTCCGTCCTGACCGTGTACCGCCCGGTCTTAAAACTCAACAGCTTCTGTGTTTCAGGATTCGCGGTGGACAAGTAGATCCAGGTGGCGCAGTTTCCCGATATGGTGTCAGCCTGGATACCGTAGTGTTTTTTAAGCTGATCCATCCCCTGCACCACCAGGAGGAATCTCATGTTGCGGCCTGCGGCGGTGGTTATCTTGGTGTCGAAATCCGGAATGTTCGGCAGGTTTCCGAATTCGTCCAGGAGAAAATTAACCTTTAGAGGCAGGACCCCGCCGCTCTTGTTGCTGAGCTCCACAAGAGCCTGGTAGGTCTGGGTAACGTAAATGCTTGCGATTGCGTGGAAAGTGCTCTCCTCATCGGGAATAACCAGGAACACCGCCGTCTTTTTCTTCCCCGGTCCCGCCAGATCGTGGTCCTGGTATGAAGTCATCCAGCACACCCCTGGGTCGGCCCAGAGGGCCAGCTGTGCCGCCGTGCCGGTATAAATGCTGCTTTTCAAACGGTCCTCAGCCATGGCCGCCACCCCGTAGTCAATCCGCGCCTGGTGTTCAGCCGGCAGACGCTCAAAATATGCGTCCAGCAGTTCCCCGCCCCGGCCGCCCAACGTCACGAGGGTGCGGTAAACGCTGCCCATGTGCCTTGCTTTTTCGGGCGCTTCCATGGCCGCCGCCATAATCAGGGCGGTGTTCAGGCTTTTTTGCGAGTCCGGCCAGATCGGGTCTCCCCTGTAATGGCCGGGCGGCATACCCTTGCTGGTCATGATGTGGGCGATTGCCTGCGCGGCCCTGGAAGCCCTTGCGCGATCACCTTCCCTCAAAGCCGCCAAAACCGGGTCAAGAAGGTTCCACCTGTTTCCCCTGCCCGGATTCCGGAAATATAAAACTATTACTTTGTAGCCCATTTCTTCAAGAAACTTGGCGGAGTGAGCGTTAAGTTCACCTTTAACGTCCGTAACGACCATACTCTCACCGGCATGGGCGAGCGTCCAGATAGTGGGTAATATAACCCTGCGCGACTTCCCCGACCTCGTGGCGCCAATTAATAAGACGTGGGTATCTCCCACGTCCAGCCAGGTATAAAACCGTTTTCCTGTTCCCTGCGCCCCCACGACGATCCCGCCCGGAACTTTTTCAGAGGGGATCCTGACTATTTTAAAGCTGGTTTTCATCTCCTCGTCGGTCTGCCAGCGCGAAGTGCCGTACTGCCCTTCCCCGGCCGCGGCCGGCCCGCCCGGTCCGTCTTTCTTTTCTCTTCGTCTCCAACCCCGTCGAGTGAAAACGCCGAGAACCGCCGCTCCCAGCATCAACTGCGCCCAGTACCAGGCATATCTTACCCGTTCGTTATTTAAAAGAATTACCGGTCCCGACAAAGGTTTGTCAATAAAGTCCTGTTTCCAGCGTTCAATACCCGGCCTAAAGCCGCTTGTCTTCAAGTAATACGGCAGGTTCAGCACCGGAGGTAACAATAAGATGTCCAAAATAAACAAGATGGAAACAAGGTATAGGCGAAAATTCATTTTTCCAAACCTCCCATGCAAAAAGCAATTTAATTGATTTGAGCCTGAAAACTTAAAACATAAACGTGTTACAGGTAGTACCATAGCGTAAATTCCTCTGAAAAAGTCATTTAAACATTTCCCGAAATATTTATCATTTGTTAACCACCCCTGAAAAAGAAAAACCCGGCTTGCCGGGTGTGTATTGTTCGATAACTGCATACTTGTTCAACCGTGATATGGTAGATTATAATGCCAATGTTCATACGAAGGAGAACCTGCTTGCCGTTCGTTTTGCCGAAAAACTGGGCTTGAGCAACTTCGACGGATCACAATTGCATCATTTCTACTACGAGTTGGATTTTCTTAATTGAAAATAAAGACATCATTGAATTGGAATTGTTTAATCAGACCAAAAGTCTGTTTAGCTTGGACGGGACCAGGTATTTTGGGATACCACCACCACTTACTTTGAAGGAAACGAGCCAGAGAGCCTGGCTGAGTATGGCTACTCCAAAGATACGCCGTACACATTTCTTGAATAGAGCAGGAAATTCATTATCTTGGCAGAAATTGATGTTAATAGAAGATTATTACTAGTTTTTTGCAAGTCTAAAGCGCTTTAATATCCATAATTTTGAGGTAGAATCATGCTGCCTATACACTATATGAAATACTATTGGGGAGGTACATATAAAAAATGAGTGAAGAACAGATAAAAAAATTTTACTCCGATTTACGAAAAATCAAGGGGAAATTTGCTATTTTTTTAGGTGCTGGCTCCAGCTACGATTTTGGAATTCCTACAATGTACGAAATGGCGAAAAATCTACATGAGGAGGTCATTAATGGAACAAATACCGGGATTTCAGCAACAACTCAAAAATTATTGACTACATTAACCGGAATTTCAGCAAATAAACAATTAGAACAACCACAATGTAATTGGAATATCGAAAATTTATTAACACGACTACATCAAATTCGCGAGGCGTTAGAACAAGATAACCCGTATTTTAGAGAGATAAAATTTAAAATTGGGAGAAAAAATTTTAACCTAAAGCATATTATTACTGCAGAAGAGGAACTTATTAATTATATATGCAGCAATACACAACTAACAAAAAAGGATAATGTCTCGCATGGCTGTGGTTCAGTTGAATATTTATCTAACTTCATTGAATTGATGGGTTGCTTTCAAAAAAAATGTAAATATCTTTACAACAAATATTGATTTGTGTATTGAGGCTTCTATTACAAGATTAAATCAATTACAAAGCAACAGGAGTTCTAAAAAATACTATTTAATTGATGGATTCTCCCCCGGAATTGTTCCAACCTTCGACCTTGCAAATTTTGCGTGGAAACCAAAAGACACTCAACGTGATATAATCTTAGTTTACTATTGGAAACTTCATGGTTCTATCGACTGGACATACTCTATGCCTTTTAATATATATAATGATTCTAATATTGAATACTTTGGCGATGAGGCAATTATCTGTAAGCGTATTCCTAAAAAACAATGGGAGATATTATATGAATGTAGTGCTTTAGCTACTCGAGCAGAGTGGAATAAACATAAAATTGTTATATTCCCAACACCTATAAAGTACTCTCAAACCTATACATACCCTTACATTGATCTTTACGAAGCCTTTCGGCGCACATTAGAAGAAATTGAATTATTACTTGTTGTTGGAACAAGTTTTCCTGATCAGCATATAAAATCTGCAGTCAAGAGCTTTATCCAACGAAAGGAAACTTTGCTTTACGTAATAGACCCCTCTAGTACAATGAGTAAGGACAACCTTAAGGAATTATTTGGCAATTTCGATTCAATTCAAGATGTAATAAGTCTTGGCTTTCTGAATTTTGTTAATAGACTAAAGGTCATTGAAGAGTTAGAAACTACCAGCGGAGGTAATATAAATGAGTAAAATTATCGGGCAAGTAATCTCTGTAGTCGGCTCCTTATTAACAGTTGAAGTTAACTCTGAATTAAGTGATCTTCATATTCGCCACCAGGGAAGAACCTATACTGTTGGCCAGCCAGGTACTTATTTAATTGTCGGGACTGGTTACGACAAGCATTTAATTTTAGTTACAACAGTTCGCAAGAATTTAGGTGCTCTTTCATCAGATTTTAATAAAGACAGTGGGGCGGTAACAAATTACCTTCCAAAAGGGAATTTTCCTTATTTACCTTCCCCTGAACAATTAGTGGATAGAACTCTAATTGACGGGGTTATTGTAGGAACGATTGCAGGAAAAAAATTTGAGGTAGGGGTATCTAGTCTTCCTGTCGTAGGGGATGAAGTAGCCCTTGCACTTGAGGAACACTTAAAGATTGCTCTTTCCCCTCCTGAAAACAAACCTACAACCTCAATTGGCTTGTTTTCAGAAACTTACCTGCCGGTTTATTTTGATCTTGATCAACTTTTAGGCAAACATACAGCTATCGTTGGCACGACTGGTTGTGGCAAGTCTTATACAGTTGCGAGGTTATTACAAACTATTGTTGATGACTACCCTGGCGCCAATATTATAGTGTTCGATTTGCATGGTGAGTATAGATCCTGCTTTGAACCAAGCCGTTATTTACGGGCAGACCAAATTAAACTACCAGCATGGTTACATTCCTTTGAAGATCTCTTCTCCCTATGCGCAGACCTAAGCAATCAATTTAATATCCATAATCAGCGTCTAGCTTTTAGGGATGGTATTTTTAGTTTAAAGCAAAACCATTGTAGAAATGTCATAAAAGATGAAGAGTTAGCTAACAATTTAGATCTTGATGCACCTATACCCTTTAATATTAACCACTTACTTAATTATTTACATAATTTAAACAATGAAATGCAATATAGTGACAGTGGAAATCCAGCTTATAAAGATGAATCAAAAACAGATAATAAAAGAGAAAAACCATATTGGTTTGAAGAAAGACTTGAATTTAAAGAAGCACAAAATAGAGTTGTTAAGAATGGCCGTTTAAAAGGTGATCTCGACCGCCTAGTGATGAGGGTTGAGTCAAGATTGCGTGACCCTCGCTATGCATTTATGTTTAAGTATGATTACCCAGATGGAGCAGATCTTGTAGCTAAAATCAGAGAAATAACCGGTTTCCTTGAAACTGACTCAAAGCCTATAACTATCTTTGATCTCAGTTTTCTGCCATCGGAAACGGTGGGGACTGTTGTAGCAACAATATCACGTATAATTTTTCAAGTTCACTTCCTGGCTGAAAGGCAAAAACATGTACCTACTCTTATGGTTTACGAAGAAGCACATAACTATATCTCACGGCATGGGAAGGGGGCTTACGGTGAAGCAAGATCAAGCGTTGAGCGAATTGCAAAGGAAGGTCGTAAATTTGGAGTCGGCTCCTTGGTAGTCAGTCAAAGGCCCAGTGAACTTAGTGAGACGCTTTTAAGTCAGTGCAACACGTTTCTATGTATGAGATTGTCTAATTCCCAGGATAAAGCATATATAGAAGCTCTTTTGCCGGATTCACATAATCGGCTTGTTGATATATTACCTGCCCTGCCTCAGGGCCACATTCTTGCTATTGGTCAGGCATCAAAAATGCCAATAAGAGTTAAAGTTTCCGAAATTATAGATGAGAAAAAACGACCAAATAGTAATGACCCACAATTCGGTAAACAATGGCGCAAAACCCAAACAGAGAGAGAAATTCCCGATATCAAAAAGATTTGTGATTACTGGATTCGCTCAAAAAAAACCGATGAGTAATATATTCTAAAAAGGAGGCTATTTTTAAAATTAAGCATTTTTACTTAACATTATGTTGACCCAATAATTGATCAGCTAGTCTATTGATTTCCATCTGTTGAGCTTTGATGTTTCCGCCTCTGGCTAGGATCTGATGAGCTTCTTTAGAAAGACGGGCTAGTTCTGCATGAATTCTATTTTGCTGGTTATACGCTGGAAGTTTAATATGACGGAACAGAGTGCCTACCTGGAGCTTGATTGTAAAACTATCTACAAAAGTGCGAATGGGATTGGAGTTTAATAGTGCACAAACATAATGAGCATAATTTTCATTATCAAAAGCCGCGAAGTAAACCTTGTGATCAGGAATTATCGGTTTAACTCCTCCACCAAAAGGAACTTCCGCTTCGGAGATAACCGCCGCCTGTAAAGTCCCTGAAATCTCAGCCCAAACAACCTTATACTTTGCAAACGTATAATCACCGACATCATAAATTGTATAGAAAGGGATTTCAGTGGCCTCCAAAAGGCCAAGGCGCACTTTCCGGTCGTACTGGGGTTTTATACGTGTTCTCCATGTAGAGCGCAGTTCCATGAGACCATTTTTGTTTATTGCTCGAAAATAATTAAATGCTTGAGGATAAATTTTGGCGAAACTAGTCAATAATGGTATTTCTCTTATATTAATATTGTTATTTGGAACTATTACATAGTATGGGCTAAGGGTAGCATGAAAAGCACGAATATTTTCTGAACCCTTAATTAGAGGATAAACCAGATCAAGCTCAATTTCACCTATTCTACGTTGTACAGGCTTGTCCCCTAAATTCGGTACATTACGGAAGCGAACAGTATTTGTGACTCTACCTAGTCCTAATAGTTCTATAAAATATGCTCCGTTTAAATCAGTAACAATACCTTTTCGTCCTCTAATGTTTTGATCTTGACCATCAAGTGATCGAAGTGTAGCAAAGTTTCCTGGCGGAAGGATAATCCAGCGCTGCCCAGGGCCGCTTAGAGGGTTTGCTTCAAGTTTTACGTACCTAAGTCGTTGCTGTGCTGTTGTCCAGTTGGCATCCTCAGGAATAGTAGATGAGGTCGTACGTTCCCACTTGAGATAATTAACTGGATAACTGGTAGCCTGCCCCTTTTCTAAACTAAGTACGGTGGGTTTGTTTCCTAATCCCCGAAAGGGCCTGACGCTCACAAGATCATCAACACATAGGACATTCAAGGGAATACCATTAACTTCGAAGCGCCGGAATCCTCCGGAAGACTGGGACTGAAAGTGTGTCTGAGTAATGACAAATGACAGACGACCACCCTGATCGTTTAGCCATTTATCGGCTACTGTATATGTAATCATCCCGGAGATATCAAGCTCATTGCCACCAAAGTAACGATCTCTAGAAAATATACCATAACTCTCACATGTTGGCTTAATACGTTCTGTATAACGAGAAGGAAGCTCGGACCAACGTACCCAAGGTGGATTTCCGGCAATATAGTGGCACTTTCCAATCGCCACTGATGCAAAGTAGTTACGTACTATACGACACCAGATACGATTCCAGTCATTCCGCTCAAGTTCCTCTATTTTTCTAAACATATCAAGTAAAAATGGTTCCCATATTTCCCTTTGTGGTTCATTACAATAATTTGGTTCATTATGTAGAATTGCTAAAAAAACCTTCACTGAATCACGTTGCCTAATAACCCTCTCCATAATCTCCAATACACGAGCAAAAAGTCGATTACGCTGAATAAAAGTCTCAGGAAGCGACAGTTCTATTGTCTTGAAACGTGTCCCTATTTTATATTCTCGGTTACCCCTAGTAGTGCTGATAGTAGGGGCATAAACAGCATCAGCCTGGTAAATGGGGATTTCTACCTCTGAATGTGTTTCTAATAAATCAGATATAGCTATAAGATAATTTACACGTGCAGTAAGAACAGCTAATGGGTTTAAGTCAAACCCCATAATGTGATCAATGATTCCCATTAAAATTTTTGAGTCGT
>Ga0116192_1001458_pt1 | contig 16565 bp, 14 predicted proteins | sample AD_UKC113_MetaG_FD_89876 | JGI IMG/M metagenome (GOLD analysis project Ga0116192, IMG submission 89876) | Active sludge microbial communities of municipal wastewater-treating anaerobic digesters from Hong Kong - AD_UKC113_MetaG | ecosystem: Engineered > Bioreactor > Anaerobic > Digestate... | reverse complement strand
TCAGCACCATGGTTATCGCCGCGGTCAGTGTCGTCTTGCCGTGGTCTACATGGCCTATCGTCCCAATGTTAACGTGGGGTTTCGTCCGCTCAAATCTCTGTTTGGCCATCGGTTCTTCCTCCTTAATGTGTTTGGCTTATAATTGTCTTGGGATATTTTACCCTTGTCTTCTGGTAATAATTCCTTCCGCGATGTTGCCGGGCACCTGGGCGTAATGGCTGAATTCCATGGTGTAAGTGCCCCGCCCCTGCGTGCGGGAGCGGAGATCGGTAGCGTACCCGAACATCTCGGCCAGCGGCACGTAAGCTCTGATCACCTGCGCCCCGGCGCGGGCGGTCATCTCCTCGATCCGCCCCCTTCGCGAGTTCAGGTCGCCGATAACATCGCCCATGTACTCCTCGTTAACCACTACCTCGACTTTCATGACCGGTTCCAGAAGAACCGCCCCGGCCTTCTGGGCGGCATTCTTCAATCCTATGGAGCCGGCAATCTTGAAGGCCACTTCCGAGGAGTCCACGTCGTGGTACGAGCCGTCGGTCAGGGTGACCTCGACATCTATCATCGGGAAACCAGCCAGCACGCCGTTTTCCAAAGCCTCCCTGACGCCGGCCTCAACGGCGGGTATGAATTCCCTGGGTATGACCCCGCCGACGATTTTATTGTTGAACTGGTAGCCGGCGCCCGGCTCCCGCGGCTCGATTTCCAAAACCACGTGGCCGTACTGGCCGCGCCCGCCGGTCTGGCGGATGAATTTGCCCTCCGCGCCGGCCTTTTTCGTAATGGTTTCCTTGTAGGCCACCTGCGGCCGGCCTACGTTCGCCTCCACCTTGAACTCGCGCAGCAGCCTGTCGACAATAATCTCCAGGTGAAGCTCTCCCATTCCGGAAATTAACGTCTGCCCGGTTTCCGCATCGGTGTTGATCCGGAAGGTGGGGTCCTCTTCAGCCAGCTTTTGCAGGGCGACCCCCATTTTTTCCTGGTCGAGCTTGGTCTTGGGCTCGATAGCCACCTGGATGACAGGTTCCGGAAAATCCATGGACTCGAGAACAATGGGTTTATTCTCACTGCACAGGGTATCGCCGGTGCCGGTTGCCTTCAAACCTACGGCGGCGACTATATCCCCGGAAAAAACTTCTTCGATGTCCTCGCGGTGATTGGCGTGCATTCTCAGAATGCGCCCGATCCTCTCCCTGCGGTTTCTGGTGGAGTTGTATATATACGATCCTGTTTTCAAATGTCCCGAGTAAACCCTGAAAAAAGTCAGCTTGCCGACAAACGGGTCAGTTGCGATTTTAAAGGCCAGGGCCGAGAAACCCTCGTCGTCTTTGGCCGCCCGCACGTCTTCGGCGCCGGTCCGGGGGTCGATTCCCCGGATTGCCGGAACGTCGGTGGGGGCGGGCAGGTAGTCCACAATCGCATCCAGCAGCGGCTGGACCCCTTTGTTTTTGAAAGAGGAACCGCACAGCACCGGAATCAACCTGACTTTAAGGGTGGCGTTGCGCAACCCCTCCTTTATCTCTTCCTCGGTAAGCGTAACGTTTTCAAGATACTTCATCATCAGTTTTTCATCGGCCTCGGCAACGGCCTCCACCAGCCTCTCCCTCATGGCCGCCGCCTCTTCAATCATTTCCGGCGGTATGTCCTGTTCTTCACTGACGGTGCCGAGGTCGTCGATATATATGATTGCTTTGTTTCTGACCAGATCAACAACGCCGCGGAAACCGTCCTCCATCCCGATAGGCAGCTGAACCGCGACCGGATTGGCTCCCAGGCGTTCCCTGATCATTTCAATCCCCCGGTAAAAGTCAGCGCCCACCCGGTCCATCTTGTTTATGTAGGCTATCCGCGGGACACCGTACTTATCGGCCTGGCGCCATACCGTTTCCGACTGGGGTTCGACACCACCCACCGAACAGAAGATGGCGACCGCCCCGTCGAGCACGCGCAATGAGCGCTCGACTTCAACCGTAAAGTCCACGTGGCCGGGCGTGTCGATGATATTAATCTGGCAATCGCGCCAGCGGCAACTGGTTGCAGCGGAGGTGATGGTGATACCGCGCTCCTGTTCCTGCACCATCCAGTCCATGGTGGCCGCCCCGTCGTGGACCTCGCCGATCTTGTGAACCTTGCCGGTATAAAAAAGAATACGTTCGGTGGTCGTGGTCTTGCCGGCGTCAATGTGGGCCATTATTCCTATGTTTCGAGTCTTATCCAGCGGGATTTGACGCGCCATTCAAGATCACTCCCTTACCACCTGTAGTGCGCAAATGCCTTGTTTGCCTCCGCCATCTTGTGAGTATCTTCCCTCTTCTTGACGGAACCTCCGGTACCGGCAGCCGCGTCCATTATCTCGTTGGCAAGCTTTTCCTGCATGCTGTGTCCGGACCGGTTCCGGGCGAAGCTGGTAATCCAGCGGATGGCCAAAGTCTGCCTGCGCTCCGGGCGCACTTCCACCGGCACCTGGTAGTTGGCGCCGCCGACCCGGCGGGCTTTGACTTCCAAAACAGGCATTACGTTTTTCATCGCCGTTTCAAAGACTTCCATCGGATTCTTGCCGCTTTTCTCTTTAATCAAATCCATCGCTTGATACACGATTTTTTCCGCAATGCTCTTTTTGCCGTCGAGCATAATCTGATTGACCAGCTTGGTCAAAACTTTATTTTCGTAAACGGGGTCCGGCAAAACTTCACGCCTGGCAACCGCCCCTCTTCTCGGCATGTTTTTCCCCCCTTTGCCGCTTAAAATAGGACGCCTGTACTTATATTAATATTTAAGGAAGCTTTTTTTCATCATTTTTTCGGCCGTTTCGAACCGTACTTGGAGCGTCCCCGGTTCCTGTTCTGCACGCCGGCGGAATCCAGCGCCCCGCGGACGATGTGGTACCTCACACCCGGGAGGTCTTTAACCCTACCGCCGCGCACCAGCACAACAGAGTGTTCCTGCAGGTTGTGTCCGATACCGGGAATATATGAGGTTACTTCTATCCCGTTGGTCAATCTGACCCTGGCCACCTTGCGCAAGGCGGAATTGGGCTTTTTGGGAGTGGTCGTGTAAACTCTGGTGCATACGCCCCGTTTTTGCGGACACTCTTTTAAAGCCGGGGCGGTAGATTTTTTAGTCACTTCTTCCCTGCCTTTCCGGACCAGTTGACTGATCGTTGGCATGTATAAAACACCTCCTTCCCGGTCGTCCAAAAGCTGCAAACTTTTCAAGTTATTTTTCTATTATGGCCGCCGCGGCGCATCCCACATCGATACGGCAGGCCTTGCCCAGGGCCTGCATGGAATCCGCCTGAATCACGGGTACGCCTTTTTCCGCACAAATCCGGAGAACGGGTTCGACCACGTGCCTGTCAGCGTTTTGCGCCACGTAAACCACTTTGGCCTGCCCCCGTTCAAGCGCCTTCATCGTCTGTTTGGTGCCCACCGTTTTTTTGCGCGCGGACATCAACTCTTCGTAAGACACGGCAGTGCAAAACCTCCTGAAAGCCAGACACTTTTATATCTTATCACCGGCAGAAGCCATTGTCAATATTTCAAAAGGTTGTCTCGCTATACATTAAATCTATTTCGGGAATATCTTCCGCATGTATGTCGTCTTCTTCGACATCGACGGCAATGTTGCGGTAGCGGGACATCCCGGTGCCGGCCGGCACCAGCTTGCCGATAATCACATTTTCCTTCAGCCCGAGCAGCGGGTCGAGTTTGCCCTTGATAGCCGCCTCGGTAAGCACCCGGGTCGTTTCCTGGAAGGAAGCGGCGGAAAGGAACGAATCGGTTGCCAGGGAGGCCTTGGTGATCCCCAGCAGGACGGGCCTGGCGGTGGCGGGTTCCCCTCCCCTGGTCATAACCCGCTTGTTTTCGTCCTCAAATTCGAAGATGTCGATCAACCCCCCCGGCAGGAGGTCGGTATCCCCGGGTTCATCAACTTTTACCTTGCGCAGCATCTGGCGGATCATCACTTCAATATGCTTGTCGTTGATATCCACCCCCTGCAACCGGTACACGCGCTGAACCTCCTGGAGCAGGTAAATCTGCACTCCCTGTACTCCCTTGATCTTCAGCAGGTCGTGCGGGTTCACCGACCCTTCGGTAAGCTCATCCCCAGCGTAGACCCGGTCGCCGCTCTTCACTTTCAGGCGTGCGCCGTAAGGCACCTGGTAGGTCATCTCCACGCCTTCGTCGCTTATCACCTTCGCCTCCCTGCGCCCTTTTACCTCACGGATTTCCACGAAGCCGTCGGATTCCGCAATCACCGCCTGGCCTTTGGGCCTCCGCGCCTCGAAAAGCTCCTCCACCCTGGGCAGGCCCTGGGTAATATCGTCGCCGGCGACGCCGCCGGTATGGAAGGTGCGCATGGTAAGCTGGGTCCCCGGTTCGCCGATGCTCTGGGCGGCAATAATGCCGACCGCCTCACCGATGTCAACCCTGTGGCCGGTGGCGAGGTTGCGGCCGTAGCACTTGACGCAAACGCCGTAACGGGTTTTGCAGGTCAAAACCGACCGGATTTTTACCGCGCCGATCCCCGCCTCCACAATCTTCTCCGCTTCTTCCTCGCTGATCTCGCTGTCGGCCTCGGCCAGAACCTCCCCGGTCCGGGGGTCGATTACGTCCTCCAGAGCCACCCGCCCGATAATGCGGTCCCCAAGCTTTTCTATAACTTCCGTCCCGTCCTTGATTTCCGTCACCTCAATGCCCATGTCGGTGCCGCAGTCTATTTCCCTGACGATTACGTCCTGGGCCACGTCGACCAGCCGGCGGGTCAGGTATCCAGAGTCCGCGGTCCTGAGCGCCGTGTCCGCAAGCCCCTTGCGGGCGCCGTGAGTTGAAATGAAATATTCGAGCACAGTCAATCCCTCACGGAAATTGGCCTTGATCGGCAGGTCGATGATCCGGCCGGACGGATCGGCCATCAAACCGCGCATTCCGGCAAGCTGGCGGATCTGCTGGATGTTGCCGCGCGCTCCGGAAGTAGCCATCATGTAAACGGGGTTGAACTTATCGAGGGTTTCAATCAGGGTGTCCGTCACCTTCCTGGTGGCATCGTTCCAGATGCCGATCACCTTCCGGTAGCGTTCGTCTTCGGTAATCAGGCCGCGGCGGTACTGGAGCTCGACTTTTTCAACCTGCCCCTCGGCCTCTCTCAGGATTTCCTTCTTTTGTTCGGGGATGGTGATATCCTGGATGCCTATGGTAATCCCGGCCCTGGTTGCGAAGGAGAACCCGAGCTTCTTGATCCCGTCGAGGAGCTTGGAAGTCGCCGAAAAGCCCAGCTTTCTGTAACAGTCGTCCACGATTTTGCTGAGCACCTTTTTATCGGCGACCTGGTTGTAGTAGCCCAGTTCCCTGGGAACCACCTCGTTGAATATAATTCTGCCGACAGTCGTTTCCACCAGTCCCATCCCGGGTATCCGCACCTTGACCCTGGCGTTGACCGAAACGGCCTTATTCTCATATGCCATTACTGCTTCTTCGGGATCCTTGAACACTTTGCCCTCGCCGTGAGCCCCTTCCTTTTCCATGGTCAGGTAGTAGATACCGAGGACCATGTCCTGGGTGGGAATGGCCACGGGCCGCCCGTCTTTGGGGTTCAATATGTTGTTTGCCGACAGCATCAAAAGCCTGGCTTCCGCCTGGGCTTCAGCGGACAGCGGAACGTGCACCGCCATCTGGTCTCCGTCAAAGTCGGCGTTATAAGCCGTACATACCATGGGGTGAATCTGGATGGCGCGTCCTTCCACCAGCACCGGCTCGAAAGCCTGAATGCCCAGGCGGTGCAGGGTGGGAGCGCGGTTCAGCAAAACGGGATGCTCGCTTATCACTTCTTCGAGGACGTCCCAAACCTCCGGGCGAACTCTTTCCACCATCCGCTTCGCGCTCTTGATGTTGTGGGCGTGACCGTCGTTCACCAGGCGCTTCATTACAAAGGGCTTGAACAGTTCCAGCGCCATTTCCTTGGGCAGTCCGCACTGGTGGATCTTCAGTTCCGGGCCGACCACGATGACGGAACGGCCGGAATAGTCAACTCTCTTGCCCAGCAGGTTCTGGCGGAAACGTCCCTGTTTCCCTTTCAGCATATCGCTCAGGGATTTGAGCGGACGGTTACCCGGCCCTGTAACCGGCCGGCCGCGGCGCCCGTTGTCGATCAGGGCGTCCACCGCCTCCTGCAGCATCCTCTTCTCGTTTCTCACGATAATATCGGGAGCTCCCAGGTCCAAAAGCCTCTTCAGCCTGTTGTTGCGGTTGATCACGCGGCGGTAAAGGTCGTTTAAGTCCGAAGTGGCGAAACGGCCGCCGTCGAGCTGGACCATCGGGCGCAATTCGGGCGGAATGACCGGAATTACATCCATAACCATCCACTCGGGCCGGTTTTTCGACTTGCGGAAAGCTTCCACCACTTCCAGGCGGCGGATGGCCCTGACTTTGCGCTGGCCGGTGACTTCCTTCAGTTCCTGGCGCAATTCCCTGGCCATTTCCTCCAGATCAATTTCCTCCAGGAGCTTTTTAACGGCTTCGGCGCCCATGGATGCCTTAAAGGCTCCGCCGTACTTTTCCCGGCTCTCCCGGTATTCGGTCTCGGTCAGCAACTGTTTTTTGATCAGTCCGGTGTCGCCGGGATCGGTAACGATATATGAAACGAAGTACAATACTTTCTCGAGCGCCCTCGGCGACATGTCCAGCAGGAGTCCCATTCTGCTTGGAATGCCTTTGAAATACCAGATGTGGGAAACCGGAGCGGCCAGTTCGATGTGCCCCAGCCTTTCCCGGCGGACCTTGGAACGGGTGACCTCAACCCCGCACCTGTCGCAGACGACGCCCTTGTAGCGGACACGCTTGTATTTCCCGCAGTGGCACTCCCAGTCCCTGGTAGGCCCGAAAATGCGCTCGCAGAACAGTCCGTCCCTCTCCGGCTTCAACGTGCGGTAATTGATGGTCTCGGGCTTCTTCACCTCACCGCTGGACCATTCCCTTATCTGATCTGGAGAAGCAAGACCGATGCGGATCCGGTCGAAATTGTTCAAATCCAGCAAAAGGACCCCTCCTTAGTAGTTGTCAGTCGTTAGAGTCAGGCGCCGGGAAAATATTTTCCCGAGGTTGTTGACAAAGAACCTTGAGGTTGAAACGCTCGCTCAAATGCTTCGCGCCGGGTGAACCAAGGGCTCGCCTCACGCGATATTGGACCGCCTTCAACTCACATCCTGTTGCGGTTCAGGCTTTCGCGGTCATCCAATATCGCATCCTCACTTCGCCCGGTACGTTTGCGGCGCTTTCGCAATATCGCTCGCTTCCTTTAGGCCTCAAGGCGGTACGGCTATTCCTCGTCGTCAAGCTCGAATTCTTCTTCAAAAAATTCCCCGCTGAACATTTCATCATCTTCGGTCTCTTCGGGATATTCCTCTTCCTCGACAACCGGCAGTTCCTCTTCGTGAATGTCAATGCCGAGCTCTTTGGCGGTTTCGGTGATGTCTTCCTCAATTTCCTTTATTTCTATTTCCTGATCGTCTTCCGAGAGAACCTTCACGTCCAGGCCGAGGCTCTGCAACTCCTTGATCAAAACCTTGAATGACTCGGGCACCCCCGGTTCGGGGACGTTCTCGCCCTTTACAATGGCCTCGTAAGTCTTGACCCTGCCGATCACGTCGTCCGACTTCACCGTGAGTATCTCCTGCAAGGTGTAGGCCGCGCCGTAAGCTTCTAGCGCCCACACCTCCATTTCGCCGAAACGCTGCCCGCCGAACTGGGCTTTTCCACCCAGGGGCTGCTGTGTCACCAGCGAGTAAGGGCCGGTGGACCTGGCGTGAATTTTGTCGTCGACCAGGTGGGCAAGCTTGAGCATATACACGTAGCCGACCGTAATCGGGCTGTCAAAGGGCTCTCCGGTCCGGCCGTCGTACAGGGTAATTTTGCCGCTCTCCGGAATATCGGCGCTCCGCAGGACTTCAAGAATGTCGTTTTCCAGTGCGCCGTTGAAAACAGGAGTGGAAATGTAATATCCCAGCGTCTGGGCCGCCCATCCGAGGTGGGCCTCGAGAACCTGGCCGATGTTCATCCGGGAGGGCACTCCCAGGGGATTGAGCACTATTTCAACAGGCGTGCCGTCGGGCAGAAAGGGCATGTCTTCCTCCGGCAGGATGCGGGCGATAACGCCCTTGTTCCCGTGACGTCCGGCCATTTTGTCCCCTTCGGAAATCTTCCTTTTCTGAGCGATGTATACCCGGACCAACTGATTGACACCCGGCGGAAGTTCGTCGCCGTTGTCCCGTGAAAAGACTTTGACATCCACTACCTTGCCGGATTCCCCGTGGGGCACCCGCAGGGAGGTATCCCGCACTTCTCTGGCCTTCTCCCCGAAAATGGCCCTGAGCAGGCGCTCCTCCGCCGTCAGCTCGGTTTCGCCCTTGGGAGTGACCTTGCCGACAAGAATGTCGCCGGGTCGCACTTCCGCCCCCACCCGGATGATCCCCCGGTCGTCCAGGTCCTTGAGGATTTCCTCGCCCACGTTCGGAATGTCCCTGGTAATTTCCTCGGGTCCCAGCTTGGTGTCCCGGGCATCGCACTCATACTCCTCTATATGAATGGAAGTGAAGTAATCTTCCTTTACCAGTTTCTCGCTCACCAGGATGGCGTCCTCGTAGTTATAGCCCTCCCACGGCATAAAGGCCACCAGCACATTCCGGCCGAGCGCGAGCTCGCCGTGATCCGTGGAGGGGCCGTCGGCAATAATCTGGCCGGCTTCCACCCGGTCGCCCCGCTTGACTATGGGGCGCTGATTGATGCAGGTGCCCTGATTGGACCGGGCGAATTTCAACAGCTTGTATCTGTCGAGTTCCCCGTCGTCCGTTCTGACGGTGATCTCGCCGGCGGTCACCCTTTCCACAGTGCCGGATTTCCTCGCTATCACCACCACGCCGGAATCCCGGGCGGCTTTGAACTCTATGCCGGTGCCGACGAGAGGGGCCTGAGCCTTGATCAGGGGAACGGCCTGGCGCTGCATGTTGGCCCCCATCAGAGCCCTGTTCGCGTCGTCGTGCTCCAGGAAGGGAATCAGCGCAGTGGCAATGCTGAACACCTGCTTGGGGGAAACGTCCATGAAATCCACCTCTTCCGCAGGCACCACCACGATTTCCGGGGAGCGCGCATTCACCCGGCTCTCCCTGAAAACGCCGTTCTCGTCAAGGGGCGCGTTTGCCTGAGCAATAACGTAATTTTCCTCCTCATCGGCGGTCAGGTAGATGATTTCATCCGTTACCTGCTTTTTCTCCTTGTTGACCTTCCGGTAAGGAGTTTCAATAAAGCCGAATTCATTGATCCTCGCATACGTGCTGAGCGAACCGATCAGGCCGATGTTCGGACCTTCAGGAGTCTCAATGGGACACATTCTTCCGTAGTGGGAATGATGCACGTCCCGTACCTCAAAGCCGGCTCTCTCACGGGAAAGCCCGCCCGGTCCGAGGGCTGAAAGGCGTCTTTTGTGGGTGAGTTCGGCCAGCGGGTTGGTTTGGTCCATGAACTGCGATAACTGGCTCGAACCGAAAAACTCTTTAATGGCTGCCACAACAGGCCGGATGTTGATAAGCACCTGCGGAGTGATAACGTCAACATCCTGAATCGTCATTCTTTCCCGGACGACGCGCTCCATTCTGGACAGGCCGATCCTGAACTGGTTCTGCAAAAGTTCGCCGACTGATCTCAGCCTGCGGTTGCCCAGGTGATCGATATCGTCAACGCTGCCTTCCCCGTTCATAAGTTTGAGCAAATACCTGGTCGTCTCAATAATGTCTTCCTTCGTCAGTTCTCTGATAAACTCTCTTTCCACGGGCACTTCTTTTTTGAGATAGGGATCCATCTCGGTCCACCCGTCCGGATTTTCCCCGTACTTGTAAAGCACGCCGTGCTTCAGTTTTTTCTGGATTTTATAGCGGCCGACATTGGCCAGGTCATAGCGCTTGGGATCGAAAAACAGAGCTTCCAGAAGGGTGCGCGCGCTGTCAACAGTAGGCGGTTCCCCGGGCCTCAGACGCTTGTAGATTTCGACCAGCGCCTCTTCCCCGGAGTCCGTATTGTCGCGTGTGAGGGTTTCCTGAATGTTTTTGTCCTCTCCGAAAAGGGCGTTGATGGAAGCATCCGTGCCGTAACCCAGCGCGCGGATCAAAACAGTGACGGGAATCTTTCTGGTACGGTCAATCCGCACGAAGATATGGTCGTTGACGTCGGTTTCGAACTCCAGCCAGGCGCCCCTGTTCGGTATGATGGTTGCGGTATAGAGTTTTTTGCCGCTGGGATCGATCGTTTCGGCGAAATAGACACCGGGTGAACGGACAAGCTGGCTGACGATCACTCTTTCCGCACCGTTGATTACAAAGGTGCCCTTTTCGGTCATCAGGGGGAAGTCCCCCATGAAAACCTCCTGTTCCTTTACCTCCCCGGTCTCCTTATTGATAAGACGCACTTTCACCCTGAGAGGGGCTGCATAAGTAACATCTCTTTCTTTACACTCTTCAACCGAATACTTCGGCTCTCCGAGAGTGTAGTCAAGGAACTCCAGAACCAGGTTGCCGGTAAAGTCCTGTATTGGCGATATGTCCTGAAAGACTTCCCGCAGTCCCACTTTTAAAAACCATTCGTAAGAATTGCGCTGGACCTCGATCAGGTTGGGCAGTTCCAGTACTTCTCTCAACTTGCCGAAGTTGTGACGTACCCTGCCGCCCGCCTTCAAAGGATAAGACATCTAGCGCATGCACCCCCAAGAAAAAGTGATTTTGCCGATTTTGCGGAAAACAATGGAAAAGCAAGGCTTTGTTTCTTTACAATACCTCGCTTTTAACCAAAAATTCTGACTATCCAGGATATTATTTCCCAAATCATTCTTTAAAATACATTTTATTACCTGTGACTGAGCGAAAAAAAAAGATCGATAATTCAATGACATTAATAGATAGTAGCACAGTGAATTTATTTTGTCAAGAGATTATTTTTGGGCGGTTGTGTTTATTCTGTAATGCGGGGTATGCTGGTGATTATTGACGCCGCCGGATGAACCAAAGGCTCGCATCACGCGATATTGGACCGCTTTTAACTCACATCCAGTTGCGGTTCAGGCTTTCGCGGACACAAATTGGGGACATTCCTCGTCCCAAGAGAAATGCTCCAGACAGAGGTGTGTCCCCCAACCGCTGTCCCCGCTCATCCAATATCGCATCCTCACTTCGCCCGGTACGTTTACGGCGCTTTCGCAATATCGCTCGCTTCCTTTAGGACTCAAGGTTCCGGACAGGTTGTCAACATTCTGGGGGCATTTAATCCCAGATGAAATGCCCCCCAAACGGGCAATGACCCAATTGACGACCGCGTCGAACCACGTCTACTTAATCTCCACGGTGGCGCCAGCTTCAGTAAGTTTTGCCTTGATTGCCTCGGCCTCTTCTTTGGATACCTTCTCTTTGACCGGTTTGGGCGCTCCGTCAACCAGATCCTTGGCCTCTTTGAGGCCGAGCGCGGTTATCTCACGAACGACCTTGATGACGTTGACCTTTTTGTCGCCGACCGCGGTGAGAATTACGTCAAATTCAGTCTGCTCTTCTTCTTCAACCGGGGCCGCAGCAGCAGCCGCTCCGGGGGCGGCCACCGCCACGGGGGCGGCCGCGCTGACGCCGAACTCTTCCTCAAAAGCTTTGACGAGTTCGGCAAGTTCCAACACGGTCATGCCTTTTACCGCTTCCAGAATTTCTTTTACTTTGGACATCTTTTCTTAAACCTCCTGGCTTAAATTAATTTTTTTCAAACCGGACAACAGCTAGACAACTTCCCCGGCGCGCTGCTTGCGAACCGCCTCAAGCGCGTAAACAAACTTGCGCAGGGTACCCTGCAGAACGCCTGCAAAGCCGTAAAGCGGGGCCTGCATGCCGCCAAGCACACGGCCCAGGAGTATTTCCCGGGAAGGCAGGTCGGCCAGGCTTTTTACCGCCCTGGCGTCAATTACCCTCCCTTCCAGTACCGCCGCCTTAATCTCCATCTTCCTGGTGTCGCGAATAAACTCCGTCAGCACTTTGGCCGGCGCCACCGGGTCCGCGCCGAAGGTGACTGCAATCTGCCCCCGGAGATAGGGGTCCAGACCCTCCAGGCCCAGTTGCATTACCGCCAGACCGGTCAAAGTGTTCTTGGCCACTCTGAACTCGCAGCCGGCATCACGCAACCGGCGCCGCAGCCTGTTTGCCTCGGCGACGTTCAGCCCGCGGTAATCGGTAAGAATGGCAACCTTCGAGCTGGCAAACTTTTCCTTAAGTTCGCTGATAATAGCTTCCTTTTCAGATCTGCTGATAGGCACTTTTTCAATACACCTCCCCCCGTAGCTCAGGCGTGTAAATATTCTTCTTCGCGGCGCAGAGTGCTGTCGCGGCGTTGCGCAACGCCGTTCGCCGCTGACCAAGGCGCCGCCTTCGTCCGTGGTGGTAATACACCTTGAGATTGAAGCTGCTTTGATCCGCGGCTCCCACGGCACATCACGGGCTGTCCGCCGGAAATACAAAGGCCTCTGCAGACATACACAGAGGCCCGTACAATATCGCAGCGGGTTTAATCTCCATGCCTCGACTGGCGGCGATTACGCCATTATGCCCGGCACCAGTTGTCTACAGCAATTAACATCCGGTATTTTTTTATGTTTTTCGTCTTTAGGCCGTCACTTTCTGAGTGTTTATCTTAATGCCGGGCCCCATCGTCGAGGACACCGAAACGGCTTTGAGGTACTGTCCCTTGGCGGCGGCGGGCTTAGCCCGGATCAGGGCGTCGATCAGAGCGCGCAGGTTTTCCGACAGGGCCTCCACGGTGAAGGAAACCTTTCCGATCGGGGCGTGGATGATACCCGCCTTATCCACCCTGTATTCAATCTTTCCGGCTTTAACTTCTTTCACCGCCCTGGCTATGTCAAAGGTAACCGTACCGGTCTTGGGATTCGGCATCAGCCCGCGGGGGCCGAGTATCCGCCCCAGCTTCCCGACTGTGCCCATCATGTCGGGTGTGGCAATGGCCACGTCAAAACCCAGCCATCCTTCTTGCTGAATTCTGGCGACCATGTCCTCAGCCCCGACAAAGTCGGCGCCGGATTCCGCCGCCTCCTTCGCTTTGTCGCCCTTGGCGAAGACCAGCACCGTACGGGTTTTGCCGGTACCGTGAGGCAGCACCACTGCGCCGCGAACCTGCTGATCGGCGTGCCGGGGGTCGACTCCCAGCCTTACCGCCACCTCCACGGTCTCGTCAAATTTGGCCGGGGCGACTTTCTTGAGCAGTTCAAACGCATCGGCGGGCTCGTACAAAATGCCGCGGTCAATCTGTTTAAACGCTTCTGTAAATTTTTTGCCGTGTTTGGGCATTCTACTACCTCCTTGTGGTCCTGGCGGAAAAAATTCCTCCCACTAATTTATCCTTCCACCACTTCGATACCCATGCTGCGGGCAGTTCCCTCAACCATTCTGACGGCTGCTTCAATATCGGCCGCATTCAAATCGGGCATTTTCAACTGGGCAATCTCCCGCACCTTCGAACGCGGAAGCTTCGCAACTTTCTTCTTATTCGGTTCGCCGGAAGCCGTTTCAATGCCGGCGGCTTTTTTCAGCAGCACCGAGGCGGGCGGCGTCTTGGTAACGAAGGTAAAAGAGCGGTCCTCGTAAACGGTGATCTCAACCGGAATGATAAGGCCGGCCTGGGCGGCGGTTCTCTCGTTGTATTCCTTTACAAAGGCCATGATGTTGACGCCGTGCTGGCCCAGGGCAGGTCCCACCGGGGGCGCCGGCGTGGCCTTGCCTGCGGGAACCTGTAATTTGACTATGGCTGCCACCTTTTTTGCCATTGCTTGTGTACACCTCCTCCCGGAGCTTCAAGAAATCTTCTCAACCTGGAAGAACTCAAGCTCGATCGGCGTCTCGCGCCCGAACATGGAAATCAACACTCTTATTTTGTTCTTTTCCAGATTGATCTCTTCAACCATACCGATAAAGTTTTCAAAAGGCCCGGCTATAACGCGGACATTTTCACCCGGGGCAAAATCAATTCTGGTGCGGGGTTCATCCACACCCATCTGCCTGATGATCTGTTTTGCCTCGGTTTCATTCAATGGAATGGGTTTTGATCCCGACCCTACGAAACCGGTCACTCCCGGAGTATTGCGGACAACGTACCAGGAATCGTCCGTCATAATCATTTCCACAAGCACGTAGCCCGGGAAAATCTTGCGCTTCGACAGTTTCTTCTTGCCGTCTTTGATCTCGACCTCGTCTTCCATAGGCACAAGGATACGGAAGATTTTATCTTCCATATTCATCGATTCGATCCGCTTTTCAAGGTTTGCCTTGACCTTATTCTCGTAACCGGAATAGGTATGCACAACATACCACTGTTTTTCCATAAAATACAAGGGACCTGTCTCGCGGTGCTAGGTCCCTCACCTCCTCAGGAAATTATCTTCTCAAGATAAAATTGAGGACAGAGCTAAGAGCCGAGTCAAAAATCCAGATCATTACTCCCACCGCGGCAACCGCTACAAGCACTACGGAAGTGTAGATCGCCACTTCCCGCCTGTTGGGCCAGTGCACCTTCTTCAGCTCATTTATCATTCCGCGCCAAAACTTTTTTAACTGATCCAGCCGGTCGACTTTTTCCTTCTTTACCGCAGCCTCTTTCCTGCCCTGATCTTTTTTGACTGCGTCCTTCTTTTCTTTGCTCAAGACGAGAGCTTTCTTAACAGGCTCCTTTTTCGGCTTGTTTACCGTGAGGTTCTCTTTCGGGTTCGGAGGTTTTTTCCTGACGTTTTCTTTTTTGCCGCCCTGGTCTTTCTTGTTATTTTTATCATCATGTTTTCTGGTCACAGCCATCACATGCCACATCCTTAAATTTTTCTAGATACGCCTGTTAAAAAAGCGGCGGTACAGCCCTCAAGCAGATGCGGCCACTGAAAAGGAGGGTGACTTCAAAACGGCTACCTGGTTTCCTTGTGCAATGTATGGGTCTGGCAGAACCTGCAGTATTTTTTCATTTCAATCCTGTTCGGATCGTTCTTCTTGTTTTTTGTAGTAGTATAGTTTCTGCGCTTGCACTCGGTACATGCCATAGTAACACTTACTCTCACTTAAGAGCCACCTCCCCAAAAGCCAAAAAAAAATTCTATGTTGGGCTTCTTTAAAATTCACTAATAAAATTTAACACAATAAAAAATGGATGTCAATAGTTTCCCGGCGCCGTACAGGCTCAATGATATTCTTGCTGAAACCCTGCCTTATTATACCATGCTGCCTATAAAGCAGCCAATGGGGCTGGATATTGTTTCCAACCCCCTGTAATTCAATCGTCAGTTTTCTTATTCGTTGACGGCGGTAACCACACCGGCGCCGACGGTACGGCCGCCTTCGCGAATGGCGAAACGCAGCCCCTCCTCAATGGCTATCGGGGTGATCAGCGCTATGTTTATCCTGATGTTGTCACCGGGCATCACCATCTCCACACCCTCGGGCAGAGTCACCACTCCGGTCACGTCGGTCGTCCTGAAGTAAAACTGGGGCCGGTATCCGTTGAAAAACGGGGTGTGCCTCCCGCCTTCTTCCTTGGTAAGCACGTAAACCTCGGCGGAAAAATTCTTGTGGGGCTTGATGCTCCCTGGCTTGGCCAATACCTGCCCCCGCTCGATCTCTTTCCGGTCTACGCCGCGCAGCAAACACCCTATGTTGTCGCCGGCCTGACCGCTGTCAAGTATCTTCCTGAACATCTCCACTCCGGTCACTACGGTCTTCCGGGGCTTCTCGTTCAAACCGACTATCTCTACTTCGTCGCCTACTTTCACCTGCCCGCGCTCTACCCGCCCGGTGGCTACGGTCCCGCGCCCGGTTATGGAAAATACGTCCTCTACGGGCATCAAAAAGGGCTTGTCAATGGCGCGCTGGGGTGTGGGAATGTATTCGTCTACGGCGTCCATCAATTCCCATACGCTCTTGCAGTTCTCACACTCGCGCTTGCCGCACGCGCATTCCATGGCCTTGAGGGCTGAACCGGTAACCACGGGTATGTCGTCTCCGGGAAATTCGTATGTGGTCAATAGCTCGCGCACTTCCATGTCTACAAGCTCCAACAACTCGGGATCGTCTACCATGTCGGCTTTGTTCAAATATACCACGATGTACGGCACGCCTACCTGCCGGGCCAGCAATATGTGCTCGCGGGTCTGGGGCATCGGCCCGTCGGCTGCCGATACCACCAATATCGCTCCGTCCATCTGGGCGGCACCGGTGATCATGTTCTTTACGTAGTCGGCGTGCCCGGGACAGTCTACGTGGGCGTAATGCCGCCTGGCCGTCTCGTATTCTACGTGGGCGGTGTTGATGGTAATCCCGCGCTCGCGTTCCTCGGGCGCGTTGTCGATTTCATCGTATTTCTTGACTGTCGCCCCGCCTACGGTGTTCAGCACCATGGTTATCGCCGCGGTCAGTGTCGTCTTGCCGTGGTCTACATGGCCTATCGTCCCAATGTTAACGTGGGGTTTCGTCCGCTCAAATCTCTGTTTGGCCATCGGTTCTTCCTCCT
>Ga0116192_1001457_pt1 | contig 16570 bp, 1 predicted proteins | sample AD_UKC113_MetaG_FD_89876 | JGI IMG/M metagenome (GOLD analysis project Ga0116192, IMG submission 89876) | Active sludge microbial communities of municipal wastewater-treating anaerobic digesters from Hong Kong - AD_UKC113_MetaG | ecosystem: Engineered > Bioreactor > Anaerobic > Digestate | place... | reverse complement strand
TGCTGGGCAACGAGTGGGACAGCGTGATGAATTATCGCTTCCGATCCACGCTGCTCGACTGGCTCTTCACCGGTTGCTCCGGCAATGGGTGCACCAACGGGACGAAGTTCTCAGACAACGACAGCAACGACGGCAGTTCCAGCGGGCCGATCGAATATATCAGCCCCTCGCAGTTCAACGCGCGGCTTCGTTCGCTCCAGGAAGATTATCCTCCCATGGCATGGAAAGCCATGATGAACCTGGAAGGCTCCCACGACACCAACCGCGTCCGCTTTCTGCTGAAGAAAATCAACAACGACAACGACAGCGCCGCCGTCCAGCGCATGAAGGAATGGTGGCTCTTCTCCTTCACCTACGCCGGCGCGCCCACCCTCTACTATGGCGATGAAATAGGCCTCAATCACGACGGCGTCTGGGCCAACGCCAAGTGGGAAGACGACCCCTACAATCGCGCCCCCTTCCCCTGGGATGACGCCACCGGCAATAGCTACAGCTATGACGCCACGGCAGCGGCCACCGAGCTGCAACAGTTCGCCCGCACGATGGCAAGCATTCGCTGGAGCTATCGCGCGCTTCAGGATGGCGATGTGCAACATGGCATCGTGATTGACGACGACAGGAAGCTCTACGGCTTTGCGCGCACCAACGGCGATCAGACCGCGCTCATCGTCCTCAACCGCAGCGGTAACACCCACAGCGTCACCCTCAGCGGCCTCAACGCCGCGCCCTACAATCTGGCCGACGGCGTCGTGCTGATAGATGCGCTTCACGGCAATGCCACGTATACCGTCTCCGGCGGCGCCGTGACCGTGTCCGTCGCGCCCACCTATGGTGTGGTGCTTCTGGAACGGAACAAGGTAGAGACGCCGACCGCGCCGGCCGGTCTGTCGGTGAAGCGGGATAATGGCCACTTCGTCCTCACCTGGAACGCGGTCACCCAAGACGCCACTGGTGGACGGGAAGTCGCGCCGGCATACACCGTGCATCGTGACACCGTCCCCACCTTCACGGCCAATGCAGGCAATCGAATCGACACGGTCTATGCGCCCCCCTACGGCGCGATCGGCAACACAGTGACCTACACCGACACGGCTCCAGGTCTCCGGGCTGACCCGTATTACATCGTCTGCACGACCACGGGCGCCTGGTATGAGCCGATGAAGTCCGCCTGCTCAGATCCTCTACCGACCTCCATTTTCCTCGCCTCCTTTGCAGCCATACCGCAGAGCCAGGGGATTCGCGTCACCTGGGAGACGGCCATGGAGTTGCGCAATTTGGGTTTCAACCTCTATCGCGGCGAGTCGGCTGCCGGTCCGTGGACCCGCCTCAACGCGGAGCTCCTCCCCGCGCAAAATCCCGGCGCGACCTTCGGCGCGACGTATGAATGGTTGGACGTGGGCGTGACGCCAGACATGACGTACTTCTACCGCCTGGAGGACGTGGATCTCAACGGCGTGAGCACTTTCCACGGCCCGGTGAGCACGACCGCGGCCACGCCGAGCGCGGTGCGGATTACCGGATTTGGGGCGGCGCCCTCACGGGTCAGCATAGCGACGCTGTTCGATGCGCTGTCCACGATGCTGAAATAAGCCCCAACTGAGTACGCCCAAGCCGCCAACTTTACCTTGGCGGCTTGGGCGTTTAAGAGCCGCGGTCTCCAGAAAGCCTGGGGCTTCGGAGTGCCTTCATGGGTACATTTCAATTTGGCATAAATTTGACTTCTTTTTGCCTCCACACTATAATGAAATTAAGTTTCGAGTTTCATGGAAGCTCACTTCCAGAGCGCCCGTAAGGTCAATAATTTCAGAAAGCTTCTCGGAGAAAAGCTGCTGCTGTGGCGGCCCGACGCATGACCCAGGCGAGCCGGCGCCACAAGGGCCCCTTTGACCGAGGGACTCCATGAGGGAGCGGGAACGCAGTTGCACGAGCTCGTCGCCATCGAGGCGCGACGGGTGCATGACCCGGCTTCAGACGACATCACGCCTTCCACTCTGTCCCCGCATGACGCTCTTGGAACATTTCGCCTTCCTGCACATTATTCCGCAGCACTGCTACCTCGTGCTATCGCCGAATCCCGAGGCAGCGCTCATCCTGGAACGGGCACTCACGATAGAGTCTCCATGAAGTACCTTCAGAAACGCTGATGGCGGAACCTGCCATAACAGCATCAGCCACCCATGCATCGAAATATGACGTCGGCGCGTAGTCGAATCAGAAAACGCGCCCACTTCCGGCGTCGAGCGCTGTCGCATGTTGCTGAGAACCTCCCTCATGCTTTCAGCAGCACCGATAGCAAAATTCGATCATCGGTCGGTCATGGGAATCGGGGAGTGAACCAGTTCTAAACATACTGTAGATGAGAAAGGAAATCGAAATGAATAAGCACAAACGACGCTCATTATGGACATGGACCGTCAAAAGCATGCTTTCCCTCCTGATCGTGATGGGAATGTTGCTCCCCAATGGGATCATGAACACGACCCAACCAGTATCGGCGCACAACCTGGACGCCAGCGCCGTCTACATCTTTTTCGACCCCGATACGCAGGCGATGCTAGATGCGCGCATTGCCGCCCCCGGCTGGACGCCTCCCACACCGCTCCTCCAGAACGGCGACACCATCGGCCTGGTCATCAAAGCCGTGCCGGACAACGGCACCACCACCGGCGTCGGCGGCTATACGACGTTCTACATCCCCAACGGCGCGCAGGTGATTGACGCGGCGTTTCTCGCGCCGGTGGACGTGGTGAACGACGGCATTACCGGCTACGACCGCATCGCCGCCAAGGGGCAGGCGCTCATCCCCAACGTGGGCGCGGGGGGTGGCCCCACCGTTGTCTTAGCCGGGCAAGCCGGCATCAGCCGCGGACCCAACATCGTCGGTGTGACCGCCAACCTGGTCAACGCGGCGAACGTCAACAACGGCACGCTCCCCGGCGTCTACGGCGACCTGGGCATCTTCTACTCCACCGCGCCAGAGACGGCGTATGGCACCTACACCGCAGCGCCGGCCACCGGCAAACGGCTGACGAACAACAGCGGCGACTGGGTAGGTTATCGCACCTCCGTACAGGCACCGCTCAACCTGTGGGACGTCTGGCAGATGGCCGGCTTCGGCATCGCCGGAACCACGGATACTGGCCTGCCCGCCAGCCCGCGCGTGGATTCCAACGGCCGCGGCAATACCATTTGGGGCAACGCCAGCGCCGTCGCCGGACCGCAGAGCGGCTATGCCTGGGACTTTGAACTACCCGATTACGCCGCCTGCGCCGGCTCGCCCACAGCCGCACCCACGGCCGCTTGCGTCATCGCCGCCACCGATGAAATGGGCCCCTGGCAGCGCATCCGCTACCCCGGCAGCCAGATTGCCTACGACATCCCCGGCGACACTCGCTCCGGCTTGTTTGCCGGCGGCCTGGATGGCAGCACGGTGGGCTACGCCCTCAGCCCGAGTACCCCCCTGACCGCTACGACCGGCCAGGCCAACGGCACGCCCAACGCCATCCGCTTTGCCTACGGGCAACTGACCAACGGGCGGCCGGAATACGCCTGGGTCAAGTTGAAGGTCAATGATTATAACGCGATGTTCCCCTCTGGTGACCCCTGCCCCTCGTGGCGCGTGGACACCTTCGGCGGCGACGCCGGCGGCAGCGATAACGGCAAAGACCACATCTGGCGCTACTATGACCCCAACGGCGTGAGCCTGAACGCCTGTCTGGCGATTGGCAAACCGGCCACACGCAGCCTGGTCAAAGTCGGCGATTATTTCCAGTACAACCTCAAAGTCTATAACGCCGGCAACGCCAACCTCACCAACGTCGTCGTGACCGATTCACTGCCCGCCGGCGTGACTTTTGTGAGTGCCGTTCCGGCGCAAAACAGCGGCCCCAACCCCCTGCGCTGGGTCATCGGCTCACTTCCGATGGGGCAGTCGTGGGAAGCCGTCGTCACCGTCAAAACCAGCGGCACGGGCGTCTTGAACAACACAATGACGGCGACAGGGCAGACAGACCCCGGCGGATTGGACATCACCGCTACCACTTCCGACAAGACCGTTTCTGGAGCGGTATCCTATCTGCGGCAGAACAAATCGGTCAGCCCAAATTCTGCGGCTCCCGGCGCGACGGTGACTTATACCATCCAGATTGACAACATCGGCACAGGCGCTACCGGCACCCCGGTGCTGGTTACCGAACAACTGCCGCCCGGCTTCACCTACACGGCGACGCCGGCCCCCACCGCCCGCATCAACGGCGCAGTGGTGACGCCGGCCGTCAATGCGACGAATCCCGCCAAACCGGTGTTCACCATCCCGGCAGCGCTCCAGGCCGGACAATCGCTCTACCTCACCTTCAGCGCGCAGATTGCGGCCAGCCAGACGCCCGGCTCGTATTGCAACAACTACATCACCACCTCGCCGGGGACGCAGACCACCGGCGCGCTCGCCTGCGTGACCGTGGCCGGCGGCAAAATCGGCGATACGATTTTCCGCGATTGGAACGGCAACGGCAGCCAGGACGCTGGCGAGGAAGGCATTGCCGGCGTGACGGTGAAGTTGTACGACAACAGCAATAATCTGCTGGCGACGACTACCACCGACAGCAACGGCAACTACTACTTCCCCGGGTTGGTGGCCGGCACCTATGTCGTAGAGGTCAACAACGGCGCGGCGCTGCCTGGCACAACGCAAACCGGTGACCCGGATGCGACATTGGATAACCGCCATACGGTCACTCTCGTTACCGACCAGCAATACCTCACCGCCGACTTTGGCTACAAGCCCACCGGCACAGCCAGCATCGGCGACAAGGTCTTTGAGGACATTGCCAACAACGGCGTTTTCGACGCCGGCGATACCGGCATCCCCAACGTCACCGTCTGGCTGTACGAGGACAGCAACAATAACGGCGTGATTGACACCGGCGACGCCCTCGTGGCGACCACGCAGAGCAATGCCAGCGGCGACTATCTCTTTTCCACCCTGGCGGCCGGCTACAATTACCTGGTCAAGGTGGACAAGACCGATGCCGACATCCAGACCTACTTCGATGCCAAGTACGGCGCCAGCACGCCTTTCCAACTCAGCACTGCCGAGGTCATTGCCTCGCCCAATCTCACCGGCAATGACCTGGATAACGACTTTGGCTTCTGGCGCACACTCCCGGCTTCCATCGGCGACCAACTCTTTGTGGACGCCAACCGCAACGGCGCCTACGACGCCGGCGAGACTCCGCTGGCGAATGTCACGGTTGTGTTGTACCGCGATGGACAGCCGTTCCGCACCACCGTCTCCGGCCCGGACGGCAAGTACCTCTTCGCCAATCTCGGCCCTGGCGACTATACGGTGATGGTGGATACCACCGACCCCGACCTGCCGGGCAACCTGTTTGCCACCGTCCTGCAATACAATGTATCTTTGACGGCGGGACAAAATTATCTCACCGCCGATTTCCCCTTCGTCAGCGGCCTCACCAAGACAGTAGACAAAGCCTACGCGACCACCGGGCAGACGCTCAACTTTACGCTCAAGCCTTACTACCCCGGCAGCGACCTGCTCCAGAACGTGCGCATCATTGACCCGTTGCCGGCCGGGACGACCTATGTGGCGAGCAGCGCCAACGCCGGCGGGACTTTTGGCGCCTACACGCCGCTGCCGGCCGTGCCGGGCCGCGATGACGGCCCGCCCGTGCTCGATACGGCGATGTCGGTCAACACCAACTATGTGCTCCAGGGCAACGCGGTCAACGTGACCTTGAACGTCAAGACCAGCGTGGCGACGACCAATGTCTCGCCCACGCCCATCGAGGTGAGCGGCGGCGCGGCCACCTGCACCGGGCCCACTCCCGCCAGCGCGAACCTGGCGGCGAATGTGGGCCAGAACTTTGTCTGGGCCTGCACGCTGCACGATGTAGGCGAATACATCTTTTCCGCCGGCGCCGAGAATAACACGGGGACCGTCACTTGGCCCGACGCCTCCTCCGCCAGCGTGCTCTCTTCGCCGGGCGGCGGCCCGAACGTGGTGACCTGGAATCTGGGCAGCAACGCGCCCGGTGTTCCCGGCGAGACCTTCATCAGCGGCTACCCGGCCGGCGTCTATGCCTTCCGCGGCGCCAACACCCGCGAGTTCTCCAAATACGTTCTCTCCAACAATGCCTGGGCTACCAGAGCGCAGCCCACCAACGGCATCGAAAAGGGCGGCGCATTGACCGTAGATAGCGCGGCCGGCTTTATCTACGCCCTGGAGGGCAACTCCAGATGGTTTTACCGGTACAATCTGGCAAGCAACACCTGGACGCGCCTGGCGGATACCTTAGCCAACACGAACAAGGGCGGCGCGGCGCAATATCTCTCGGTCAGTGGAACCAAGTATGTCTATGCGCTGTTGGGCAACAGCAATCTCTTCAGCCGTTACAACGTGGCCTCCAACACCTGGACGGCGCTGGCGACCACCCCCGCCAATGTGAAAAAGGGCGGCGCGCTCACCACCGATGGGACGAACCTGTACGCGCTTCAGGGCGACCGCAAGACCGGCTTCTGGCGCTACAATGTGGCGAGCAACACCTGGACGGCGCTGGCTTCCACGCCGGACAACGTTGGCTGGGGCGGATCGCTGACGCGCGTGGGCAACTATATCTACGCGCTGCAGGGCGACGGCAAACGCGGCTTCTGGCGCTACGATATCGCCGCCAACACCTGGACGACGCTCGCGCTGACCCCCGGCAAGGTGGGCCAGGGCGGCGCGCTGACTACCGACGGGACCTACCTCTACGCGCTCCAGGGCAAGACGCTGGCCTTTTGGCGCTACGACATCGCCGCCAACACCTGGACGACGTTGGCCCCCGCCAACTTTACCGGCAACGTGGGCCAGGGCGGCGCGCTGGTCTATGACCCCGGCGTGACGCCCGTGGGCCGTTTCACCACGCTGACGGCCCTGCCCAGCCTGGTCTCCAGCGGCGATACTATCCAGGTGACGCTGCGTGTCGAGTCCAGCGCGGCGGTGAACAACGTAGCGCCTGGCGCGTTGACGCAGACCCCCACCGGCGGCGCTTCGGCCGCCTGCACCGGCCCCTCGCCGGCGAGCCAGAACATCCCGGCCGGGGGCGCGGTAACATTCACCTGGAGTTGCGCGGTCACGCCGGGCGCCAACCCCGGCAGCCTCACCTTCAGCGCCAATGCCACGGGCGCAGGGCCCGTCACCTTCCCCACGGCAACCTCGCGCAGGGTGCTGGTCAGCCCGGTGCTCACCTACCAGGCCACCGTCAACGCCGGCGCGCCGGCGGTCATCCGCAACACCGGCATCCTGGCCGAGACCAGCGGCGCGTTCGACGCGCTGCCCTCCAACACCACCGAGACTGCGACCTCGGCCAGCATCGGCGACCGCGTCTGGGCGGATGTGAACGGCAACGGCGCGCAGGATAGCGGCGAGGTGGGACTGGCCAGCGTCAAGGTCTATGTGGACAGCAACGCCAACGGCGTCTGGGACACGGGTGAACCGTATGCCATCACCGACGCGAGCGGCGCTTACCGCATCTACGGCTTGAGCGCGGGGACCTACACCGTCCGCACCGACCCGGCCACTTATCCGACGGGCTATCTGCCCACCACCGCGCCGAACCTCAGCGTGAATCTGAGCGCGGGGCAGCAATATGACCTGGCCGACTTTGGCCTCAAGCCGGCGGGGGCCGGGCAAATCGGCGACTATCTCTGGTTGGACGCGGACGCTGACGGCGTGCAGGACGCGGATGAAGCGCCGCTGCCCGGCATCGGTGTGACGCTGGAGCGGTATGTCGGCGGCGCGTGGGTCGCCGTAGCCACCACGACCACCGGCGCGGACGGCAAGTACCTGTTCACCGGGTTGATTGCGGGCGATTATCGCGTCACCGTGAATCCCAACAGCCTCGTCACTTCGCCCTACGGCGGCTCGTACACCCTGGGCAGCGCGATGACGCCGACCTATGACAAGGACGGCGGCATAGCCAGCCCGAATGGCGTCACCTCAGTTACGTTGGAAAGTGATTCAACCGTGGTAACGGATGTGGATTTCGGTTACCGCTGGGCCGGCTCGACTGCGGGTTCCACGTGGTACGACACCGACGGCGACGGCCTCCGCAACGAGACCGACTGTAGCGGCGCTCCCTGTGGCGCGCCGGGCAGCACCATCATCCTCTACCTGGTCAACGCCGACGGCAGTTACACCATCCTGGATTTCGCCGTGACCGCGGACCCCAGCAGTTACACCTACCTGTTCGCCAATCTGCCGCCGGGCCATTATGTGGTGGGCGCTTCGGAGCAAGAAGTGCCGGCCCCCTCCGGCAGCCCCAACGCGGGGCAGGTGGGGACAATGGTCTTTAGTTCGGCGGACCACTATGAGATTTTCCTGGGCGCGGGCCAGAATGTCACTAACCGGAACTTTGGCTTCGTCGAGGCCGCGCGCCTGACCGGGACGCTCTTCCACGATGTGAACTACAGCGCCGCCCTGGACGCCGGCGAACCGGGGCTGGTCAACATCGTCATCACCTTGAGCGGCTATGATAACGACGGCAATCCGGTCAACCGCACCGCCGTGACCAATGCCAGCGGCGAATACGTCTTCCTCGTCCCGCCGGGGAACTATACCCTCTCCTACGACCCGGCCGCAGTGACCGCCGCCTATCCGGGGCTGAGCGCGGCGACGACGCCGACCAGCCTCTTGGTCAGCGCCGAGGCCGGACACGAATATCGGGACCTGAATTTCGGCGTGGATAACGCCGGCAAAATCGGCGACCGCGTGTGGAACGACGCGAATGGCAATGGCAGCCAGGATGCGGGTGAAGTGGGCCTCCCCGGCGTGACGGTATACCTGTGCAGCAGCGCGCCGTGCGCCAGCGGCAACGCCCTGGCCACAACCGTCACCGACGCCAACGGCGCGTATCAATTCCTGGGCCTGGCGGATGGAACCTACTACGTGGCGGTGAATGCCAGCACGTTGCCAAGCGGCTTCACCCAGACCTACGATAATTTCGGCGCGATGAACGACCACACCGGGCGCGGCGTCATCAGCGGCGGCAACACCGTGGATACGGTGGACTTTGGCTATCACAACGCCGCGACCTATGCCGTCAGCGGCACGCTCTGGCACGATGTGGACGGCGAGGGCGATTTCGACGAGACGCAGTATCTCGCCAACGTCACCGTCTGCCTGTACAACAGCAGCGGCGCGGTAGTAGCCTGCACAGTGACCAACAGCAGCGGCGTTTACACCTTCCCCGGCATCCCCAACGGCACCTATACCATCCGCGTGGACGCCACGACGCTGCCGAGCGTTGGCTACGCGCCCACCTACGACCCCAACGGCATCGGCACGCCGCACGTCACCAGCATCACGGTCAGCGGCGCGCCCGTGACCGATCAGAACTTTGGCTACCAGGAACGCCGCGGCAGCATCAGCGGCTCGGTGTGCGTGAGCGTGGGCAGCGGCGCGGACGTCGGCAATGGCATTTGCGACACCGGCGAGCCGCTGGTTGCGAATGTCACCATCACGCTGCGCGGCGCGGGCCCCGATGGCCTGCTCGGCACCGATGACGACACGACACAGACAACAACCACCAACAGCAGCGGCGCTTACCAATTCACCAACCTGCTGCCGGGCCTCTATCAGGTCCTCAAGACCAATCCCGCCAACACCACCAGCGTGGCCGACCGCGACGGCGGCAACCCCGATAACATCACGGTGAACCTGGGCGGCGGTCAGACCGTGACGGGCCGCGACTTCGAGGTGGACGGCGGCGCCGACCTGGCCGTGACCAAGAGCGACGGGCTAACCGTCGTCGCGTCGCCGCAGAACGGCGTTGTCTATACCCTCGTCGTCGTCAACAACGGCATCCTGCCGGCAGCAGGTGTGGTGTTGACCGATACTGTCGGCGCGGGCCTGACCTATGTGAGCAACGATTGCAGTATGACCGGCTCCGGGCCTTACGTCTGGAATATCGGGACGCTGGCGGTGGGCGCGAGCGTTACCTGCCACGTCACTGTGAACGTGAACAGCGGCTTGAGCGACGGTACGACCGTCACGAACTATGCCCACGCCACCACCACGACCTACGAGCCGAACATCACCAACAACGAGCAAGCCGACATCAACACCGTGCAAACCGCGCCCGCGCCCGACCTGCAAATCACCAAGAGCGATGGGCAGACGCGCGTGTTGGCCGGCGCTTCGCTCACATACAATATTGCCTACAACAACGCAGGGAACGCCGGCGCCACCGGCGTAGTCATCGTGGACACCCTGCCAGCCAATGTGGATTATGTGTCCTCCTCGCCTTCGGGAACTTATGACAGCGGCGCGCATACGCTCACCTGGAACATCGGGGATTTGGCGGCCAGCGGCAGTGGCAGTATCCAGGTCAACGTGACGGTCAAAAACACGCTGCTCCCCGGCGCGGTGGTGCTGAACCGCGTCAGCATCGGCGGGAACGAGACCGACCGCAACCCGCTGGACAACAGCGCCGTGGATAGCGACATTGTCGTCGCGCCCTACATCGTGCTGGAAAAGAGCGTCAGCGGGCCGGCTTACGTCGGCGCGGAAGTGACGTACACGATTGCCTGGGCCAACAACAGCGACGAAACCGCCGCCGCCGTCGTCATCACCGACACCTTGCCCGCCAACACCACGTTGGTGGCCGGAAGCATCACCGGCGGCGGGACTTATGACAGCGACACGCGCACGCTCACCTGGAACCTGGGCAGCAAAGCCGCCGGGGCCAGCGGTACGGTCAGTTTCAAAGTGACCGTGAACAGCGGCGTGACCGGCAGCGCCGTCTCTCAGACCGCCCCGACCCTCTCGACCGAGACCGGCAGCGGCAGCGTGACCATCACCAGCACCACCACCGCGCGCGCGTCGCTCCCGTGGTGCGCTACGGACGCTTGCCGCACCTATCGCGGCATCTTCCTGGACACCAATCCCGTCCCGCCCACCGGCTGGAACGACAACCCGCGCGCGACCGTCTTCGACCAGAGCGCGTGGACGCAGCCTGTGGCCGCTTCGACGGCGGAATATTTCTACTGGATGTCTGCCGCTAACCTCAACGCCGAGTGGACCACTATCAACACCTCGGGGCTGACCTATCCCAACTATACCTACTTCCGCCAGACCTTCTGTATGCCGCTCAATGCCAGCGGCTTCGACGCCAGCCTCGTCCTGGCCGGCGATGACATTTCCACCATCTACCTCAACGGCGTCCCGCTGGGGCAGCATCAGGGCGCGGGGTCGTACTCCACCTTCTCCGGCAACGCTGGCATCCAATCGGGCATCAACCTCCTGGCGGTGCAACTCGTCAACAACACCCACGGCGGGCATCCCTCGCTCGGCGGTCAGGACCACAGCGGCTTGCTCTTCAACCTGCAAGCCAGTTACAGCAGCCTGCGCCCCTTCATCTACGCACCGGCGATGGCGCTCGCCGGGCAAGAGGTGACCTTCGCCGCCGACCAGAACGCTCTGGGCGGACGCACGCCCTACTATTACCGCTACGACTGGGGCGACGGTACGGTAACGGATTACACCGAGGACCTGACCAGCGCCACACACACCTACAGCGCGCCCGGCACGTACATCGCCACGGTCACAGCGCGCGCGCAATATGGCTGCACCGGCTCGGATCAAGTGACCATCGTCGTGCTGCCCACCGGTGCGCCGGTGGATAGCAAGATTTTGGGCAATACGGCCCACGTGGCTTACGAAAACACCGCGGGCAAGGCTTACACCGGCCAGAGCGGCGCCGGCATCCAACTGAGCGTGGGGACTGTGACCGGCTTTGTCTATGTGGACGTGAACGGCGACGGCGTCTACACCGCCCGTGTGGACGAGCCCGCCAGCGACGTCACCGTGCGCGTCACCGATGCTTACGGCATCGAACATACCACAACCACGGGCGTAGACGGCGCTTACACCGCCGCCGAAGTTGGCGCGGGCTATGCCACCGTCACCCTGGTCAACCCGCCGGCCGGCGCGCAGACGCAGGGCACGAACCCCACGCCGGTCCTGGTCTCCATCGGCGTGACGACATTCGAGGAGGACAACGGCTTTTACCGGCCCACCGCCATCGGCAACCGCGTCTGGCTGGATGAGAACAGCAACGGCATCCAGGACGCCGGCGAACCGGGCCTCGCCAACATCACGGTGCAACTCTGGAACAGCGACCACAGCGCGCTCCTGGCGACCACCGTCACTGACGCGGACGGCCATTACGTCTTCAAGGGCGTGCCGGCAGGCACGTACCAGGTGGACGTGCTGGATAGCAGCCTCCCGACGGGGTTGACGCAGAGCAAGACAACCGGCACAGGCGACTTTACCAACAAAGCCGACCCGTACAGTATGACCATCGCCGCCGGTCAAGAGAATATGACCGCCGACTTTGGCTACAACTGGGCGCCTTCCGACAACGTCACCGACAACACCGGTACGGGCGCGATTGGCGACCGGGTGTGGAGCGACGCGAACGGCGACGGCAAGCAAGACCCCGGCGAGTTGGGCTTGAGCGGCGTCACCGTCGAGCTGTGGTACGACTCGAACGGCGACGGCGAAATTGACGCGCTCTACGCCTCAACCACAACCAATGCCACGGGCAATTACGCCTTCACCGCTTTGCCGGCGGGCATCTACGAAGTGCATATCACCGCGGGTGTGATCGGCGCCACGCAAACCGGCGATCCCGACGGGACGCTCGACGGCAAGACGACGCAGCCTATCGTGCTGGCGCCGGGCGATGTCTTCGTCAACGTGGACTTTGGCTACCAGCCGGGCGCAGGGATGGGCGCGACCATCGGCGATACGCTCTGGCTGGACGCCAACGCCAACGGCGCACAGGATAGCGGCGAAACCGGCATCCCCGGCGTCACTGTCGCCCTCATCGGCGACACGAACGGCAACGGCGTCTGGGACCCCGGCGAGCCAATTCTCGCCTCTACCATCACCGATGCCGACGGCGCGTACCAGTTCACGGGCGTCCCCGTCAGCGGCTACTATCTGGTGTGGGTCAACGATACTGCCAACGTTCTGGGCGGCCTCGCGCCGAGTTACGATAGCGACGGCGTCGGCACGCCGCATATCAGCGCGGTGAGCGCCCTGCCCGCCAGCGGCAACAACGCGCAGGACTTTGGCTACAAGCCCTTCAACCAGACGGCAAGCGCCGGGCTGATTGGCGACACGCTCTTCCTCGACCGCGACAACAACGGCGTCTACACGGCCGGCGAAGGGCTGGAGGGCGTGACCGTGCGCTTATACGATAGCGCGGGGACCACCATCCTGGCGACCACTGTCACCGACGAGAACGGGCGCTACACTTTCGCCGGACTGCCGGCGGGGACCTACGTGGTGAAGGTGGATACCGGCACGCTGCCGGCCGGCCTCACCAACACGGTTGACCCGGACGGCGGGATGGCCCATCAAGCCACCGTCACCCTGGCGGCGGGCGAAATCAACCTGGCGCAGGACTTTGGCTATCAGGGCGGAAACAGCGTCTCCGGCACGCTCTGGAACGATGTGAATGCCGACGGCTATCTGGATGCAGGCGAGACGGTGCGCTTCGCCGGCGTCACCGTGGCGCTCTACGACGCGAACGGCAATGTGATAGCAACGACCGTCACCGACGGCAACGGCGACTACACCTTCGCCTACCTGCCCAACGGGACATACACCGTCAAAGTCACCGACCACGCCAACGTCCTGGAGGGTGCCTGGCACTCGCTGGGGACGGCAGACACGGACGGCAACAGCCAATCCGACCCGCTGACCGTCATCCTGACCGGCAGCACCGTCATCACCTACGCCGACTTTGGCTACTACCGCGAGGCGGCCAGCCTGGGCAACCTGGTCTGGGTGGATGACGGCGACGGCATTCAGGAAAGCGGCGAACCGGGGCTGGCGGGCGTGCTGGTCACGCTCACCATCACCTGGCCCGGCGGCGAGACCATCACCACCACCATCCTCACCACGCTGACCGACGCCAACGGCACGTACCGTTTCGACAACCTGCTGCTGGATGAGAACTTCAACGGCACGACCGCCGACGGCTCGACCGAGCCGACCTTCACCATCTCGGTCGCCACGCCGGCGGGCTACTTTGCCACGAAGACGGGAGAAGGTACCCCAGCCACGGACTCCGACAATCACACTGGCGTCGCGGCCATCGTCGCGCAGGGTGAGTTCAAGGACACCTACGACTTTGGCTTTGTCCGCATCGTGTTGAGCGGGACCATCACACCCGAGGCGCTCGAAATCACCGCGCAGCCGGGGGATACGGTCTCCTTCGTGCAGCGCTGGACTGTCACGGGCAACGTGACCGACTGCGGCAACATCACCGTCTACGGCATTCCCGCCGGATGGGACGTGAAGGTGTATCGCTATACCGGCGCAACCCCGCCAAATACAGGTGCTTACAGCGGGGCGTCCGACTGTCCGAGCGCAGATTGCGTGCTCCTGGCGACCGAATCGGCCGGCGACCGCTCCATCCTGGATAACAATGATGCTATCGAATCCGGGCCGGACACCGGCAACGACGACGTCCCCGACAGCGGCGACCTGAATCCTCCGGGCGGCGAGACGACCATCGTTCTCGTGGTCACGGTTCCGGCTAATGCTTCAGGCGGCGTCTTTACCCTGCGCGAGCGCGGCTCCTCCAACTATGATTGGGTTGCCAAGAAAGCCAGCCATCCCACGCTGCCCTACAACGACGACAGCGTCTTTTACGACGAGGCCTTCAAGACCGTGGTCATCCCCTCGGCCACGGTGGGCGACCGCGTCTGGCTGGATGTGGACGGCGACGGCGTGCAGGACGTGGGCGAACCCGGTCTGCCAAACGTGACGGTGTGGCTGTACAACCCTGGCACCGATGGGCAACCTGGCGGCGGCGATGATGTATTGATTGCCACCACCACCACCGACGCCAACGGCAACTATCTCTTCAGCGGCGTCACGGCGGGCAGTTACTATGTGCAGGTGGATGCGAGCACGCTGCCAGCCGGTCTGACCGCCTCCCCCGGCACGAGCAACCCGACAGCGACTTTTGCCGTGACGGGCGGCAACGCCTATCTCGACAAGGACTTTGGCTACAAGAACGCCAGCACCGAGAACGCCATCATCGGCGACTTTGTCTGGAGCGACCACAACCAGAATGGCATCCAGGACCCCGGCGAGCCGGGCGTCGCGGGCGTCTCGGTGGCGCTCAAAGACAGCGGCGGCAATACCGTGGCAACGACCACCACCGGCCCGGATGGACGCTATCTCTTTACCGATGTCGCGCCGGGGCAGTATCGGGTGGAAATCACCCTTCCGTCCGGCTACCTGCTCACCAGCGGGCCGCAGTCCAGCGCCAATCCCACGCTGCTGATGACGGCGCAGGCCGGCGGGGTCTACCTCAACGCCGACTTTGGCCTCTACAGCCCGGCGACTTATGCCATCAGCGACCGGTTGTGGCGCGACAATAACTTTAACGGCGTGGTCAATTCCAACGTAGGGGAAACGGGCATCGGCGGCGTCACGGTGAACCTGCTCGATAGCGCGGGCAAGGTCATCGCCACCACCACAAGCGGGCCGGATGGGACGTTCACCTTCAGCGGCGTACCGAATGGCGACTATACCATCCAGATTGCCGACAACGCCAACGCCCTGAGCGGCCTGAGCGCGACCACGCCGGCCGCCCACGCCGGGCAACTGGCGGTCACGGTCAACGGCGCGCCCGTCGCCGGCGAGCACTTTGGCTATGCCCGCCCTGGCGCCATCGGCAGCCGCGTCTGGCAGGATACCGACGGGAACGGGATGCAAGACCCCGGCGAACCGGGGCTTGCGGGGGTCACAGTGGCGCTGTACACCGACCCCAACGGCGACGGTAATCCGGCGGATGGTGTACTGGTCGGCACACAGACGACCGGCCCCGACGGCCGTTACCTCTTCACCGGCCTGCCGGATGGCAACTACGTCGTCGTGGTCACACCGCCGAGCGGCTACACGCAGACCGGCGACCCGGATGAATCGGGCCTGTGCGCAACCTGTGACCACCAAACTGCAATCACACTCGCGGGCGGCGTGAGTTTCCTGAATGCTGACTTTGGCTACTATGCTGATCTGGCCGACATCTCCGGCGTCATCTGGAACGACCTCAACGCCAATGGCGCGCAGAATGCCGGTGAGCCATATCTCGCCGGGGTGACGCTCGCGTTGCTGAACAGCAGCGGCGCCGTCGTAGCGACCACCGTGACCGCCGCCGACGGCAGTTACACCTTCTACGATGTCCCGGCGGGCAATTACACCGTCCAGGTGACCGACCGGAACAACGTCCTGGCCGGTTACACAGTGACGACGGCGGGCGGGGATACCAGGTCTGTGACGGTGGGGACGACGGATGTCACCGGTGTAAACTTTGGCTACACGCGCTATCAAACCACCGCCGTGGACCTCGTCGCCTTCAGCGCCGAGCCGCAGGGGAACGCCATCCGCGTGACCTGGGAGACGGCGCAGGAGCTCGACAACCTCGGCTTCAACCTCTATCGCGGCGAGTCGGCTGCCGGCCCGTGGACCCGCCTCAACGCGGAGCTC
>Ga0116192_1001455_pt1 | contig 16575 bp, 11 predicted proteins | sample AD_UKC113_MetaG_FD_89876 | JGI IMG/M metagenome (GOLD analysis project Ga0116192, IMG submission 89876) | Active sludge microbial communities of municipal wastewater-treating anaerobic digesters from Hong Kong - AD_UKC113_MetaG | ecosystem: Engineered > Bioreactor > Anaerobic > Digestate... | reverse complement strand
ACCAGGATGGAGAACCTGGAGCTCCGGGATGGAAGGGTGCATGGTGTGACTCTTGCCGATGGCACGGTTATTGAATCTCAGGCTGTGGTTCTGGCTATAGGCCATAGTGCCAGGGATACCTTTGAGAAGCTCCATGGTCAGGGTGTCGAGATGAAGCAGAAGGCCTTTTCTGTAGGTGTGCGCATTGAGCATCTGCAGGAGGCCATCAACCGGGCACAATATGGCGACGTCCGCCATTTTAAGCTGGAAGCCGCCGATTATCAGCTCTTTGAACATCTGCAGGATCGAACGGCCTATACCTTCTGCATGTGCCCAGGTGGGGTAGTGGTGGCAGCCGCTTCCGAGGAAAACACAATCGTCACCAATGGCATGAGCTATCGTGCCAGAAACGGCACAAACGCCAACGCCGCTTATGTGGTTTCGGTGGGACCGAATGATTTTTCAGGCAATCATCCCCTGGCCGGTATTGCCTATCAGCGGAGGCTGGAGCAGAGATGCTATCAGGAGGGCATGCGCTATGCCGCGCCCGTTCAAAGGCTTGGGGACTTCCTGAATCATACGCCCAGCAGCTCAGCCGGCAGAATCAAGCCCAGCTACACCGGAGAGGTCATCTATACCGATCTGCATCATATCCTGCCAGAACCGGTGGCCAATGGCATAAAAGCCTCGGTGTCGGCATTTGATCGCAAGCTTAAGGGCTTTCTGGATCCTGATGCCATCATGACGGCTGCTGAGACCAGAACCTCATCACCGGTGCGTATTGTCAGGGGGGAAGACCTGCAAGCAGTCTCCACTGCGGGGTTGTTTCCTGCAGGTGAAGGCGCGGGCTACGCAGGCGGCATCATGAGCGCCGCTGTCGACGGCATCAGGGTTGCCGAGCAAATCATTAAGGATTACTCACGATAAAAACACCACCCTGCACTGAGGGGCTTGGGGACGAATAAGGATGAATGTTGTTCAGGTTTGCGACTGCGATGTCCTTAATTGTGCAATGATAGCGGCTGTAGCCTGCAGCAATTTAGCGCTCCTGAATCCGTCCAAGGATTCAAGTCGCGCTCGCTACGCAATCCATGCTCCGCTTTAAATTGCAGACAGGCACGCCGCTTAACAACATTCAACTGTTTCTGCCGATGCGATTGCCGGTCTGAACATCATGAAGACTCATGACAGAAGGGGTTGTCTTTAGCCGGCAGGCTACATGCTTTTAGACAGGGGAAGATCATGAAGAGACGCATTTTTCTTTTTTACCTGGTGCTTGTGACGCTGGTTTCATCGGCTGTTGCATTGATTGCCTACCGAATGGCTTCGGATCTTTACTTAAGCGAGATATCCACAAGCCTGGAGCGGGACAGCAAGCTGCTTGTCCATATTCTTAATGCTGAGAAATGGGTCGAGAGCGGCCGGATCACCGATGCTGATATTCGGGAGCTGAGCGAATTAGCGCAGACCGAAAATGAGCCGCCATGGCGCCTGACCATTATTCATAGGAGCGGGAAGGTTCTGGCCGACAGCCAGACTCAGGCTGAGCGCATGGGGAACCATGTCGATCGACCCGAGGTTGCAGGTGCCTTGAAGAATGGTACTGGAAGCCGGATTAGGCGAAGCCCCACCGTTGGCTGGGATTATCTCTATTTTGCCCGCTATGTGGCAGAACAGGACCTGATTGTGCGTCTTGCCGCACCCCTCACAGCCATTAATGCCATCAAAAATACCCTTCTGTTCAACACCGTAGCCACTATTATTGCGGGGATCATCATTTCGGCCTTCATCGCCCAGAGATTATCCGAACGCCTGACAAAACCCATTGCCGGCCTGGTGGAGCGATTCGGCAGCAGGTCGCCTAAGGCCGATAAACGCGCCGGTTCGAAGGATGAGATCGGCGACTTGTCCCGTACCCTGGAACAGATGGCTGCCCGGATCGAAACCGTCATTCTTGAACTGAAGGACAGAAATGCCAGGATGGACACCCTGATCGACAGTCTGGAGTATGGATTAATTGCTGTGGACAACCAGATGCGGATTATCATCATCAATCCTGTGGCCAGAAGGATGTTTGATATCTCAGAAAAGGTGGAGGCTATTGATAAGCCGCTCATACAGGTATTACGCAACCTTAAGCTCAATGACATGCTGGAGGAAGCCATCAGAACCCACAGAAACCTGACCGACGAGGATATTATGTATCACGGCGGGAAACGGATAATTGCCTTGTCGGTTTCACCTATCAAGCCTCTTGAGGGTGAAGCAGGCAATCCTGGTGCCATTGCTTACATAAGAGACATCACCAATGTGCGCAAGCTCGAAGAGATTCGTTCGGAATTCGTATCTAATGTGACCCACGAACTGAAAACCCCGCTAACCTCCATCAGAGGCTTTGTTGAGACTCTGAAAAACGGTGCTGTAAGGGATCCAAAGGTAGCCGAGAAGTTTCTTGATATCATCGATATTGAGGCTGACCGGCTCAATCATCTGATCAATGATATTCTGGAGCTGTCGGAGATCGAGGGCATGAAGCACGACAGCGATACCAGCCTGTTTGCGCTGAAGCCACTGGTGGATGAAATCGCCGCCATGCTTGAACCGGCAACTCAGGAGAAGGGGATAACCATCAGCAACAAGGTTGAGGTCTTTATTGAGATCAACGCCAATCGGACGAGAATCAAGCAGCTGATGATCAACCTGATGGACAATGCTGTAAAATACAATAAGGAAAATGGCAGTATTGATATCTGGGTGGAGAAGGCAGAGAATAGCGTGACCATACATGTTCGGGACACAGGCATAGGGATTCCTGAGAGCCATCATTCCCGTATCTTTGAACGCTTTTACCGTGTGGATAAGGGCCGCTCCAGGGAGATGGGAGGTACAGGTCTGGGTCTATCCATTGTGAAGCATATCGCAGGGCTGTATGGCGGCAGCGTGCAGGTAATCAGCGGCGAAGAAAAGGGAAGCGAATTCATTGTTTCACTTCCCCAACCACCTTGTTGATTTGTACCTGTATCGCTTGCTGCGTTTCTATGTACCCGAGGTATCCAGACGGATGATAAGCTCACCGGTGGCTGTATCTCCCTGGACGCTGACCTTGATGCCGCCAAAATCCTTCTCGATGACAATCTCCTTTTGCCCCTGATTGTACTGGGCATAGGCTTCCTTAGCCACATACCCCGTAAGCCCCAGCACCTGATCCTCGGCAATAATCGGGCTGATATATTCCTTGGCCTGTTCGGTTACAGCATTGACATCGGTATAATCGATATCCTTATCCTTAAGGGATTTCGCATTGATTTTGGCTTCGATTTTCTGAACCACCTCACCCCGCTTGCCCTCTATCACATAGTTCACCACACCATCGATGGAGGCACAGGTGATGATTTCAAGATCCTCCTTATAGGTCACTTGAATATCGGTGAAGGATCCTGATTCCTGAAGGCTTGTAACCACAGTGTCATAACCTTTAACCTCAATTCGGCCCATACCGAAGAACAGCATAACGCTCTTAATGTTGATGATGGCAAAAACCAGGACTGCAAGGAGCAGAATACCCAGGATGATGCCGAAAACCTTTAAAAAACCCCTCATAAAATCCTCCATATGATCAAAACGCATGGTATGCACATATATTTACCACCTGATATCATGATAAAGCAGCGGTATACATTTTTTGGACATTAATGTCTAGGGATTTCTCAGGTCAAATTGATTATTGGCTGAACTATGATAAAATTGTTAAAAGATGAAGGGAGGAATGCAGAGTGCGAACCCTCATACAAAATGCCGCAGTGCTGACCATGGATGACGGCAATCCCCTTATGCAAGGCATGGATATTGCCATAGAAGACAGCTTGATCGTGAGTATTGGAAAAGGCCTGGTATTTCATGATGCCAGGGTGATTGATGCTAAAGGAAAGCTGGTGATGCCCGGACTGATCAACGGCCATTGCCACGTACCTATGACCCTTCTGCGCAATTATGCCGATGATATGGATCTGCAAACCTGGCTTTTTAAGCATATCTTTCCGGCTGAAGACCGGCTTGCCGGCGAGGATGTGCGTATCGGCAGCCTTATAGGAATCATGGAGATGCTGGCTACAGGCACCACCTGCTTTGCCGACATGTATTATTTCATGGATGATATTGCAGAGGCGGTGGCAGTATCGGGCATCCGGGCGCAGCTCTCGCGGGGCCAGACATGCAGTGATTCGGGAGATGATTTTTCCCATCAAAAGGCCATGGGAGAGGCTATCGACTTCGTGAAGAAATGGAACGGTGCCGCCAATGGGAGGATCACCGCCGCCATGGCACCCCATGCCATCTATACCTGCTCCCCCGACTATATCAGGGCTATTGCCCGGGAGGCTGAGAAGCTGGAGGTTCCCATTCATATCCATGTTGATGAAACAAGGGTTGAACATGAGGACTGCCTGAAGCTTTATGGAAAGACCCCTGTCAAGCACCTTTACGAACTTGGGCTTTTCGATCTCAAGACCATTGCGGCCCACTGCGTCTGGATCACACCGGAGGACATGGCGCTGCTCTTGGAAAAGCAGGTCTCCATCATCCACAACCCTACCAGCAATCTGAAGCTTGCCAGCGGTATCGCGCCAATCTATGAGGCTTATCAGAAGGGAATCAATATTGCCATCGGAACCGACGGGGCTTCCAGCAATAATAACCTGAACATGTTTGAGGAGCTTCACCTGACAGGGATTATCCACAAGGGTTATAAGCTGGAGCCTGCCATTATCAAGGCCGATGAGGCTCTACGGATGGCCACGGTGAATGGCGCAAGGGCCCTGGGGCTGGAAAAGGTGGGGCGTGTTAAGGAGGGTTATAAGGCCGACCTCATCATGATAGATCTGGAAAAGCCGCATTTAAAACCGATCCATAAGGTCACATCGGCCCTTGTTTACTCGGCCCAGGGCAGCGATGCTTGCATGACCATGGTGGATGGACGGATTCTTTATCAGGACGGAGAATTCCTCACCATTGATAAGGAAAGGGTTTTCCATGCGCTGGATAAGGCCTGTAAAAGAATTTTCGGCTGAAGGCTCAGCTCTCTTCCACAGCCGAAGGCTCCTTCGGCGTGACTACTAAAGTGTTGTAATTCACGTAAATGACCATCCCAGGCTTTGCCCCGGATGGTTTTTTTACATTTCGAATCTGGGTGTAATCCACCTCAACCTTGGGAGCCGAACGAGCCTTGCTGAACCAAGCGGCATACTGGGCCGCTTCTAGCAGGGTGGTGTCGGGAACGGGCTTCCCGTCTGTCTTGATGACCACGTGGGAACCGGGAAAATTCTTGATATGGAACCAGATGTCCTCGTGCCGGGCGCTTTTCAGTGTCAGCTTGTCATTTTGCTTATTGTTCCTGCCAACGGCGATTTCAAAGCCATCCCCGGAGATAATCTTCAAGGGTGCAATACTAATATCCAAGGCCTTTCTGCCCTTAGTAGGAGAGGTATTCAAATAGCCCTGTTCGAAAAGTTCCTGCCTGATCTCCAGGAGCTGGTCATTACCCTCGGCATTCTCTATGGCAAAGAGCACGCTTTCCAAATAAGCCTGCTCCTTCTTAAGGCTTTCGATCTGGCTCTCAGCGTAGGCATAGGCGTTTCTTGCCTTATTATAGCGCTTGAAATAGAGCTGGGCATTCTCCTGTGGATTCTTTTCCCTGCTTAAGGGGATGTCCATATAGGCTTCATCCTGGCTGTAATAGTTTAAAAGCCTGGCTGAGTCCATGCCTTTAGAGAGGGCATAGATATTGGCGGTGATCAGCTCACCCATGATTCTCAAATCCTCGAAGCTCTGATTCTCCTCCAGGGTAGCGACATTAATGGATAATCGCTTCTCGCATTTTTCAAGGTGCCGGCTCATGATTTTGATAAGCTCGGCTGTGCGCTGAGATATGACCTCCTTGGTCTGCTTGGACTGATAGAAGCTGTCCACTGCCTCGCTGATGGTTGCCATGCTTTTAACCTGCGGAAATTGGGTCATGGCTGTGATATGAAAATCCACAGGCCTGCCCGACTGGGGATCCAGAATAAGGACAGGGGCGGGGCCATGGTGAAGCAGGCTCTGCATCATCTCCTCAAGGGTTTCGGTGAGCCTGGTCAAGTCGCTGCTTGAAAGGCTGGATGCGGGTATGCGTTCGTCAAGCCCTGCCCGGGCACATAGCTCTCTGCAAAGTATGGGGCTGAAGCCCTGGAGATTGTCCAGAAGAAAACTCTCCAGCTTTTTGCCCGATTGGCATGCCGCCTCCATAAGGCAGGCTGATGTTTCTTTTGAAGAGGGATCAAGCTTGTTCTGGGCAGGCGGAAGCATATAGGTTCTTGCGGGAAGAAGCTCTCTGACCCGGTTGACCTCGCTGTCCACATGCTTAATGGCATCAATAATCTTATCGGATTTGTTGAGAAGGATGATATTGCTGTGCCGCCCCATGATTTCCACGGCAAGCTTCTTGATGCTTCTGTCGCCCAACTCGTCGGTGGCTTCGACCTCCATGAACAGGATGCGCTCAAAGCCGTTTGTAGTGAAGCCCTTAATCAGAGCACCAGACAGATGCTTTCTCATAAGCATGCAAAACACAGGCGGCGTATCGGGATTCTCATACTGCTTTGAAGTAAGATGGATGCGCGGTGCAGCGGCATTGCAGGTAATGAGAAGGCGGTAATTCTCGCTGTTGGCTCTCACCTGAATCACCACGGCATCACGGTCCATCTGATGGATCTTGCCTATCCTGCCGCCTTGTAGCAAGTTATTCAGTTCCCGCGCCATAAAATGCGTCAATATTCCGTCAAACGGCATAAGGCACCTCCGAAGTATGACAATAGCACTATTGTAACAGAGAAAATATTGCAGTTATTTTAAAATTATTTTACAAAATGAATGCTTAATGATATAATGTTCGCGATATAAAAGCTGGTAGCCGTAAGGAGGAGAGAAGGAATGATTTTCAAGAGCAAGCCAGTGATGATCGGCGTTCTTATTATGTCCATACTTCTCTTGATAAGCATCAATCTTACTACGTTTATTAAATAGATTATTTCCCGAAATCTGTCCGGAAATGATATGAACTAATGGGGGTGTTTTATGTGGGTTATAGCTTTGGTAAACCTAAACTGGCCGCTCAGTCCATGAAGAAATTACCGGCTGTTATACTTTTCCTGGCGGTTGCACTTTTCATTGCTGCCGACCTGCTTCTGGACTTTGATTTCAACTGGATCGACTATGCAATCGTCATTATTATCGCGCTTTTCGGCTTATTGGGTTACGTCAAGGGTCTCGTTAACACCGTGTTCAGCCTTGCCGGATACATACTTGGCATCATTTGCGCCATCATCTTTTCTCCTAAGGTCGCGCTCCTGATCATGCAGAAAACAGGACTCGGAGCCAGCATCGGCGGAAAGATCAACGAGCTTTTGCCGGGCTTGTCGCAGATCCAAAATCTGAAGGTTTCTGAGGCCAATTCCACCTTGGAGCTCATCAATAATACACCCCAGTTTGAACAGGCTATTTCTGAAAATCCCCTGCTTAAGCAGGTTCTTGCCATTACCAACACGGCAGCCGACACCAGTGACGCCTATAGGGAGACAGTGGTCACCTTTAATGACTTGATCACCTATTCGCTGCTTAAGGTTCTGGCGCTGGTTGCAATTTTTATCGTGGTCAAGCTTGTGGTGGTTCTTTTAGGCAAGCTGCTTACCTCGGTCCTGAACAGCAGTGCCATCCTGGGCACCGCAAACAGAACCGGCGGTATGGCCATCGGTCTGGCCAAGGGCATCCTCATCACCTATGTGGTTTTCTTACTGGTAATCCCGTTTTTGGGGACACTAGATATTATCAAGATCACCGACACCTACACAGATTCTGTTGTGCTTAATGCATATGAGGATTTGCTGCTATTATTGAACGGATCTAAGGGATAGGACATATTGACGCGAATGACAAAGCAAATCAAGGCTGATTTAGCAATACTCAGCATAACAGTTGTATGGGGATCCTCCTTTGTTCTCTTGAAGAACATCACCGGGAGTATCCCTTTTTATGCCTTTCTTTCACTGAGATTCACTGTGGCCTCAGTGATCCTGTGCCTGATATTTCATAGAGCATTCAGAGGGATAAAGCCTCAGGCCATCCTTCACGGAAGTATCCTTGGCTTGATGCTGTTCGGCGGATTGGCCCTTCAGTACATCGGCCTGGAATACACAACAGCATCCAAATCAGCCTTTGTAACCGGTCTCAATGTAGTCATGGTGCCTGTTTTTTCAGCCTATATCCTGAAGAAAAGACCTCCCTTCAATGCCATAGCCGGCGTTGTGCTGGCCACGGCAGGGCTTTTTATCCTTAGCGGTGGTTTCTCTAAAAGCTGGAATAAGGGTGATTCCCTGACACTATTGTGTGCAATTTGCTTTGCACTTCAGATCATTTTTATTGACAAGTTTGCCGCAAAAACCGATGCCCGACAGCTGGCTGTGATCCAAATCATTTCGGCAGCGGTGTTCTGCTCGGTTCTCTGGCTGGGTTACAGCTTGTTTCAGCCTACAGCCTTCACAATGGATAACTGGGTGGTAACAACCATTCTTTACACCGGCGCCATGGGGACAGCCCTTGCCTTTGGGGTTCAAACCATCGCCCAGAAGTTCACTACACCAACGCGAGCTGCTTTGATTATTGCTTGTGAACCGGTATTCGGTGCTATTTTCGCCGTAACGATGCCCGACCGCTGGGGTGTCACCGAAATCCTCTCCCTTGGAACCATTGTGGGATGTCTTCTGATCCTTTCGGGTATGCTGGTCACCGAGATGAAATTCAAGCGGGAAATAAGCCGATAGGCTTATTATTACACAGTTTTCCGTTTCTTTGTAATCAAAAGGTAACCTAATCTTTCTTCATCCATATCCCTTTTCTGCCGATATCTCTGACAGGAGTAAAACTAATCGAGATGGAGGCTTTTGGCTTTGCGTTTCTCAAGACTTTGTTTACTATTATTGATAATATGTGCACTGGTGCTCTCGACGATGCCGGCATCGCTAATGGCTTATACCGGCGAAAGTCCGGCTCTGATACTCACAGGCAGCGCCAAAGCACCCGCAATTCTGAAAAATATCGACTTTACCGACGTCAAGTCATCCAACACCTGGGCCAAGTCAGCCATCTATGAAAGCGCTGCTTTGGAGCTCATGAAGGGAAGCGACAGGCGTTTTGGTATCACCGATATCCTTACGGTGGAGCAGGCCATCGCCATCGCCTATAATGCCATAGGCCGGGAAGCCGATGCCCAGAAGGCCGCCGAGGCCTTAGATCTTGCCAGAGCTAAAGACGCACGGTTATTTCCTGCTCCTCGCATGTGGTCCGACGGCTATATCCAGCTTGCCTATAACGATGGCATCCTCTCTGCCAGGGACTATAACGATGCCATCAGAACCGATCAGCTGTCCCTGGGCCCTGATTCCTTTTTCCGAAATGCATCGGCCACCCGAGAGGATGTTGCCTATTACCTTGGCAGAATACTCGGCCTTGCTCCTCAAAATGCGCAAACCCGCATTTTTAACTCCTATAGCGACTGGAATCAGGCTGATCCCCACAGGATCCCCTACATTGAAGCCATGCTGCAAAACCATATCATGAACGATGACGGCAATGGGCGTTTTCATCCCAAGGCATATATTACCCGGGCCGAAATGGCACAGATCCTTGTCAATGCTGAGCCAGTCATCTTTGAGAAGCTGGGTTACAAGAAGATGAAGGGCTCGGTTGAAAGCGTCTCAAACAGTCAGGATCTTTCTAACGGTCAGAAAATCAGGTCTTATGTGATCAATATCCGAAACAGCGGTGGTGATTTGCATCGCCTGACCACCTTTGAAAACCAGGATAGCGGAACAGCCAAAAACGAACTGACCGGCTCTGCGCAAGGTGCTGTTTCGTCAGCCGTGGTCAACAGGGGCAATAGCCTCAGCCTAGCGGGAAGCCTTAAGGCCGGAGAGCAAATCGTCTACTTTGTCAATGCCGAAAACGAGGTCATGTATATTTCTGTGATCAGCTCCAAGAGCGATGTGCATTATTATTTGGGCAAGGTGGATTCGGTGGACACAACCGGAAGAAAGGTCAGCTTTACCCGATATGTGGAGCTTCCCTTTGCCGACATCCGACTGGCCGATCAGAAGACCCTCAGCAATATTCAACCCGCCAATGCATCCACTGTTTACTCGGTGAGCAATGCGGCCAGGGTCTATTCCAATGTGCTTCAGGGCGGTCTGGATGCCCTGGTCAACGACAATGTTTATGTGATTACCGTGAATAACGGCATTATAGAGCGGTTTGACCTGTCCGATGCATCGCTGATGGAGGAAAGCGGACTGGTAAGCGGCATTATCAAGGAGGTTAATCCTTCTCTGGGTTATATTACCCTCTATTTTGCCGATGGCTCCGGGGTCTCTCCCGATGCCGACGCAAGGCTGGCTGAGACCCGTACCTTCAGCTATGGCTACCAGGTTGCGGTTTACAGAGACGGAAAGAAAGCAGCCTTCGAGGACATTGTGCCCGGTGATTATGCATTTGTTCAGCTGGATGAAGAGGGCATGATCAGCCGTATGAGCTCCCAGAGCTATTACAGGCCGATTTACGGTACCGTCCACACAAAGACCGGAAAGCTCTTGGTTGTAAAAACGGCCAATGGCAGCTTAATAAACTATACCATTTCATCAGGTGTGCCGGTCTACCGAAATGACAGACTTTCTGATTTCAGTCAGATTGCGCCCGGTGATACCATCAGATTATTGGTTCAAACCGGAGGCGAGAGCATCCATATCTCCCGAATCGATCTGGAAAAGACACCCCAGCTGGTTTCGGCGGTATATAGGGGAAATGTGGAGGGTTACAGTAGAATGAATGACACCCTTACACTATCCGGGGTGCAGGAGTTTGTCAACGGCAGGTGGGAGGAGACCTCCTTCATCGGTATCAAGCCATTTGCCTTCTCCCGTGATTACTCGGGCAGACCTGAGGTACAGACAGGCGGCAAGGCTTATATTGCAGTGAAGCGGGATGCCGACGGGCAGGACAGAATCATCATGGCAGCCTATCGTGTACTTCCTCAGTATGAAGTCACCCTGGACGACCAGATCATGAGCCTCTCAAGCACAGCAAAGCGGTTGGAGCTCGCAAATTCATCTAACAAGGTTACCTTTGATGAGGGCACCATTGCCATCAGAGATGGCAGGCTCGTGGACATGACGGCTCTGGGAAGCCTCGAGCATGTCATGATCGCTGCCGAAAAGCCCTATGCAGCTTCCGATTTACTAAGCCATGTGGTGGTATCCAATACCCAAAGCGGCACAGGCAGCCTGGTGATCTATCGCGGACGCATTAAAACTGTTGAACCCCTGAAACGCTTTACGGTAGAGTCCTTCGCCCAGTTATCGGGAGTGGATTGGAACTTTAATAACACGCCTAAGACCTTTGACATTGACCTTACAACCACACGACTGCTGGAGAGCGACGGTGTGGGCAACATGAGAGACTTTGGCTCGACCTATGAAAGCATGAGTGTTTATGTGGTTACCCAAAATGGAAAGACGCTTCTCGTCAGTACAGCGGCTTATGCCGATACGGCCTTCAGAGGAAGGGTTGAGTCCCTGACGGGTGGCGCGACCGATTCCCTGGGCAACGTTCTGACCGAGCCTGAGGGCATCAGGATTAAGGAAGCCTTTAAATACAATCTGACTAAATATTTATGGGAGAATGTCCCTGCAAGGGATATTCAGATACCCGCAAACGCCGTGATTGTCAAGAACGGCCAGACAACCACCTTGTCTGCGGTCAAGCCCGGCGATAAGGTCAGGATTCTGACCACTTCGGCTGGTAATGACGGTATCATTATCATCGTGGAGTAACTCTATCGGGAGGGAATAACATGAAAAGAAATGTTAAAGGAATAATTGCAGCACTGATAGCGGTTTTTCTCATTCTCCTTGCACCCCTTGAGGCTTTTGCCGCAGAAGGAAGCATGGGGTATGAAGGGGGTATTTCAACCGTCAATACCAATGCCAAGGACGAATACTTCTACAGCGAGATGTGCTTTTTATCAGGAGTACCTGTGCTTTTGACGGGTTCTCTGACCATAAAAAAGAGCGAGAAGAACAATATTGTTACCTCCACCTATACCTATAAGCTGTCTAATACTGAGAGCGGAGCATCTCTGACACGGGTGGTGCTTTATGAAACCACAAAGGAGACTAAGGCCAACGGTCAGATAACAGAGTCCACGAAGCTCTCACGTCTGCCCACTGAGGTTATCACCATTAACGGAACCACCTATACCCTGACGAACTACAGCTTCTCCCGTTCACTTTTATCCGACCCCAAGCCTGCTCTGAACTATAATGCCGGCGAGTTTGCGGGAAAGAAGACCTATACTATCAATGGCGAGCGTACCAATACCATCACCGTGGAGATGTCAGGCAGGATTTATTCCTATGACCAGTACTGGAGCTCCACACAAACGCAAAAGATCAGTTATACCCTGCTTGCCGATATCAAAAAGGCCACAAAACCCTACCAGTGGGGCGGAGCAGCTGAGGTTACCGTATCCCAGACAACACGCCAGCAGATCATCTATCAACCCAACGAGCCCTACCAGATCAGCTTTGATGGTGGCTATGTGAGAAGCACATGGACAGAGAGCACCATGGATTATACAGCACTCATGCCGGAATTCGATAAAAGCAAGATGCCCACCTCGGTATTGAAGAGCTACAGCAACAGATCAATCCAGGAAACCGAGCCCATCCTTGAACGCTTAATGGTGCCCGATATCAAGCAGATCAAGGGACACTGGGCCGAGGAGCCTGTTCGCATCCTGTTTGGTCTTGGTGTGATCCCGGGAACAGGAGAAAACTATAAACTCAACAAGTACCTTACAAGGCGCGAATTTGTAGCCATGCTGGTTGAAGCCGTGAAGGATATTCCCGCCGACCCCAACCTGAAAAAATCAAGCCTCACCACGGTGTCCAGAAGCAGTAAAAAGACCGTGGAGCAATCCCCCTTCCTGGATGTGAGCGTGAACGACACTTGCTTTGCTCAGATCAAGAAGGCGTATGAGAAGGGTATTACCGCAGGCACCGGTCAGTCCAATTTCAATCCGGACAGCTATATCACCTATGCCGAGGCCATAAAAATGATCGTAGCCTCTCTGGGACTCGAAAATCTGGCACCCTATCCCAGTGCGGTGACGTCTTACCCCGATAATGACGCAATTCCTGCCTATGCCAGAAATGCGGCACAGGTGGCCTATAGCCTTGGCATCTATGAGGGTGATGATAAGGGTTATTTTAACCCCTCGGGATACATCACCAATGAAAAGGGTGCAATACTGTTCTACAACCTGATCAACTACATGGGCGACGAGCTTGTAAAGGATTATTACGACAGAATGCTGGCATATTGATAAAACTGTGCTACAATCTAGGGAGCATATTGACCATATAGGTCGGATTAAACTGGAAAAGGATGAACGCGATGAATAAGATTAAGAAGATAGCATTTGCTGTCATCATGATACTCTCAATCTTCATCATGCCGCTATCAGCACAGTCTGCGGACTACGGCAGCTATCTCAATGCTGCGGTGGACTTCATGCAGGACCTGTTCTATCAGGACATGAACGACCTGGAGAGCCTTAAAGCAGCCCTGAGAGGCATGTTTGGCGGTCTGGACGACTACAGCGGATTCTATGACAATGAAGAAACTGAGGCATTAATGCAAAGCCTGGAGGGGAATTTCGTCGGCATTGGTGCAGGCCTTGAAAAGGATGCATCAGGCTGCAGGATCATCAAGGTCTATGACGACTCCCCGGCTCAAAAAGCAGGTTTGTATGAGGGAGATGTTATCACCTCGGTAAACGGCGTTTCGACCCTCAACAAGGATGCAGAACAGGTCGCTTCCGAAATCAGGGGCGAGGAGGGTACTCAGGTTCGCCTGACCATAAGGCGACCGGGGGAAAACGCAGACAGAGAGTTTACCCTGACCCGTGCGCTTGTGAAGATCAAATCCGTTTTCTACAGGATTGAGGGAGATATAGCCTATATCCGCATCGACACCTTTAACAGTAATACCGCAGAAAGCTTTAACAAGGCCATGGATGTTGTGGACGCCGGCAAGATCAAGAAGATCATGCTGGACTTAAGATCCAATCCCGGTGGGTATGTAGATCAGGCTGTTGAAGTGGCGAGGCGTATTGTGCCCGCAGGAACGGTAACAACCCTTGATTTTAAGTCGGAGCGTCTGATGGATCAATCCTTCGACTCATACTTAAAAGATCGGCAGTATCTGATTGCCGTTCTGGTTGATGGCTACACGGCAAGCGCTGCCGAGATCCTGGCTTCTGCCATTCAGGATTCTGAGACAGGGTTCCTGGTAGGGGAGAACACCTATGGCAAGGGTATCGTTCAGCAGATGTTCTCGGTGCTGACTCCGGAAGCCTATGATAAGTATCATGAGAAGTATGGCGTGGGCTATGTTTCTGAGATCGAGTGGCTTTCCTATTATGGTGTTTTGCCCAAGGACGATGAAATTCTCGGTACGATCAAGATCACCACAGGCCATTACCTTACCCGTAACGGAAGAGTCATACAGGGCATCGGACTGAAGCCTGAGATTGAAGCAGCTGATAAAATCAATCCTAATGGCATAGACCTTGCGATCCTTGAAAGGCTTCCCATTCCGTCAAAGCCTATCACGCTCAATGCTCAGAGCAATGAGATCTACACAGCAGAACAAATACTCCGGGCAGCGGGCTATTTCAAAGAGTTCCCCGACAGGCAGCTGGATGCAAAGGCCCAGGAGGCCATTAAGAAGTTCCAATCTGAGAAAAAGCTAACGGTAAACGGGACCCTTGACGCTAAGACCTGCGAGGCTTTAAATAAGCTGCTGGATGAGCTTCGGGTGAAGGCCGACCAGCCTTATGTTAAGGCAAAGGAAGCGCTTAATTGGTTTAATTGATCCACATATAAGAATCAGGATGATTACGAGAACCGTCAGCGGGTAACATTTAAGTTGACGGACGTAATCGTCCTGATTTGATATACGAAGGAGAAGGCATAGCAGGATGCAGGACGGAAATGAAGCGGCACCCCGCAGATTTGGCTTAGGCAAGCTTTTCTTGTTCATTATCATTGTTTTGATTATATTGGGCGTAGCCCTCTATTCTTTTTTCCATATCAATCCTTTGGAGCTGATTGAAAGCGGATTAGATGGGATCTTCCAGCGTACCCTTCAAGCTGTGGATGAATCCAAGCAGAAGACCACAGAGGTACTCACCTTGGATCCCCTTAAGCCTGGAAGCTACGATGTGGATGGCAACTCACTGGTGGCAGCCTCCATCAGCGATGTGAGACTTATTGCCAGTGACGGTCAGGAGAAATGGTATGTACCTGTATCTCTAAACAAGCCATTCGTGAAATGCCATCAGGGCAGCATTCTCGTGGCCGACCTGAAGGGACGCTATTTCAGCTTGATTCAAAACGGCAGGATCCTATGGGAGAAAAACCTGGATGAAGACATTGTCAATGCATGCTTTTCGCAGGATTTTATCCTGATCATCACAGAAAGCTCTGAAACCGGCTATAAAAGAACCATTCACGTCTACTCACGGGATGGTCAGGAGGTTGCCTACAGAAGCATAGCTGACTACTATCCGTTTTCGGTGCAATATCTACCCCAGTACGACAAAAGCCAGTTTATCACCTGTGGTGTGGAAACCCAGGGCCTTGAAATGACCTCGGTTTTTGAGTTTTTGGATTTGACCATGAATCAAAAGGGGTCGGTCAGGGGCCAGGATGAGATCTATGCAGGTGCCCTTGCCCTCAGCAAAGGCAAGGTAGTTCTTTATGGAGAAAAAAGCATTATCGGCATGGACGATAAGCTGAGTACCATGTGGCGCACAAATCTTAATGGTGAGATCCTCACCTCCATCAATGTCTTGCCCGATAAATGGGTTATCGCAGCTCTTTTGGATGAAGAGACCTATAACAGAGAGAGGCGTTATCATTCGAGGGTTCAGATCCTGGATATCAACGGTAAGGCCATTGCGGGCTTGACGGTGGACGCCCTAGTTACCGATATCGAGGCTAAGGGCAACACGGTAGCCTTTGTGGCCGGCTCCGAGGTCTATTTTATGAATGAGAAGCAGGAGATCCTCGATCTCTACACCGCCCGGGAAAAGGTATCCAATGTCTTACTGGCCAGTGATAGCCTGGCCTATATCGTCACATCGGATAAGGTTGTCAGCGTAAGGGTGGAGGTTTCAGAAAAGTTCCTGGGCATTTTCTGATACGGCATATCGGGCCGATTTCGAACATCCTACGAAAAGGCTATAAGCAATGATAGGCCTGATGTTTAAATCTGATATGTATCCGCAGAAGCAGATGAAGTTGTAATGCGAGAGTGCAGGTCGAGTGAGGTAAAAGCAACGTGATGATGATTTTAGCCGGCACGCGACCGGACGTCTCGGTTGCCAGCGACCTCGCGAGAACAAGATCGAGCATTTACAACTTCCTGCGAACGAGGACAGCAGGAAGATTT
>Ga0116192_1001451_pt1 | contig 16605 bp, 20 predicted proteins | sample AD_UKC113_MetaG_FD_89876 | JGI IMG/M metagenome (GOLD analysis project Ga0116192, IMG submission 89876) | Active sludge microbial communities of municipal wastewater-treating anaerobic digesters from Hong Kong - AD_UKC113_MetaG | ecosystem: Engineered > Bioreactor > Anaerobic > Digestate... | reverse complement strand
TGTGCGGATGATAGATACAGGGAAATTATCATAGTACCGAAATGGTCCTATGCCACTTGATTGTTGATACGATGTGCGGATGATAGATACAGGGAAATTATCATAGTACCACTTAAATCTTTTCATCATTCGTTGTTTTACCGTAGTGTGCGGATGATAGATACAGGGAAATTATCATAGTACCTTTTTGTATGCCTTCGACCGTTTTAAAAAATATTGTGCGGATGATAGATACAGGGAAATTATCATAGTACCTCGCCAATTCCAAGCGTAAATATGCCTTATAATAAAATCGGAGAACCAACGAAATGTTAAGAGCCTATAAATATCGAATATACCCAAATAAAACTCAAAAAGAACAAATTGAAAAGCAGTTCGGAGCATGCAGGTTTGTCTATAATTGGGCTTTAGAACAGAAAATAAAGTATTATGAAACTGAGAAAAAGACACTTTCTTGTTTTGATTTAATTAACCGAATGGTTCAACTAAAGAAAGTTGAAGGATGTGATTGGTTAAAGGAATCTAATTCGCAAGCCTTACAGATGGCTATTAGAAATCTCGATAATGCGTTTACAAGGTTTTTTAGGGAGAAACGTGGATTCCCGAACTTTAAGAGTAAAAAGAATCCAGTTCAATCTTTTCAAATTCCTCAACATTATGTAGTTGATTTTGAAGAAGGAAACGTGAAACTTCCTAAGATTGGAAAAGTTAAAGCTTCTTTTTCAAGGGAGTTTTTTGGAACTTGTAAAACTGCAACAATTTCAAGATCCACTACTCACAAATATTATATTTCTATTTTAGTCGACGATGGTAAAGACCTCCCAATTAAAGAGCCGTTCAATGATAATACCACAGTCGGGGTAGATGTTGGTATCAAGGATTTTGCAGTATTATCAACCGGTGAAAAAGTTGACAATCCAAAATATTTAAAGAATTCCATCCAAAAATTAAAAGTTCTCCAGCGGAAAGTATCAAGAAAACAAAAAGGTTCTAACAATTATAAAAAAGCAAAATTGAAGTTAGCTAGATTACATGAGAAAATCACTAATCAGAGAAACGATTTTCAGAATAAACTTTCAAAGAGGTTAATAAGCGAGAACCAAGCAATAGCATTAGAAACTTTAAAAGTCTGTAACATGGTTAAAAATCACTGTTTAGCTCAGTCTATAAGTGATGCTGGATGGTCTTCTTTTGTTGAAAAATTGACTTATAAAGCTGAATGGTATGGAAAGACTGTATTAAGAATAGGACAGTTTGAACCATCTTCTAAACTCTGTAATGTATGTGGGCATCATAATAAAGAACTTACATTAGCAGTTAGAGAATGGACTTGTCCTTCATGCAACACGTCCCATGATAGAGATATCAATGCCGCTATCAATATCAAGAAATTCGCTTTACAAGATCAGAATTTAATAGGAATTTAAAAAAAGAATATTACACCGTAGGAACTACGGGGTGAGCTTGTTGACTTATGAACGATGGTTCAGAGGATGAAACAAGAATCCCCTTCGTTTACGGAGGGGTAGTTCAAAGTTAACTTCTAGGAACTCACATAATTCTACAACGTTTTTCTTATATTCAACCCAATTTCCACTTTCGATATGCCTTATACGGTTTTTCCAAAAACCAATTCCAAAATAACAAAAATATTAAAAAGAAAAAATATAATACACCTAGAAAATTCAATAAGATAAGATAAAAAGGGATCTTTAATAAATATGATGCAGAAGGATACTTGATCATTTTTTAATCTCCATAATCAGTTTCTCAATATCACAAACCTTCTCATAAAGAGGACTTCTGCCCTCAAGATAAGCCTGTTCCTGTGCGAATTTATTCTGAGAAGGAATTATAACAACATAAGAGAATACCGCCGTCAAAACTCCTACGATGCCATACATCAAGAGAAATAACCAAAACGAAGGAAATATACTTCTGACTCTTTCTGATGCCGTATAAGTCACTACAGACACCATTAAGAAGTTAAACGCTGAAAATATGAACATGACTCTTCCGGCAAGCTCGTATATTGCTCCGATGTATGGGATCTGAATCTGTCTCATTTTTTACACACCGCGATCATGTATGCACTGCTAGATAGAAAAGAGTCTTCTAAATGGCTCACCGCATACTCTTTATTGAGGATACTTAATAAATCCTCATCGAAGATCATAGCTTCTTGAAGGGCTTGTCGATTTTGTCTATGATGCTCTAAAAGATAATTAAATACAGGTATTTTTTCTAATATACTTCCTATTAGAGTTCTCGTTTTCAGCGCAAGCGTATCTATTTTCTTTATTCTACTTTGACCAAACATCTTTATAATTTTAAATTTTGTAGATGTCAACTGTTTGAACTCATCAGGAGTAAATTCCTTTACATGATATTGATTTTCTACTGCTGAAGCATTCTTATTAGGAGTAGAACAAATGAATATCCCATCATTGTTCAGGACTCTATAACACTCTGATATAAACTGTTCATAATCAGGAATATGCTCAAGAGTTTCAAAGGATATAATCACATCAAAAGAATGATCAGGAAACGGTAATGAACATGCATTTCCTTGAAGAAATATCATATTATCTTTTTTATAATTTTCATTTGCATAATCTATAGCTTCCTGAGAGACATCTACTCCGAATACCTGCTTTGCAGATTGAGCAAGATAGTCTGTGCCATATCCGCAACCACAAGCAACATCTAAAACAGTTTTACCCTCAACATAATTTTCAGCAAAGATGTAACGGGCTATATGTTCTTGTGAAACACCGTAAGGGTATACGTTAGGAACTAATCTTTCTCCAAATTCCATTAGCGAACCACCAAACACAACAAAAATAGCAGACAGAAAAAGATTCCATACAAAATAAGATCTCCTCTATCCAGAAGTTCAGTTAGTTTCATGCAAAGACCACCATGCAGAATATTATTATTGAGATGGCTATTATAAAATAAGTTATATAATCGTTCACTGTTTTTACCTCCGGTGGAATCATAATAGAATTCGGTTATGTCTCCTGAACAATCAAACACGGTATTCAACCTCTTCAAAGTGCATATCAAGCATCAAATGAGCTAGATCGTGAACTCAAAAAATAGACTCAATTATTACACATCCGTTTCAGTTGTTCCTTTGGGATATGAGTTGAAATTTGAAGAATCATAAATTGTAATGTTTGGATACAGAGGATTAAGTTCACAAGGGGTTTTTGACGGAATGTAAGGAGTGTACTTTATGGGTTCTGAAGTTCCTTTTATGGGATATACAGTGTTCGCATTGGTATTGCAGATCAGTGTTTTCATTACTTCAAATTCTGTTTTAAGTTCTCGAATTTCATCTCTTAAAGAGAGAATCAATTCTTTAAGTTCAGTTTTGCTAGTCATATTTCTACCTCCTGTGTAACTTCTTCTATGTCTTTAATCCCTTCATCCCCTTCAGGCAAAGCAGTAACATTGTCCTTTCCACCAAGTCCAGGGAATTCTTCTACCTCAACTTTCCATTCCTCATAGAAGTCCTCTAAATCATCCTCTGTAGCCGCTTCCAACCCAAGTAAAACCCTATGCTCATTTCGAGATATGGTTCTTGCAGCTCTCCCTTCTTGTGCTCTCCGTAGATCAATTTCAGCATCTTTGGGATTAAATTCAGGGAAATGAATAAATACAGAATACCCAACGAATCCATTATACTCAAGCCAATCTTCAGCTATCCGTACAAAAATCTCAGCTACAGGATCAAGGAAGCCTGATCTAAAACTACGAAGTAAATCAAGCCCTGCATTATCCCCGCCGCCTATTTTAGAACTTCCTTCAGTGGAAATCAAGCCTATGGGACTCCACTGATCATTAATCAGTTTGGCTAGAGCGTTAATAGTTTCCATTGCAGAATCAGATTCGTTAGTTGGGATGTGTACAGGAGTCATCCCAGGTAGAAGCGGAAACGAATCATTCCTGCCCCAATTTTTTAAAACGTCCTGAGCATACTCAAGTTTATTGATTGATCTGCCATCTGCACCTGTGTAAGTCTCTCCTGCTTCCTCAATTTGTAAGAAAATCGAAGGAGCACCGACCCTCTGCAATCGTTGACGCTGACAAGCCCATGCGAAATTGAGCATTTCTACTAGGGTTAAAACCACATAACATATAGGCATCCCCGCCGGATCACCTGATAAATCATTAGGCGGGATTTCATGTTGAACATCTTTTAAGAGAACTGCTTTCCCTGTTGCATCAGTCTGAGAATAGTATATTTTTCCATCCGAATAACGAGAAATCCCAGGTAACAATTCAGACTGATAGATAACATGCAATCCATTTACGGTAGCCGGATACTGAGAAAAAGATTCAGAAGGCAAATGCTGAATACCCTCAATAAGTCTCCATCCATCGGGATCTAAGCCCATTCTATAATAAACATTATAGACGAAAGGCCCCCAATAAAACCACGAAAGCCAACAGAGTTTAGAGAGTTTTTTAATATTACAGTTCTTGGATCTGAACATCTGTCTTAATTTCTTTGCTGCTTCCTCGTCTTCGTGTTCGTCTTGGTCTTGGACAGTAATTACGATATCGCCATGCGGAAAGAGCAAATTCATTAATTGCGTTACAGGTTTTTTGAGGTAGGGATTCCTCATCATTTGTTTTATTTTGTTAATGTCGAGAGAGGGATCTGACCATTGGACGAATCCATTATCATAGACGTAGGCAATACCGGATTTAATAGGAGTCTTGGAGGTTGAACCTTTGGGGCGACCTCTCTTTCTGGTGGTGCTTTCCATGTTTATAAGTCCGTTTTTTAAAATGGTGTAAATAAAGTATGTAAGTTAAATTATTTAAATCTAATTAAAAAAAGAGAAGAAGAGAATTTATTGAAATAAAAAAGAATTAAAATTAAGGAAAATATTTCTTTTCAAAGTTCATATTTACTCATCCTCTTTTATAATTATAAAAACAGTCTTATTAGCATTATCTTTCCCACAAAAAGTCGGAACATAACCGCGAGAATCAGTATATGAAGTGATAATAACGTCTTTATCCTCAACAATTAAGCTAAGTTTTCCGTGTTTCGGCCATTTCTGAGCCTTCTTAGCAGGAGACATTAAAACACCAAAAAAAGTTAGGCATGAGGATAAGTCTCAATCGCCTTTATCATAGAATCCTTCTCGGTTTCAAACATAGGCACGAAATTGAATATCTTCTCAGACCATCCGGCAAGCAAACATACTTTATTTACATATTTTGGAATCTGAGAAGTTCCATATCCTACAAGATCCACTGAGTAGAGATACGCATTAGCAACTTCTCTCTGATACTTCAAGAACTCTTCAGCAAAGCTCTTGTTTGTGTACCATGAACTTGCACTATAACACTGCATATCTGAGAATAGGAAGATCCTATCATACGATCTTTTATTCACTCTTGCGTACTCCACAGGAAGGTAAGCGTACGTGGCTCCACCTACGTTCACGGATTTAAGTTTCTCCATTCTGTCTAGAGTTCCCGAAGTGTCAGAGAAAATAACCTGCTTTGCAGTCTCCGCAAACAATACTACATCAGCATCTTCACATATTTTTGAAGCTACTGCTCCAAACATCTTTGAGATTTCAGAGGCTGTAACTGTACTTTTTGCACTTATGGCTTGATCCATCGAGCCTGAAGCATCAACGATCACAAGAGAACGACCTTTGATCTTAGGCACGTTCTGTATGCTCAGTTCCATTGCAGTATTGAGAGCGGTCATCAACTGAGATACTTTCTTTGATGAAGAGTATGATTCCTGCTGAATAGCCTTGTATGCACTGAAGAACCTAAATGGAAACTGCTTAGATTTGCGTACTGCTTCAGGGTTTGTAAGTAGTGAGACAACAGGCTCTATGTCTACATCGTGCTTTAAAAAATTATTAAGATTTCTCAATACGGCCATGAAAGGCATCTTGGGAAGAATAGCCTGCCAGTTCTCCTTTGTAGATCCTTTTGTAGAAATAACTACTTCCCATGTGTCAGGGGATTCGAGAGTCCCATTTACAATATCATCAAAGATTTTCTGTCTCTCTTCACTATCTGCCTTCGGGTGACACAGGAATATAGCATCTTTGAGCTTGACTGCTCCATCTCTGTTATACTTCCCATACTGATATCTATCAAACTTGTTGAAACACGGTTTCAGACCGTTCTTAATGAACTGAGCAGGTTTCTTACGTGTTTGCAGGGAAGCAGCTAGAAGTTCAGTTATTTCATCGGCACGCTGAACACACGCAGATACATACTTACGAGAGCCTACAACTTCGCATCCAGAGTTTGCGAATTCATTCAGAAGGAAGATAGGTACGGAGCGCATGTTCATTTCGTTTCTAGCGTATGCAGCCAACTTCAAAATGAATTCGGGATCAGAATTAAGGACTTTTGCGGTAGCCTCTTTAAGTTCTTTGTCTGAATCCTTCGTATAGAACTTATCTTCGGAGACGAGAGCAGTAAGAACCCTAGTCATAAGTTCGTTCTTTGCATCCATCGAAAAAGCTAGTCCAGCTTCATGATTGAGGACTTTATCAGGATGATTCAAGAGCTTTTCAGAAAGAGTAGTTGGTTTATTAAATTTTGACATTTTTAACGCACATCCTTTTCAGGAGAATGTTAGAGAAGGAGAACAAGCAAATACAGTTATACGGATTCTCATATCATTAAATCCGTTTGTGGTTTTTGCATTCCACGTGAGTGTTTAATGTGTCTCCACACTGGAGCGAAGTAACTGTATTTTATGCAACCTTCTCTACGACTATGCCGAGAGTCGAACTCGATTCCACTCCGTGACAGGGAGTAATACTAACCGTTGTACTACATAGCCAATTAAGAAAGGAGAACAGGCGAATATGATTATGAAGGAATTGAACCTTCTAATTGAGTATGAGTCAATATTACACCGAAGTAATCACATTCTACACATCCTTTCTTACGGTCACGCTCAGATTCGAACTGAGATCCCTTCCGTTACAAGCGAAGTAACAACATTCCATGCAACTCTTACGAGAGAACAATTGAACATTGTATTAGTGCTCTACCGTTTAAGCTACGTGACCAAACGAGACAGGCAGGATTCGAACCTGCGAATTCCAACGAAGTAACTCTTCTCTTTGCAACCCTGCAAGCAGGGAGAACAAGCGAAAAGAGAAATACTTTGACCACTTGCATACTGTCTCTAAGCCGCAGGGAGGATTCGAACCTCCGTCGGTCTCTCGAAAGGAGAAGTAACTCTGTTCTACACAACCTTTACAGGAGAACTATCGAAAAGAGTTAGTTTACCGTGATAGGCCACTACACTACTGCGACAGGATATTAAAGTACTGTATGATATATAAGCATTACTGTAAAAATAATTAGGAAAGTTATAGAAATGATTAGCAGTACCTACGGGCTATCGTACCCGTAGGCTTTACATGCTCATATAAAAGAGAGGGCAGGAGAACACCCAATGAAGACCTGCCCGTTTTTGCCGAGAGAGGTGAAAGAACTCGGCTAACACGAATTAGTACGGACGTGTTGACCGTCGCAGTTGTGGAAAGATCAGAGAACCACAACTTTTGTTTAACTGGACGATTGAAGCCGTTTTTCAGTGTGATCACACTTATTAAAAAAGTATGTAAAACATTCTATATAAGTTTATGTATACTTTATACAAAATATAAAATGCAGAACAGCCTTTGGGGGTAGTTAGGAGATGGTTGAGAAAAGCTTTGGTTGTGGTGTTGGGGAAGAGTCTCATCATGGAAGTAGGGGTTATCATTCGCCGTTCTGCACTTTAGAGTATGTTTTTTGATGTATATATAATTATCTTATTAGTGTAATATTAAATTATTCAACTATTATTATATTAATTCCAACGGGAAATACTTACTATTCGGAATACTGAATCCTGCTGCTCCTGTATGGCCGCCCCCGTTATACTTTTTAGCGATCTCAGCACAATCCACAGTATTCGACCTGAGAGAAACAATCACATTATCTCCGCGAACACTCCAGATTACAGCAAGCTCAATTCCGTGAGTATAAATATACTCTCCCAATTCTGAAATATCAGAAGTAGAATTTACGAGGAGTGCGTTATGTCCGTGAATTTCGCAGGGAAAACCATCATCGAAGAGATGTTCTACTCTTTTTTCTTGTCTCTTCAGAAGGATTTCACCAAGTTCTATGAGCTTTATTTCTTCTTCGTATTCTCCATCCAATAGACTTTCCCATAGAGGATCGTAGGGATCTTCGATTAGTTGAGATATTCCAGCACAGAAAGCTTTTGTGTTCTCGAATTTAAATTTCCATAAATCCCTGTCTTCAATATACTTAACAGAATCAGGCATTTCTTCGTTGTAACAATATTTCCAGGTTAAGCCACAACCGGAATTCTCAAGGGTTCTCCACCCATGTACTTTTTCAGAATCCCACAGTTCTCTGTGAGCTTCCATTGCTGTTTTATGATGGTCAATCCAATGAAGTTTATCTCTTGCTATTTTTGCAAGTTCTTCCATATCTGGAAAAGTGAAGTCCACAACAAAAACTTCGTCTGCATCGACTACATCTTGCAAGTTCCACGTATCCCTATTGTACTGAACTGGAATACACTTGCAGTCTCCGTATAATTTATTAATTATTGCGGCTGAACACATTCCATCAGCGTCTTCGTGAAAATAACAGAGTACCATTTTTATTTCACCCTTATGATAACTTCAATCTTATGTTTTGCAGGATCGTAATTCTTCAGGAACTTTTTACTTACTCCTAGTCTACCGTACTGTAATTCAGAGGGTTTCAGCAAGCCGTATAGTGTTTTCCTAGATATGATTTCTTTCTCATCAAGTAAAAACGATGGGATTGTTTCATCTCCTTTGGGAGATATACGCTGTCAACATATATTAATTTATTGACAAGATTCTCGGCAGAGTTTGACAAAAGCCCATTGAAAAAAGAAAAATCAGAGCCGGAATTTATCGACTCTAAATCTATCCGAAAACGAATATCCTTTCGAAAAATTCTCCGGTATAGTAGTCAAATAGTTAATCTTCATAGAAAATATGCAATAGCGTAAACTGTCTAAAAAATCGTCCATTATTTTAACAGGTTCGTCTATAACTTCACCATTTTTAGTAGTTTTATACCTATAATTTCTAATTTCTTTTAATGCGTTTTCACAAGAATTATCAATATGGATTTTTTGCCCTTTCATGTAGTCGATTCCGGCACGGACATCTTTGCGAGCTTCACGTACATTGAATCTGTTAATTTTCAATGTCGTTTCTTTACCGGTTATCTTTGATGTAACTGTTCTTGACTCACTTAAAGTTTTGATTCTATCTGGCTCTGCTGAATCTGCGAAAATATCACAGTTGTGATCTACTTTATTATACTGCATCCACACGGCGAGGTCGTCTGTCGTACATCCACTTTTGTAAAATAATTCTCTTGCGTAAAACTCACCATCTGCATAGAATACTTCACACAAACTCATTGGGTGATTAAAACCAAAGTCAAGACCATAACAATGTAATCCTGAGTTGAGTTTAGGCCAGGGCCATTTACGAGCATCATCTATAATGAAATTTGTAAAGATTTGGTTTTCTAATTTACCAGGAATTCCCAATGCATAGACATTATAGAAGTTCGGGTCTTTGTCTTTATAACTCTTCAATTCACGAACAAAGGATTTCGAGAGATTCTTGATATTATCTTTGTAAGTGGAATGCATTACCGCATACTCATTAGGATACTTGGCGGCTTCGTCAAGAAGCTTCACACAAAAATTGTTTTGATCAATAGGATTAAACGAGAGTATTAATGTGGTATCTTCCGAATTTTTATCTCTAGCAAGACGAATTGTTAACTGCTTATAGTCATCTTCCGTGAAGTCCGTCGCTTCTTCCATCCATATTTCTTTATATTCGCTTCCTTTTACTTTTTCACTTTGATCGAGTGAATCATAGACCAGATAATTGTTTCCAACTTGGAAGTAGTGATCAGTGGCGTGATGCTTATAAGCAACGTGCCAATCATCAAGTATTGCTTTTATTAATACAAGTGTACTTTTCTTAAACGAAGGGAAATACTTTCTCAGTATAAGTCGTCTATAACCATCCCCACTTAGTAAACCAATACACATGTATTGGCATATACTGACGCTTTTTCCACTCCCTCCCCCGCCGACCAATAGCTTTTTTTTCTGTGGTTTTTTTAGGAACTCATGGAATCGACTGTTTACAACTTCGTACATATGAGATCAGTCATCTTCAGGGAGTTCTTCATCATCAGGAAAGTCCTCTCCCCCACAATCAGCAACAGTCAAATTAACAACAACTTCCCCTGAATGCTGTACCTTCTGAGGCGAATCAAATCCAAGTCTCTTCCCTTTCAATTCCTTAATCTTCAACATTGCCTTAGTCCATTCGACAGCCTCTTTAGAATTCAAATATGTCTCATCAACGATATTGCCATCTGCATCTACAGCATCACCGAATTTCTGCAAGAAACGCTTTGCATTAGATTCCATCACTTCTAATTCGTGGATATCGCGCTCAAAAATAGCGTCCATGAGATCTAAGCGTTCTTTTTTCCATTCTTCGCCTACTTCCTTCAGGTAGTAGGTTACTGTGCTTCTGTCTACTTGGAGGATTTCTGCAATTTCATATTGGTTTAGACCTTCTTTCCAGTAGAGCCTTGCGGCTTCTGTTTTGTTTGCTTCTTTTTTGAAGCGACGGTTAGCTTGAGCACCTGACGTTTTTCACACTTCCTTTGAATGGTGGTTTCTATTGTTAAATATATTTTTGAGAGTATATATTTTTTACTATGAAAAAAAAACAGGATATTAATATCCTGCTCTTTGTCCTTCGACTTCGAGAAGATTAACTTCAATGCTTTTACATTCAGGACAGGTTAATATGAATGATTCGTCTTCGAGGAAACGCGAAAAGACTCCATCTGTTATTGTGAAGCGGTTTTCACATTCTCCACAGTAGAGTTTATACATTTACCCCACCCTCAGATAGAATTAAACCATGCTTTCTTAAACTTTCAAACTTAAATGCTAAAAACGCCTGATTTGATCTGTCGTTTTGTTTTTTGCTATCGTATTTTATTTCCCCACTTGCGATTTTCACTAACAGTGCAGACGAACTAAAAGCAACGTATTGTAATATTTTATCTTTAGCCTCGTCGTAATATCCATATACAAACAATCCTCCTGATAGTTTGTATAATTCAGATGGCTGATCTGAGCTATGATTATATTCAGTTATCGTTATATCTTGAAACTGTTTGAAACATGGTCTTCTAAAACGTTCTTGCACCGTATATGTTAGTGGAATTGGGTACATGTCCACAGTGACATAGATTTTTCTATCTACTGCAAATTCCCCGTCCAATATCAAATTTCGTTGATTTGTAGGTTCGTTAGATATGGTTACAGTTTCATATGAGATATTTTCTGAAGAGGTATTGAATATCAGAGGATAGATCTGAGTTTGTGCTGCAAAATGCGCCTTATCCGAGAAAGCCGAATTCTCAGAACTGAAATCAGTTCTCATAAATTACCGCCTTCTGTTTTGATACAGATTCCCATCTTTTTATGATGTCGTTACAGTATTCAGGATTTATTTCTGCACCTATACATTTACGCTTTTTAGGTAGTCCTTCAGCGACTAAAAGAGAAGTACCTGAACCCAAAAACGGATCTATGATATAGTCGTTCTCCTTTGAAAATTTAGAGATAAGCCAATCAATCAATTCAAATGGTTTGCGTCCTTTATGATCGGTTTCTTTGTTTTCAGAATTATCAATCGAAACTCTTAGAAAATCTTGACTATTTCTAAAAACTTTATCTTTTGCAAATAACGAGATGTAAATCCAATTCCCAAAGCCTAAAGCCCCTCTTGTCATTCCATTGTCTATCCAACAGGCAATAGACCATGTGTAAGGCATCTGAGTACAAACCATGAAGTCTTTTATTGAGACGATGCCTGGGGTAACAGCAACAATCGGAGCATAGTCAATTAACCAATCTTGACTCCATGTAAAATTGGAATCCCATTCTGCAACATCGGCATTATAAGGAGGATCAGCGAAAGCAAATGAAGCAGGATGTTCATTCAACATTTGTTTAAAAGAGTCGTCTTCGTTTGATCCGCAATAAAGTAAATGGTTTCCTAATTTATACCACGTTCCGTTTTTACACTGTATTCTATTTTTCTCTTCTTCTATTCTTTTCTGTTCTTCTTCAATCCGTCTTCTCTCTTCCTCTAATCTTTTCTCTTCCTCTGCTTTTTTTAATACTTCGGCTTTTCTCTTCGCTTCTTCTTCTTTTAATTGTTTGGCTCTTTCTTCTCTAAATTCTTTATCAGTTTTGCTTATAGCGTCCTTTAGGTCTTTAGCGTCTCCATTAAGAGCTTTGTATAAGGCACGTGCTTGAAATTCTACTTCAGTATTTACTAAATCATTTATTTCTTTTTGATTGGTTTTTATATTGCCTAATAAGATTTCTTGTCTTTTAATTCCTGTATTATTACAGATTTCATCTAGGTTTTTTGAGAATAACGCGGCTCTTTCTACGGTTGCGTGACCAACACCGGAGGATTTAGCTATTTTCTCAGATGATTTCAAATCCTCATTTTGAGGACTTGATTTTCTATCTCCCCCGTGAGAATTTTTCTGCTCTAAATACTGCCTCCCAATCAAATAAGAAAGAGTTAACTTGTTAGCGTTTCTCTTATTTTTCTGATTATCGATCATCCATATGATAACATCAGACCTTGAATCAAACCGCATTTCTTCAATCGGGAAATCAATATCATGAGCCTTACAAATTTTATACCTATGATGCCCGTCAATTATTGTATTGTTCCATACAAAGATAGGATATTTTTTGTTATACCCATATGTCAAGATGTTATTTTCGAGTCCATCGTACTCTTCTTCAGAAAGAGGAGGGATTAATTCATTAAACTCAGAATCTATAATAAGATCCGGCATCAGTTGTCACCTGAACCGTTTTTCAGATGTCTGCAAATTACTTCATCAAACGTTTCATGGTCATACAATTTTCTTGCAGTCAATTCGTCTTTCGTAGACTTCCGTATGCGGATAGATTCAGTACAATTTTCAGTCATGTTTTTTAGCCTTCTTTAATGGTGGTGGTTCTAATTGGTACTACTAAATATATATTTAAAAGTATTTAATTTTTGTGTATATTAAGTTGAATAGATAGTTTTTACGATATATCTTATCTTTTTACCCAAAATTTCAGCTTTTAATTGACTCAATTTTATAATAATTTCTCATATGTAAATCGGTTTCAAGAAAAACTCTCATTTGCTGACTAAACAAAGGGTAACTTGTTTACTACATGAAATTTTATCAAAAACAAACCGAATATTATTTATACTATTATGTCATTTATTATGTATAAACATAATACATAATTTGGAGCTAAAATGACTAAAAATTCAGTGAAACTTCAGCAGACTAACAAAGGTCAGTATTTCCTTACCGTTCCCGCGAGCATAGTAGGATTAAAGGGGTGGACAAAAGGAACAGAATTGGAATTTGTAGAAGATCGATATGGAAGCCTGACTTTGCAGGAAGTGAAAAAATAATCAGAATATATTACAGAGTTTCAACTGATAAACAGGACTTTGACATGCAGCTAGAAGCTATTCAAAGAATGTGCAAAGATAAAAGCGTTGAATACTCAACTTGTAAAATATATCAGGACTTTGGAATTTCTGGAACGACAACGAACAGACCTGATTATCAGAAACTTCTATCTGAAATAGAAGAAGGAGATTCAATATTCGTTTATGAGTTCTCAAGACTTTGGAGAGACATGAGCGAGCAATTACGTGTTACTAAAATGCTGAAAGCTTTGAATGTTATTATCCTTTCGTATGCGGATGGGAAGATAGACAATAACAGTGATACTCTGTCAGTGAATATCAGAGGTGTTCTGAACGAATATGAAGCTGAGAGAGTGAGAAAGCGCACTAGAGATGGCATTGCAGCCAAGAAAGCCAGAGTTGCAGCAGGACTTGATGAATGGAAGCCTAGAGGAAAGGACAAGACGAAAAGGAGTAATGAAGGATATCTGAAGAGATGGGCAAAGCATAGAGGAGAAATAAACAATGTCCGAAATTAAAGACGTAAATTCAGGATCAGTCGTAAGAATTAATGGAAATATCTATCGAGTAATCAAAATTGAAAAATCCCCCTGGATTCTTGGAAATAAGATAGATCAATACATACTCACACTTGAGTATATTGAATTCGATTTGGGGGAAAAACTTGCAGATATCGTGGAGTTGGGAAAATGAATAGACAAAACCGTTTTAAAATAATAATAAACTCCCTCCCTCCAAACGAGTTACTTAACTTCATAATCGAATGTAAATGCGCGGCCGACAGAGGGATATTCACAACTATCGAGGGTGTTTTGAGTGAGGCAGGTGTTTGAGAATGAGAATTATAAAAATATATTCATGTGGTTCATGCCCGTATTGCATGGCAATTACCCCAAGCTTGAATGATTATGACAATCTAAAATATAGATGTACTGAAACTGGAATAGAAATAACTGACCTTTATAAAATTCCTGTAACTTGCACTTTATCAAGGATGTAATTGGAGGCTTAAACACTCAATGCCATCAGGAAAAAAACCACTAAAATAACTTAATTTCTCTCTCTTTTTTACATTTACAATTACTCAACACTGTGCTTATTTCATATACATCTATCAATATATTTTACTGTATATAATTTAATCCCACGGAGCGCAGACGTGAGCAATATAATTTATTTGGAAGCAAAAGGCAAAGCCGATCAAGTGCAAATCAATTCCGCATTTGATCAATTAGAAGATAGCTCATATGATACTATCTATCTAAAATCGGGAAAATATATCTTAAGTGATCAGATTCTTACCACTAACTCTTTTACCCTTACAGGAGATCCTGACGCTGTTCTCACAGTTGATACTTCTTTTTTGTGGAATTCAACTGTCCCGATTATTAAACAGGCAAGTGCAAAAGAATCTTCTGAGAATAAAATAACAATCAGTGGTTTCACAATTGACGGACAGGCTGATGTTCTAAACTCAAAATATGCCGAATCAAAAGGAGTAAAAGAGCTTAGAGGGGATGGCTATTACAACTTAATTGATCTGTATTATGGGGCAATTACAGTTTCCGGTATGACGCTTAAGAATTCATTAGGAGACGGCTTAATTTCTCGTTATGCAAATGTTAATTTTTTGAATAATACAGTTTTTAATCTTGGTCATGATGTTCTCTATGCTAAGAAATGTTACTCCGTAGAGGAAGCTGGCAACAAAATAAAAACCATGACTAACTCAGGCGGGAGAATAGCTAACAGTAATAATATCAAAATTCACGATAATGAAATCTATACTGAGTACGGGCCGGATGCTGGAGGGCCGGGGCTTCAGATCCAAAGAGATTCAAGTTCAACAATGAATAATATTGAGATTTATAATAATAATATTCACGATACTTACGGTCCAGGTATTTGGCTTATAGCTTATAAGACTGCATACTCGAAAGAGCAAGCCTCTAACGTTCATATTCACGATAATAAGTTTTCAGGATGTGGCACTCATCCCTCATACACTTGGGCGGGTGGAATCGTCACAAGTGGGTTTTATGACACTTTAATCGAAAACAACGTCTTTGACGGTTGTTATGGGTCAGGCATCTTATACTATTATTATGATTCAGGATTGAAGCCTACAGGGACAAGCGGAAAGTACAACACAATTATAAAAAACAATGTTATAAAAAATACTGTCAAACGAAAGGGCGGGGCAGGAGCAGCCGAAACCGGACAAGCAATATCAAACCGGATGCCTTCAGAAGCCACTTTCAAAATTGATAGTAACTATATTTTTGATAATATAGGCGGTGCTTATCTTAATTGCTCGTCTACAACTGATATTTATCATGCTCCGGTGATTCAAGAGCAAGAGGCTTTTTTGATGTTATCTTGCAATGAAGCGGAGCTTATACAGATTAAAGAAAAGTATCCTGAAAAAACGATACTACGGAGAGCATAACGTGAAAAACGCAATACTTCAAATGACTGCAACCCTGGAAAATAGCGATACTCAGTTACATTATAACTATGCTGAAAACCTTGAAGACGGGCGTGGTATTACATTTGGGTGTATCGGATTCTGTACAGGAACCTATGACGGAAACATCCTAATAAAACATTACACAGAATTGAATCCTGATAATACCCTTGCAAAATACATACCTGCACTGGATAAAATAGACTATGGTCCTCACGATGAAGCAGACGGTGACGGAAACCCTAGCACAGATGGATTATCTGGTTTTATACAGGATGTTAATTCATGTGATGATCCTCTTTTTAAAAAGGCTCAGATAGACAAACTAGACGAGCTGTATTACAATCCTGCAATGAAAATTGCCGATTTAACTTTAAGGCGGGAAGTCCCCTTCCTCGGAGCGAAGCGACAGGTGGGGGATGATAGCCGTCAACTTCTACAAAGTAACCGTTGAATAATTATTTATACTTATAGTTATATCATTATAGT
>Ga0116192_1001450_pt1 | contig 16617 bp, 19 predicted proteins | sample AD_UKC113_MetaG_FD_89876 | JGI IMG/M metagenome (GOLD analysis project Ga0116192, IMG submission 89876) | Active sludge microbial communities of municipal wastewater-treating anaerobic digesters from Hong Kong - AD_UKC113_MetaG | ecosystem: Engineered > Bioreactor > Anaerobic > Digestate... | reverse complement strand
GGGGACCTTCAGAATAAGGTAGATCCCTATCTTAGGCCGCTCTATGATGCACTTTACCATATCATGGGCCCTGAAACCTATCAAAGCAATCTGGAAAAGGGTATAATTGAAATAGCACCCCTGGCCTACATGCGCGGACGCACGCTGGATGAATCCTATATCATATTGGATGAGGCGCAGAATACCACTCCCGAACAGATGAAAATGTTCCTGACGCGTATCGGCACAGGGTCGAAAGCCGTTATTACCGGCGATGTCACCCAGATCGACCTGCCGGGGGACAAGAAATCGGGGCTCATTGAGGCATCCCGTATTCTGTCAGGGGTGGAGGGTCTGGCCTTTGTCCGCCTTAATGAAAGGGATGTTGTCAGACATGAGTTGGTTCAAAGAATCATCAAAGCCTATGAAAACCACGAGGAAAATGATCATCGCAGGCGCTGATATTGCCTAAGGGGGGTGTGACATGGTTAAAAAGCAAAAGAAGACCGCCGACATCAAGCTTCATAAGTATATTAAAAGCTCGTCCTTTCAAAGGACCCTGGTAGCGATCATGACGGTGCTCATTTTGTCCATTGTGGTATCCTATGAAGCAGCACCTAAGAAGTACAAGCTGGAGGTAGGCACCATCAGCCAGTACGATATCAATGCGCCGCGGGATATCGAGAATAAAACCATGACATTGAAAAATGCAGAGGAAAAGGCCGCCGGTCTTGAACCTGTCATTTTGCCCATCGACAATGCCAATACCGATATCATGAACGCCGCCTATGAGTATTTCGAGGGGCTTATCAGCTTTATGGAAAGGGTCAGTGCCGTCACCGGTGAGATTCCCGCCAATATGCTGATTCAGCAGATGGACACCGAAAAGAAGTTTTCGGTTCTCAGCCAGATTCCGGTGGACAAGCTGGATGCCCTGCTTACAAGCGAGGGTATCATCAGGGTAAGGCAGCTGAAGGATGTCATCACCAAGGAGATCCTGCCCGAGCTCACCCAGAAAAACCTCATGGGGGATAATCTAGCCCTTGAGCGCTCAGCCGCCATGGACAAGATCAGGCTTCGTGTCGGCTCGGATGATCTTAGCACTATTGGCAATGACGTGCTGAAAACTGTACTTAAGCCCAACAGCCGGATCGACGAAGAGGCCATGGAGGAGCAGCGATCCCTTTTTATCGATGCCTACATCAAGGAAAATCCCGTGATCATCTATCAGGATGAGCGCATCATCAGCAAGGATGATGTGGTCACCACCGATAAATTCGAGGTTTTGAAGGAGCTCAACTACATAGACAGCGAAGGAAAGCCCGATTATCTGCTCTACGCCTCGGTGTTTCTTCTGATCTTCCTGCTGTCGGCCATCGCTGTGCTGTATCTTCGGAACTTCCATCCCAAGATTTACTATGACAAGAACTCGGTGATGCTGATTTGCATTTCCATATTGATCACAACCCTGTTCGCATGGGTGTGCAGGGAGTTTATCTCCGATTATGCCCACCTCATTACACCGATCTTTATCGCACCGGTGATCCTGGCCATATTCCTGGGCATTGAACCGGCCATCACCGTCAATCTTTTCCTGACCTTCAGCTTCTCATTGATGATGGCGGGCAATATTCAATTCATCATCATGTCCATGGTCGGCGGCACCATCGCCTCCTACCTGACAGTGAATGCCACCCAAAGGCGCGGTATTTCTCTGGCCGGCGTTATGCTGGGGGGCATCAATGCGCTGCTCATCATCTTAACCGGCATTCTGGACAAGAAGAGCGTCGAAAGCCTTTTGAACGATGGCGGACTCGCCTTTGTCAACGGCCTGTTATCGGTGATTCTGGCCATCGGTCTTCTGCCATTTCTGGAATCCACCTTCAATGTAGTAACGCCTATGAAGCTTCTTGAACTGGCTGATCCCAATCATCCGCTGCTCAAGCGGCTTTTGATGGAGGCACCGGGAACCTACCACCACAGCCTGATGGTGGGTAACCTGGCCGAGGTAGCCACCCGTGAAATCGGCGGCAATGCCATCCTGTCCAGGGTTGGTGCCTATTTCCACGATGTAGGAAAGCTTAAGCGGCCAAACTTCTTCAAGGAAAACCAGATGGCTGAAAACCCTCACGACAAGCTGACTCCCAATTTAAGCACCCTGGTCATTACCTCCCACACCAAGGACGGCGTTGAGCTTGGCATGAAGTATCGTCTGCCGAGAATCATTCAGGATATGATTGCCCAGCATCATGGCACCACGCTGGTGGTCTACTTTTACCACAAGGCGCTTCAGGGAGAGAAAACAGAAGAGATCAAGGAGTCCAACTTCCGCTATGAGGGGCCCCTGCCCGATACCAGGGAGGCCGCCATTGTCATGCTGGCCGATTCCATAGAGGCTGCCGTGCGCGCAATGCCTGAGAAGACCACCGGCAAGATTGAGGGCCTGGTCAGGAAGATCATCAAGGATAAGCTGGACGATGGTCAGCTGGATCGCTGCGATCTGACCCTGAAGGACTTAAGCATTATCGCCGACAGCTTCCTCACGGTGCTCAGCGGGATCTTCCATGAAAGGCCCGAGTATCCGGAGTTCGAAAAAAAGAATGCCCTGTTGGAGCTGGACAATAAGATCTACAATATTACCCACGAGATGAAGAAGGAAGGAGGCGTGACCAAGAATGAAGCTAACCCTATACAACAGGCAGAAGAAGGTAAAGCTGCCTCCGGAGGTACGGAAGCTTCTTGAGAGAGCAGGAAGGCTGTGTCTGAAGATGAATGGCTTTTCCATCTCCTCAGAGGTCTATGTCACTCTGACCGACAACGAGTCCATTGCCGAGATCAACCAGACCAGCCGGGGGATCAATAAGCCCACCGATGTCCTTTCATTTCCCATGCTGACCTTTAACGAACACATACCGGTTATCGATGCGGGAGATGTGGACCCCGAAACCGGCATAGTATTCTTAGGCGATATTATGATTTCGGTGGAAAAGGCTGTGGAGCAGGCCGGAAGCTATGGCCATTCCCTGGAGCGGGAGCTTTGCTTTTTAGTGGTTCATGGCATGCTTCACCTTATAGGCTTTGATCACGAAACCCAAGAGGATGAAAAAGAAATGATGGCACGTCAGGAAGAGGTTCTGCAGGAGCTTGGCCTTTCCAGATAAGCCGGAATTTTTGGGAAGAAGGATCGCAAATTGAAGAATAAGAGTCTCTTAAGGAGCTTTATAAACGCTTTTAACGGTCTTAAGCTGGGCCTACTCCACGAGAGAAATATGAAGCTTCATCTACTGGCGGCAGTTCTGGTGATAGCCGCTGGCCTTGTTCTGGAGCTGGATGCCATGAGGTGGGCCGTGCTTGTGCTCACCGTATCGGCTGTGATTGCTGCCGAGTTGTTCAACACGGCCTTGGAGAATGTGGTGGATATGATCACCAGCCAGTTTTCCCAGACGGCCAAGCTGGTCAAGGACACCGCGGCGGCCGCAGTGCTTGTGGTGTCCATAGCAGCAGCCATAATCGGTATTTTGGTGTTTTACCAGCCGTTTATGCAGTTCATTGAAAAACACTTTTAAGCGACAACCCTCGAATATCAAGGGTTGTCCGAACAACAAAAGAGAGGATTAATATGGATTTATCCCTTGAAAGGCTTATCATGATGATCCCCTTGCTGGTCATAGCGCTGCCCGTGCATGAACTGGCTCATGGCTATGTGGCTTATAAGCTGGGTGACCCCACCGCTAAAGACGCCGGAAGGCTCACGCTGAACCCGTTGAAGCATCTTGATCCCATTGGTGTTATCATGATGCTGGTGGCACGCGTTGGCTGGGCAAAGCCCGTTCCGGTGAATTCGAGCTATTTTAAGAACCGCAGGGCGGGTATGATTTTAGTTTCAATGGCCGGCCCTCTGTCCAATCTGCTGCTGGCTTTTATTTTTATGATGCTTTGGGGACTTGTGGTCAAGCTGATCACCATCGGAACTATCGTGATCAGTACTGCAGCCATGGAGACCTTTATAGGCTACCTTATAGAGTTCTTCTATGTCTTTGTTTTTATCAATATCTCCCTGGCTATCTTCAACCTAATCCCTGTTCCGCCTCTGGACGGATCGCGACTGATCTCTGCCTTTATCCCCGAAGAAAGCTATTACCGGTTTGCCCGCTATGAGCAGTTTGTGGGCCTCGCCTTCATCGTATTGGTGATGGTGCTTCCTGATAATGCATTTTCGGGTTTTATTCGTTTTTTTGCTGACCCCATATACAACAGCATGGAATCATTTGTAAACTTCGTTTTTAGGCTATAGCAAAGGTATTTTCTAAGGAGAAAGATCCGGCTATGAAGAGTGCGTTAACCGAGGCCTGCACCATCAGGCTCCAAAACTTTGAAGGTCCTTTTGATCTTCTGTTCTTCTTGATCGAGAAGAATCAAATCGATATATATGACATTCCCATACTGGAGATTACCGAGCAGTATCTGGATTATCTTTCGGCTATGCAGGAAATGGATCTGGAGATCGCCAGTGAGTTCCTGGTTATGGCCGCAACCCTGCTCCACATCAAGTCCAGGATGCTGCTCCCCAGCAAGGAAGTGGCTCCCGATGAGGAGGAGGATCCCAGAGAGGCCTTGATTCTTAAGTTGGTGGAATATAAGAAGTATAAGGAATTCTCCTCTGTTTTGAAGGACAGAGAGCAGAAGTGGGAAAGGGTTCATTACAAGCTTCCCGAGGTTTTGCCTGTTCTGCCCTGCGAGGATGAGCTGGAGGTTTCACCCATCATTCTCCATCAGTGTATGAGGGATTTACTCCAGAGATACAAGCAGAAGATGAATGATGTTTCAAAGAAGATGCAGCGCATCCTCAATCATGAAAAGGTTTCTCTGAAGGCAAAGATTCATGAGCTGTTGGGTTTTCTCACAAAAGGCGTAAAGGTCTGCTTTTCCAAGCTGTTTAAACGGCGCAGCCGTCTTGAGGTGGCTACCGGATTTCTGGCGGCCCTGGAAATCGCCAAGATAGGGAGAGCAACCCTGGAGCAGCCCACCGATTTCGGAGAGATCTATATCATCCCAAAGACTAAAGACGAGGTAGCCCTTGCAGAAGAGGAAGGTGAATTGTTTTGAGCACGCTTGACAATATAGAGGGAATCATTGAGGCAGTCCTTTTCGCATCGGGGGATCCGGTACCGCTGGACAAGCTTTCAGAGATTATCGGCCATGACCGGAAAACCACCAGGGGGCTTTTAACCGGTTTGATACAGAAATATGAGCATTCACCCAGAGGTATTATGCTCAGGGAGCTTGACGGCAGCTACCAGCTATGCACCAAGCCCGAGATGGATGAGTTCATTGCACGGCTGGGTACTATTCGCAAAAAGCAGGGCCTGTCACCGGCAGCCTATGAAACCCTGTCCATCATTGCCTATAACCAGCCTGCCACAAAGGCTTATATTGAACAGATCCGTGGTGTCAGCTCAGACGGCGTTATCAGCACCCTCATGGAAAGAAACCTTATACGGGAGGCCGGACGGGATGACGCACCCGGCAAGCCAAAGCTTTATGAGACCACCGAGGAGTTCCTGAGAGTATTCGGTTTTTCATCCCTGAGAGATCTTCCCGTTCTGGAGATGAACGAGGTCAAAGAGGTTATGGAGAACATTCCCCTTGATTGATCCTTTATGAGCTTCCAGCAGAAATGAAATCAAGGAATAATATGGCATAGGCCGGAGATATTAAGATGAGGTGATTCATCGGATGATATTCGCGGCCTTTTTTATTGCACTATTGGCCATTGTATGCCTTTTGCCACTGTCCTTCACCGCTAAGCTCTTGATTGGGGAGGACGGCTTTGACCTGGAAGTAAGCGCTATACTAGCTTATGTCAAGAAGCTGTTCAAATGGAATCTGAAGGAGGACGGCCTGAAGCTCCTGAAAAAAGATCAGCCTACTTCCGGGAAGGCGAAAAAGAAAAATCGGCTGAGAAAGATCCTCGAGGAGATATTCAATCCTCGTTCTCTTATCAATATCAAGAGAATGCGCTTCTTAAAGCTAGAGGTTAAGGGACGGATCGCAACCCATGATGCCGCACTTACAGCCTTGTCATACGGTGCCGTATGCAGTTTGATCGCTATCATCCTGCCTTTTGTGGATGCACAGAGATCCCAGTTTGATTTCATGCCCGATTTCGAAGGCTCAAAGCCGGACTTCAGTGCCGCCTGCATAATTAAAGTCCGGATCATCCATATTATATATTTGATAGCAGAAGGAGTTACCGACAAATATCTGAAAGGAAGGTGGCACAATCTATGGAACCGCATCCTATTGAGGAATTAATGAAGACTGTCATGGAAAGCATCAAGGAAATGATCGATGTGAATACCATCGTGGGCGATGCTGTTCAGACAGTTGACGGAACGGTAATCATACCGGTTTCAAGGGTAACCTTCGGATTTGCAGCAGGTGGCGGCGAATACGCAAAAAAGGATGATACGAAAAATCAGGATTCCAAGTTTCCATTCGCGGGAGGAAGTGGTGCCGGCGTAAGTATTAATCCCGTTGCCTTCATGATCGTAGGCAGGAACAATACCATCAAGCTGATACCGGCTTCGCCCCAGACATCCATTGATAGATTGCTTGATACCGTTCCGGGAATTATCGAGCAGATGAAAAAAGCCCTCACCGGAAAGGATCCAAAGGATTCCCAGAACGGGAAGGATCAAAAGGCTCACGGATCAAAGGATAAGGAATGTGACAGAGAAAAGGATAATGAAAAGCAGGAAACTTAAGGTTTCCTGCTATTTTAATCATGCAATGTTTTTTTGTGAAATACTACTTGCTCTGGCCCTTAGCATCATACTGAGGATACTGGGTGCCGGTATAGGTCTGGAATACCTTCTTGACGATATTGCCGCCTATTGTTCCTGCCTCACGAGATGAGAGGTCACCGTTGTATCCCTGCTTCAGGTTGATCCCGAGCTGGCCTGCGATCTCATATTTCATATTGTCGAAAGAAGTCTTGCTGTTGCTGTTATTGCTGTTTGCCATTATTTCTTTCACCTCCTCAATGCTTATTATTGCAAAAGAGGCAATCAATATGAGTAGCAAGTTATGGAGGTTTAGCCGGACCTTTCTAGCCATAAAGATAATTATATCGGCAACAATTCGACAAATTTGCATAAAATATATATAAATGAAACAATAATTTAAATTAATTAATGCGGGTGTTGTTGTTTTTGACAATATATTGTGGTATATTCTAATTTGAGTACACATATTTTAACAAGATAAATGCCGATATAATACTTAAGAAGAAACGCAAGTTTTTATAAATCTTGCAGGGGAGATGATTCAAGTGCTTCAGAACATTCTTTTTACAAAAGCTAACCTAGAGAAGGCTCTGGATGCCTCCTGGCTCAGAAATGAAGTCATTTCCAACAATATTGCCAATGTAGACACCCCCGGGTATAAGCGTAAAACGGTAAAATTTGAAGAATTCCTCAATTCCGAAATGAAAACAAGCCGAATTCAGAGTGGTCAGACACGTCTGAGTGGGTCAAGCATGCTTGTCTCAGAGGACACAACCTCCCTGAGCTATCGCAGCGATGGCAATAATGTGGATATCGAGCGCGAAATGTCTGACCTGGCCATGAACACCCTTCGGTTCAATACCCTGATTCAAAAAATGAATGGGGATTTCCGAAGGCTTAATTCGGTTATCCGAGGAGGTAAATAATCATGGGATATTTCAGTGCGTTTAATATCAGCTCCTCAGCCCTCACAGCCGAAAGACTGAGGATGGATACCATATCTCAGAACATTGCCAATGCCAATACCACACGGACCGAGGATGGCACCCCCTATCGCAGAAAGACCGTTGTTTTTCAGGAAAGAGAGGATACCTCCTTTTCCCAATACCTTTCCGATGCAAGCAGGCAAAAATACGGTACGGGCGGCGGCGTTCGCGTAACCGCTATAGTAGAGGATCAGTCACCCTTCAAGGAGGTATACGATCCCGGGCACCCCGATGCCGATGAGAATGGTATCGTCCGGATGCCCAATGTGGATATCGTCACAGAAATGGTCAACATGATTTCAGCATCCCGGGCTTATGAGGCCAATGTGACGGCGCTGAATGCGTCAAAGTCCATGGCCAACAAGGCGTTGGAGATCGGAAAATAGTCTTGGCGGGAGGGATAATGTGAGATGGCAATACAAGGAATAGGTTCAATCAACAGCATCGTTTCGGGGATCACCTCCATCAACGCTTCGGACGAAAAAACCGAGGGCGTGCGCTTTGGAGACATCCTCATGAATGCCCTCAACGAGGTCAGTCAGCTGGAGCATGAGTCAGACGCGTTAACCGAGGATTTTATTGCAGGGCGTACCGATAATATTCACCAGGTCTTGATTGCCAGCCAAAAAGCATCCATTTCCCTCTCGCTTGTGATGGAAGTGCGCAATAAGGTTCTTGAGGCTTATCAGGAGATCATGAGAATGCAGGTATAGTGCATTTATTACGATGGATAAAAGGAATAGAACTACTAATGGGAAGCCCAGTTCATGGGGAGGAAGATGATTATGCCGGAAGGTATTGACAAGCTTCTTAAAAAACTGAAAAACTTTTGGACCGAGCTTGAAAAAGGCCAGAAGACCAGGATCTACATCATGGCTGCGGTAATTGTTGCGGCGATTGTACTTACCTTGGTGATCACCACGAGGGTTAATTATGTTCCGCTTTTTGATTCCACCAGTGATGTCAATCTTCAGCCTGTGGTCAACTACCTCACTGAGAACGGCATTAAGTTTGAAAAAGGTGATAATCAGATTTTTGTGGACAGCCGCAAAAAGAAGGATATTGAGTTCGACCTGACCACTCAGGGCATCGTGTCCCCTGAGGTCACCTTTGCCGATACCTGGTCAAAGCTCTCCCTCACCGCTACCGAGGCAGACAAGGAAAACCTTTGGAAGAACTATCTTACCAATGATCTGGTTTACAAGCTGAAAAAGTTCGACAACGTAGAAAACGCCACCATTCAGTATTCCAAGCCCGAAAAGACCTATTGGGCCAAGAAGAACGACGAGGATCAGGGAAGCGCCTATGTTATGCTCAAAACCTATAAGGCCTTGACCTCCGATCAGGTGGAAGCCGCTGCGAGGGTGGTTGCAGCCTCCCTTGGCATACCGGTTGACAGAATCACTATTGTGGACCACAATCTGAACCTTCTTACCCGCAGCGACCAATCCTCCGATCTGGTGAGAGCCAGTACGCAGGACGAGATGCGCCGTCAGCGCCAAATGGAGCTGGAGGATAAGGTTTACGATCACTTCAAAATCGGTGTGGTTCAAAATGCTAATTTTGACACCATGAGCGTTTCTGCCAATCCTGTACTGGATTTTGATACACAGAAAAGCGTTTCCAAGATATATACAGCTCCTGACGAAAATGGCACAGGCTTTGTGAAGAACAAGGAAACCCTGAGCGAAACCCTTATCAATGGTGAGGCCGGTGATATACCCGGCACCGATACCAATCCCTCCTCCATTCCCTCTTATCAAACAGGAGAGAATGGCACATCCCAGTACAACAAGGAGCAGCTGGTGGAGGACAGGCTGTTCAACGAGACCAATCAGGAGACTGAAAAGGCCTTGGGGCATCTGGTCAGCGAGAAATCTACTATGTCCATAACCCTTTGGTATGGCAAGAATGTTCAAACCGCTGACGGGTTTACCGAAGAGTACCTGAGTGAAGTCAGGAGGCTTGCTCAGGATGCCACCGGCGTTCCCATGTCAAATATTACGGTGAGCATACAGAAGCTTGTACCTGAGCCAACTCCGGAGGTCAAGCTGACCGATACCCTGACGCAGCTTTTGGATCGTTTTGGCTTCTATGCCTTGATGCTGATCCTTCTCATCGTCATGGTAATCACCGCCATGCCGAAGAAGAAGCCCGCCGTTGCTGCTCTTCAGGCCGCTACGGCAGAGGGAATAACCGATGGAAAGGCTGCAGAACCGGATCAATCCAAGGATGAAATAAAGGATATCAATATCGAAGAGCAATCTGAGTTAAAGAAGCAGATAGAGAAATTTGTACAGCAGAATCCCGATGCCGTGGCACAGCTCTTGAGAAACTGGATCGCTGAGGATTGGGAGTAATCATAAACGTGTTGGATAAACCGCTCGGAGGTGCGCGTGACCTATGCCCGGAAGAAGCGAGCAAATGAGGGAACTGACAGGAAGGGAAAAGGCAGCCATGCTGCTGATTACCCTTGGCCCTGAGCGCTCTGCACAGGTGTTTAAGCACCTGAAGGAGGAAGAAATCGAGCAACTTACCCTTGAGATTGCAAACATCAGGGCTGTTTCTCCCAGCGAGCGCGAGAGGGTTTTAAGCGAATTTTATCAGATATGCCTGGCACAGCAGTACATCACCGAGGGTGGTATCAGCTACGCCAAGGACATTCTTGAAAAGGCTCTGGGAACTGAAAAAACCATGGAAATCATCAACAAGCTGACGGTTTCCCTCCAGGTTCGCCCCTTTGATTTTGTCAGAAAGGCCGATCCTGCCCAGGTGCTTAACTTTATACAAAGCGAGCATCCACAGACTATTGCGTTAATATTGGCATACCTTAAGCCTGCGCAGGCCGCCGCTGTTTTGTCGGCACTGCCTCAGGACAAGCAAGCCGATGTTGCTAAGCGCATAGCAACCATGGATCGCACTTCACCCGAAATTATCAAGGATATTGAAAGAGTTCTGGAAAAGAAGCTTTCCAGCCTCGTTACAGAGGACTTCACGGCTGTGGGCGGTATTCAGGCCATCGTGGATGTCCTCAACTCAGTGGATAGGGGAACTGAGAAGTTCATCATGGATACCCTGGAGATCGAGGATACCGATCTGGCAGAGGATATAAGAAAGCGCATGTTTGTCTTCGAGGATATCCTCCAGCTCGACAATCGCGCCATTCAGAGGTTCCTCAGGGAAGTGGACAACAGCCAGCTTGCCCTTGCCCTCAAGGGTGCCACCGAGGAGGTTCAAAACCTTATCTACAATAACATGTCCAAGCGCCTTTCCGATATGATCAAGGAGGATCTGGAGTTCATGGGTCCTGTCAGACTCAAGGATGTGGAGGAAGCACAGCAAAAGATTGTCAATGTGATCAGAAAGCTGGAGGATGCAGGCGAGATCATCATATCACGCGGCGGAGGAGACGAAATAGTTGTATAGTAATTCTTTCGGTTACGGTGTATATAAAAAGAGCCAGGTCAATATTGGCAACCCTTACGAGATAAAGCCGTCCTCCAGAGAACGAACGCTGGTGGAGGAAATCCCGGAAGCCGATACGGCCAATGAAATGGAAAGCGCGCAGGAGAAAATCCGGCTTATGCTTGAAAATGCCAGGGAAGAGGCTCAGCTGATCAAACGGGAAGCTGAGTTTGAGGCCGAACGCATCCTTGCAGAAGCTAAGACAAACGCTGAGAACATTATGGCCGAGGTAGAACAGACCGCCAAGGAAGAGGGCTATCGGTATGGCGAAGCCGTAGCCCAGCAGCATTACAATGATTTGCTTGCTGAGGCCGAGGATTTCCGGAACCGTGCTCAAACAGAATATCAGGAGACCATTTTTTCTTTGGAGGAGGACATCGTCAATCTTGCTCTGAATATTGCGAAGAAGGTTATCGCAGAGGAACTGGAAATAAGCAGGGATACGGTGTTAAAGATTGCCTCCGAAACCATCAATGCCTGTGTCAACCGGGATCACGTGATCCTGAAGGTGTCGACAGAGGACTATGATTATGTTGTTGAGAATCAGGAGCGCATCAGAAGCTGCGTCAGTGAGCTGAATCAGCTTGAAATCAAAAAGGATTCATCCCTGAAGCCCGGCTCCTGTATCGTTGATACGGGCTTCGGCATTGCGGACGGAAGCCTCGATACAAAGCTGGAGGCCATAGAAAAAGCCTTTTTAGAGGTACTGGGTGATCAAAAAGCAAATGGATAATCAGTCAATGCTTTCGAAATATCAAAGAATATTGGATTCAAAGAGCTTTGTTCGCTACTCGGGCAAGGTTACCAAGGTAGTCGGTCTGACTATTGAATCAGAGGGCCCCGAAACACATGTCGGGGCTTTGTGCATGGTAAAGGCCAGAGGCAACAAGAGCGTTATGGCCGAGGTGGTCGGCTTTCGGGATAAGAGCGTCCTTTTAATGCCCATCGGTGATATGGCAGGCATCGGTCCGGGAAGCAGCGTGGTAGCCTGTGACAGAAGCCTTGAGGTGGGCGTGGGGCCGGGCCTTCTGGGGCGTGTTCTGGACGGCCTGGGCAGGCCCATGGACGGGATGGGCCCGCTGGATATCGAAAAGTATTACCCTGTTGAAAATATGCCCCCAAATCCTATGACGCGGCCGCGTATTCAACAGATACTGCCCCTGGGAGTGAAGTGCATTGACGGCCTCCTGACGGTGGGTAAAGGGCAGCGTTTGGGCATTTTTGCCGGCAGCGGCGTGGGAAAAAGTACACTGATGGGCATGATCGCCCGAAACACCAAGGCTGACATCAATGTCATCGCATTAATAGGCGAGCGTGGCAGAGAGGTGCGGGACTTTTTGGAACGTGACCTTATGGCTGAGGGCCTTAAGCGCTCGGTAGTGGTCATCGCAACCTCGGATCAGCCGGCTCTCATCCGCCTCAAGGGGGCTTTGGTGGCCACAGCTATTGCCGAATACTTCCGGGATTGCGGCAAGGATGTTTTGCTGCTCATGGACTCCCTCACCCGTTTTTCGATGGCCCAGCGGGAAATCGGTTTGGCTGTCGGTGAACCTCCGGTTTCCAGAGGATATACCCCTTCTGTCTACGCCATTATGCCAAAGCTTCTGGAAAGGGCAGGCACCTCTGAGAAGGGCTCGGTGACAGGCTTGTATTCCGTTCTTGTTGATGGTGATGATATGAACGAGCCCATCACCGATACCGCACGCGGTATTTTGGACGGTCATATCGTGCTCTCCCGGCAGATGGCCCATCGCAATCACTATCCGGCAATCGATGTTCTGGGCTCCATCAGCCGTGTCATGAGCGATATTGTGGATGATGACCATAAAAAGAATGCCGGGGAGCTGCGCAGAGCCCTGGCGGTTTACCGCGACGCCGAAGACCTCATCAATGTGGGTGCTTATGTAAAGGGAAGCAATCCTGCCATAGACAAGGCTATTGCTTTAAATGAACCCATCAACAAGTTCCTCACTCAGGGCACCTTTGAGCGCTTTACCTTTGCTGAAACCGTTGAAATGCTGAGGGATTCGGTGACCCTGAGGAAGTAGGCCCCTGTATTTTTATAGAACTGAAATAGGTGATAACCATGGCAGGTTTCAAGTTCAGCCTGCAAACGCTCCTGTCACTCAAGGAGCAATTTGAGAAAAGTGCAAAGAACGAACTGGGCCTGGCAATGAAGGCCCTGGAGGAAGAAAAGGCCAAGCTCGCATCCATCGATGCGGGCATTTCCCATTTTACGGAGGAGTATAGAACCGCCGCTTCAGGAAGCATCCAGCCTGAAAAGATCAAGGAAATCAAGGCCTACCTTGAGACCCTTTACGCTGATCGTGAAAGGCAGAAAGCGGTTATTAAGCGCAAGCAGGAAATGGTCGATAAAATAAGAGAAAAGGTTGTTTCCATTATGAAGGAACGCAAGGTTCTGGAAAACCTTAAAGAGAAAGAACTGGAACGTTATAAAAAGCAGGAAGAGCAAAAAGAGCAGAAGAGGACCGACGAGCTTGTCAGCTACAAGGAATCGGTGAAGAAGAAGGATAACAGCTCATAATGCTTTTGGATGGAGCAGGCATATGGCCGATAAGGAAAGTACCATAAAACCCCCTGAACCACAGGATAAAAAGAAGGATAAAAAGCAGGAAAAGAAATCGGGAGTCCTGTCAGGAATCCTTGCAGTACTGTTTGCATTGATTGTTGTTGCTGTGGTATTTTGCGGGGTTTTTTATGTTGTCCTGAAAAACAACATCTTTGGATTGGGTGAGGCCTATAGACCGATGCTTCAAAGTCATCCCATCCTGAAGCTGGCTCTGCCGCCCGTTCCACCGGAATACGATCCCGATGATCCCAAAAACCTTGATGATAAGCAGATCCGCGAGAAGTATATGGAGTACAGGGCAAAGGTCGCCGACCTGACAAGCCGGCTCGAGGAAGCTGAAGGCAGGATTGCAGAGATGGAAAAGGAAGCCGGTGAGGCCGACTCCACCCAGAAGATTCTGGAAGAGAATCAGAAGGTTTTAGAGGAGACCGAGCAGGTACGCAATGAGATAAAGGCCCTAAAGGCCGAGCTTACCGCTTTGCTTGCAAAGGGAGATACCGAAGGCTTCAAGAACTATTTTTCCCAGATGGATGCCGAGGCAGCCCGGGCTGTTTATGCCGAGCTGGCAAAGGCCGATCTGGATTCGGAAGCCAAGGCGGCTGTTGCCAAGCCCTTTACCATCATGGAGCCTGCCAGCGCCGCCAGGGTTTTGACTGAGCTGTGGTCTAAGGATAGGAACATTATGATCAGCATTATGGAAAGCCTCAAGGCCCAGACCTCAGCCCTCATCCTTGAAGAAATGGACGCCTCTGTTGCGGCAGAGGTTATGCGTGCCCTGGCTGACAGGAAGCTGGGGAGACAGTAGGGAGTAAGGTATGCTCCACAAGCATGCATCTACTTATACAATTTGCCACATGGAGGGGAGGTGAGAAAAATGAATGGTATGATAAGCAGTTTAATGTTTTCCGGCACAAATATCCTGAGTGGGTTATCTTCAGCGAAGAGCAACAGCAGTATGCGCGAGCTTGATGACTCCTTCTCGGGCATCCTGCAGGAGAGAATGAGCGCGAGCCAGACTGCAAGAATAGGCAGAGCGCAAGGATCAGACACTTTGAAGGCTTCAAATATTGAGCTTAATTCACAGACACAGCGCAGCGACAAGCCTGTCATCAGAAACCAGACGGTTTCACAGCGCCATCCGGCATCTTCAAAGACTGGAGCAGCAAGCGACAAGGTTTCGGCAAAGGAAGAGCGTTCAGGTGAAGCACCCCGTGAAGCCCAATCAGATGATGAAAACCTGGCGGTTATTGACCTGGTATCTCTGCTGATTGAGCGTCTCTTCACAAAGCTGGAGCAGCTCTCGGAAGTCACCCAGACTCAAACCGACATGCAAACCGGTGAAAAAATCGAGAATATGGTTGAAGCTTTGAAGAGCGGGCTGATGGAAAGCATCGAAGATTTGGAGAAGCTCCTTGACAGCATTCTGGCGGAAAAAACGGATTCATTCACACAGGAGCTGATCGGCGACTTCAAAACCCTGCTTGGACAGGTAAAGGCCATAGGTGAAACGGCAGCTGAAAAAGCGGCCGCAGCAGCCGAGTTGCAGCCCAATCTTGAAATTGACATCCTGGCAGGCGTTGAGGATCAAAAGGCCTTGCTGAATAAGCTGAAAGCCGAGAGTAAGGATCTTCTGGAGAAGCTGAAGATCAAGCTGTCTGATTCGAGCAAGCAACAAACAGACGGCATTCAGACAGAGGAAGGCATCCTTGAGGGAACAGACCTCGTTACGGAATCGGAGAGCAAGCTCACAGGCGAGGAAGCAGGACTGGAGCAGAAGTCCGACAGAGCTGAGGCTGAAGAGCGCCATGGAAAGACCACCGAAAACCGGCCCGTTCGGGAAATGACCGTTGAAACCAATTCTGCCGATGAGGTTCAACCCGATGAGGCCATTCCTGCTGTAAATGTGAAAACCGATGCGCCGGTAGAAGCAAAGGCAGCTAAGCCAGAGTTCCAGTTGTCCCAGAAGACACAGGCCCAGTCGGTAACCCAGCAGGTGATGCTGAAGGTCAAGCTCATGGCCGGTGAGAATAAGCAGGAAATGGAAATGCATCTGAAGCCAGAAAGCCTTGGAAAGCTGTCTCTCAAGATTATCCATGAGCGTGGAGAGATTCTTGCAAAAATTACTGCCGAAAACGAACAGGTAAAGGCCATCCTGGAAAGCAATATGCAGCTATTGAAGGATGCCCTGGAAAAGAGCGGTTATTCGGTTCAAAACCTGAGCGTATCGGTTGGAGACAACAGCAAGGAAAACCAGGCTCAGAACCAAAACCAAAACCCATCGGAACGGAGCGGCAGAACTTCATCGGGCAGGACAAGCACCATGGATGACAAGATCGAAGGTGCTGCAAGAAGGCCGGGCTATTATCAGGGGATGCAGGGTGCATCCAGAATTGATCTCACAGCATAAGAAGGGAGGGAGCAAATATGGCTGATGTCAGTTCAATCACTTCAAACCAGAAAACCATCGAAGACCTCATTGAGGAACAGTCGAAGAAAGCCAACGCCAGCAAGCGAAACACAGGAGAGCTTGGCAAGGATGATTTCTTAAAGCTCCTCATCACCCAGGTTCAGCATCAGGACCCTATGAACCCCCAAAGCGATACCGACTTCATTGCTCAGATGGCGCAGTTCAGCGCTTTGGAGCAGATGCAGAACTTGAATAATTCATTCTCCTACTCCATGGGGTTTTCTTTGTTGGGTAAGTACATATCAGCTCAGATTACCGATGATGACGGTGATGTGACCTATGTCAACGGGCGTGTGGAGTCAGTCCGTATGTCCAGCGGAAAGGTCGTTGCAATGGTCGACG
>Ga0116192_1001448_pt1 | contig 16617 bp, 16 predicted proteins | sample AD_UKC113_MetaG_FD_89876 | JGI IMG/M metagenome (GOLD analysis project Ga0116192, IMG submission 89876) | Active sludge microbial communities of municipal wastewater-treating anaerobic digesters from Hong Kong - AD_UKC113_MetaG | ecosystem: Engineered > Bioreactor > Anaerobic > Digestate... | reverse complement strand
TTCCCTTCCTCCCGGCAGGACTGGGGCGAATGGGCGCACTGGAGAGAAATCCCGTCTTCGATCCCCCTCACACCGGCCGACCTCCCCCTGCCCGCCCTGAACCCACAAGGGATGGAGGTCCCGAAGCCGAGGCGATTCGTCCCGCCCTCCCGGGCAGCCGGATGAAAACCAGCTCCCGCCGGGGGATGGGTTCGCCGTCGCTCAAACGTTTCCGGGCCTCTTCCTCGAGGGTCGAGAACCGTTCGTATCGATTCCTGAGCAGCGGAATGAGCCGCTCGAGGAGGCCTCGAAAGGGTCCCCCCTCGACTTCGGCATGGAGAGCGAGGACCGGAAACGAGTACGCCTCGAGGGGAGCGGTCAGGGCGTCGAGGATCGCCTTCTCCTCCCGGATTCCCCCTGCAAGGAGCTCTTCCACGCACGGCCCCGTGGTGGGGATCTGTAGGGTTCGAAACCCATGCCCCCCAGCCTCGAGAAAACACGGTTCCGCGTTCCTCAGGTCACTGGCGTAAAGGAGGTTCAGCTTGTCCTGCACCCGGAGGCTTCGGGGGGTCGCCTGCCAACCGGGAGCCGCAACGGCTCGGGGTCGCACGCCCAGGATCTGTTCGAAGGCGCAAAACGCCTGCTGGAATTGGGATCGAATGGAACTCTCGTCCATGGCGGCAACGTGATCCTGCCAGAGGCGGTGGTCCCAGCCGTGGACGATGACCTCGTGTTTTTCGGCGCGGATTTGTCGGACCAGGTCCGGAAATCCCGATGCCGTGGGCCGGGCCGGAAGCAAGGTCCCCGAAAGGATCGTACGCCACCCGTACAGTCGGGGGGCCCCCGTGCGAAGCATTTTCCTGAAAAAGACCGGATCTTTCAGCACCCGGTACAGGGCCTTGCCGGCATTGTCCGGGCCAAACGCCAGGCAAAAGGTGGCCCGAACGGAAAACCGCCGGAAGACCTCCAGCAGTACCGGTACCCCGCGGCGCATGCCGTCGTGGGTGTCCACATCCACTTTGAGGGCAACGGAGCGGCAAGTTGCCATTAGAGCTCATCCGGGCTGCCCAGTTTCCTGACCGAATCTTCCTGGTCTTGAACATAGGCGGAAATGGTGAGTCGAAGCGCTTCCCTGAGATCGGTCCTGGGCTCCCATCCCAGGATTTCCCGGGCCGTGGAGATGTCGGGGACCCGGTAAGCGACGTCCTGGTAGGCGGCTCCGTAGTAATGGTCGGCGGGAAGTTCCTGGAACCGGGCCTCATCGGCCAGGTGCGCCAGGTTGGGGAACTCCCGGACCACCTCGACCATGAGCTCGGCCAGATCCCGAATGGAGTAGTCGTTGTCGGGATTGCCGATGTTGAAGATCTTGCCGTCGCAGCACCGATTCTCGTTTCGCAGGATGGCCAGAAGGCAGTCCAGTCCGTCGTCCACGTAGGTGAAACAGCGACGCTGTCGTCCGCTGTCCACGAGAGTGATGGGCTCCTTGCGAAGCAGGTGTCCCAGGAACTGGGTCACCACCCGGGAGCTTCCTTCCTTGGGGGTCGCCAGGCTGTCCAAACCGGGCCCGATCCAGTTGAAAGGTCGAATGAGGGTGAAACGCAGGTCGCTGTGGAGCCCCATGGCCCAGATGACCCGATCCAGCAATTGCTTGGCGCACGCATAGATCCACCGCTGCTTGTGAATGGGGCCGTACACCAGGTTGCTGGTGGACTCGTTGAAGACGGAATCCGGGCACATTCCGTAGACTTCGCTGGTGGAGGGAAATACCACCCGGGTCCCGTACCGGGCGCACTGACGGATCACCCGGAGGTTCTGTTCGAAGTCCAGCTCGAACACGGTGAGGGGGTCCCGAATGTAGGTGGCCGGGGTGGCGATGGCCACCAGGGGCAGGCAAACGTCGCATTTCTTGACGTGGTATTCGATCCATTCCTTATTGATGGACACATCCCCCTCGATGAAGTGAAACCGGGGATTGTTCACCAACGGCCCCAGCCGATCGTCGGCCAGGTCCATTCCATAGACTTCCCAATCGGTTTCCGCCATGGCCCGACGAACCAGGTGGCTCCCGATGAAACCGTTGACGCCCAGAACAAGAATCTTCACGGTTCCACGCACTCCTTTTCTAGATTCAGGTTTCCCGGGTCCCGGCCGACCTGCACCGGGCTACAGGGTTCTCAAAGCAGGCGATCTCCCTCGCGGAGGACTTCGTGGGGCGGAAAACCCCGGTCCGGAGACCCCCCTTCCCAGCTCAGCGTGACCAGTTTGAGTCGCCCTTCCCCCGTTTGCACCCACCGCTCCTCTCCCACGGCCGTCACGGTGCCCGGAGGCCCGTGGGTCTCCCCCCCCTCCCGCACCTCGCCCCACCAGACGAGGATCTTTTTCCCGTCCAGGATCGAAAAAGCCCCGGGGTAGGGCCAGGCCACGGCTCGAATGAGGTTGTAGATGCGCCCGGCGGGCCACTCCCAGTCGATGCGCCCGTCTTCAGGCCGCCTCCCTCCAAAATAGTCGGCAAGGCTGTGGTCCTGGGGAATTCGCGGGGCCGTTCCCTCCATCACTCGAGGCATCATCTCTCTCAAAAGCTCCTCAGCGGCGGGCTCGAGCTTGCGGAACAGCGCGTAGGCCGTATCGTCCGGGGCAATGGCCACCGCCCTCTGCCCCACAATGTCTCCCGCATCGGCCTGGCGCACCATATGATGGAGGGTGACTCCCCCGACGGTTTCCCCGTGAAGGATCTGCCAGTTGACGGGGCATCGGCCCCGGTATCGCGGCAACAGGGACCCGTGCAGATTCAGGGCCGCCCGGCGCGGGACCGCCAGGACCTTCTCGGAAATCATGTGCCGGTAGTAACAGGAGAGCAGGACCTCCGGGGCGAGAGTCCGGACCAATGCCAGGAGTCCCGGGGAATCCAGGTCCTCGGAATAGTGGACGGGGATCTTTTTCTCCCCGGCCTTTTCCGCCAGGGATTCAAACCATCGGTTCTCGTTGGGATCGTCCCGATGGGTCACCACCGCGTTAACGGGAATGCCCAGCTCGGTGAGAACCTTGAGGGCGATGCAGCCCATGTTGTGATAGCCGAAAAGAACGACGGACATGGTCACTCCTGCGTTGGACGAAGATGGACAGCCACCAGCTTATTCTTCCATGCCCCTTTGTCCTCCCAGGGTTCGGACCTCTCTTCGAGGACAAACCCTTCCCTCGCCGGGGGCGGCAAGAGGGGGAGCAGGGTCGGCAGATCCCCCCGGCGGGAAACCAGGACCTTGACCGGCGGAGAAGAACGGAGGAATTCGGCCACCGAGTCGGCGTCCTCCAAGACCTTCACGGGCCGGGGAGATCCCAGGTAAAAGAGCACATTCGTTGCGTATTTTCGATAGAAACCGATGTCCCCGGGGGCAATATCCTTCACAACCTGCCGAAGGGCCAGGGAGAAATTCTTTTCGGTGCGATACACCTCGAGGACCCCCTGCTGCCAGCAGAAATAGGCTCCCAATACCGCTACCGCCATGACCCCCAGGGGCGCGAGCCCCTGGTTCAATCCCGTGAGTCGACTCCAGAAATCCTTCTTCCGCCGGGAAAGAGCCCAGACCCCGAAGCAGAAGGCCCCACAGAGGATCAAGCCGGCCTGCAACCCCGCAGGGGGAATGAAACCGGTGCGACTCTCGATCCAGGGCCGCACCAGGGGGCTCATCATCGCCCCGACCGCCAGCACGAGGAATGCGGCCTCCGTGGTGGCGAGCCCCCAGCGCTTCCAGGGGATCCGGGACCCGGGCTCATCCTGCCGGCATAGGAACGCCGAAATCCACAAAGCGCAAAAGGGCAGGATGGGCAGGATGTAGTAGCTTCTTCTCGACCCCGAGAGGGTGTAGAAAACGAAAGTCAGCATCATGGCCCGGGCCGGCCAGCGGGAAGCCCGGTCCAGGCTTTTCCAGGACGGAAGGAGCGAGCCCAGGGAGGCGAGAAAAAGGGGCGTCCACGGAAGGAGTAGGGACGGCAGCCACACCAGGTACATGAAGAAGGGAGCCGTGTGATCGAAGGGATCGTAGTAGCGCCGGATGTTCTCCCGGAACACCAGGTCCAGCCCGGCGGCCCCGTAGTCGGGTCGCGTGGCCGAGGCCACCAGGAAGGGAACCAGGTAGACGGCAACGCCGATGAAAAGGGCCGCAAGGTGTGCCGGGCGAAAAAGAATCCGCCCGCGTCCCTCCATGAGAAGGTCCGGGAACAATACCAGTACGGGCACCACCACGGCGCCCAGCCCCTTATTGTGGGCCCCGAGAAAAAGGACCAGGTAGAATACCAGGTAAGTGAAAAAGTCGGTCCGGTCTTTTCGGACCCAGTACCACGTCACGGCCAGGACCACCGCCGCCAGGTTTTCCATTTCCGCCGTGCCCGTTCTCGCCCAAAAGAGAAACCCGTAGGAGGACAGCAGGAGCCAACCCGCCGTGCGGCCCACCTCCGGGGACCAAAGTCGGCTTCCCAGCCGGACGGTGCAGAAGATCGCCGCAAAGCCGGACAATGCGCCGGGAAGCCGGACGGCCCACTCGTTCACTCCTCCTGTGAGGAAAGACGAGGCTACAATCCACCAGTAGGTGAGCAGAGGCTTGTCGAAGTAGGGCTCACCGTTGATGGTGGGGTGAAAAAAGTCGCCCGTTGCGAGCATCTCCCGGGCGATGACCGCCCATCGACCCTCGGCCACCCACAGACCTCGGTTTCCCAGGTCCCAGAACAGGAGAAAAGCCGCCACAACGTAGAGGAGACAATCCCATGCCGGGTCGCGGCGCTGCTGTGCCCCTTCGGCACCCGTCAATCCGCACCCCCTTCCGTTGCGGGATTCGGAGAGGGTCCGACCGGTGGGCCGCCAGCGTCCTCCCGGCCAAGACCGGGGTCCGAAAACCGACGGAAAACGTGAATTCCGGCCTCCACCGGAAGGGCGAGCTGCCTGGGACCCATCATGGACACCCGTTTCTACGATGTGCGGTTATCCGCGCTTGGTACGACACAACACGGGAATGGGGCGGGGATCAGGGCATGAAGGGCCCGTTCCGCCGGATTTCCGAGAGAATGTAGGGAGGACGCCGCCGCACCGCCTGGAAGATCCTTCCGACGTATTCCCCCACCAGCCCGAGAGCCAGGAACTGCGCGCCGACAAAACAGAACAGGATGGCGAACAAGGTGAAGACCCCTTCCGCGGCCCAGCCGGACCCGTAGTAGAGGCGGAAGGACAGGATCAGCAACGCAAGGCCGATCCCCAGACCCGCCATGCCGGTCCCCACAAAGAACAATGCCCGCAGGGGCCACAGGGAGAAGCCCGTGACCAAATCCAGCTGAAGACTGAAAAGCTTCAGGAGGGAATACTTGGAGGTGCCTCCCGCCCGTTCCTCGTGGCGGACGGGAATTTCAACGGATTTTCGGGCAAAAAACGTGGAGAGGGCCGGGATGAAGGTGCGAAACTCCGGGTTGGCCAGAATCCCTTGGACCACCTCCCGGCTGTAGCCCCGAAGCATACTGCCGAAGTCCTGGAGGGAGATTCCGGAAATGCGGGTTACCAGGCGGTTGGTGAAACGCGAGGCCCACTTGCGGAACAAGGGGTCCTGCCTGCCCGTGCGGATGGTTCCCACCAGGTCGTGTCCCTGGCGAAACGCCTCCACAATGCGCGGAATTTCCTCGGGAGGATTCTGAAGGTCCGCGTCCAGGGTGATGACCCAATCGCCCCGGCTGGCGGCGAGTCCGGCCATCACCGCCGCATGCTGCCCGAAGTTGCGGGCCAGAACGACAACGGTCATGTTCTTGCGGACGATTTGCTCCCTTTTCAACAGCTCCAGGGTACGGTCCCGGGAGCCGTCATCCACGCATATGACTTCATAGGATTCCGAAATGTTCCCCAGGGCGGCGAACAGCCGTTCGCAGAACCTGACGACATTGGCTTCCTCGTTGAACATGGGAGTCACGATGGAAACCTGGGGGCCCGGGGCAGGCGGGCCGCATTCCACGGTACCGAGGGGCCTGGTAGTCGTTGCTGCTGCGTCTTGTTGTTCCATGGTTCCGATGATGCCTTTCATGCCTTTCGATGGCGCCGGATGATGCGCCTCATTGCTTCCACCACGTCCAACTGGTCCTGCTCTTCGAGAAGCGGGTACAAGGGAATGGAAAAGAGCCGTTCACTGTTCCATTCGGCGTTGGGATAATCTCCCGGCGCGTACCCGTATTTTTCTCGGTAGAACCGCTGCAGATGGACCGCCGGAAAATGAAGGCCCGTTCCGATCTGCTCCTCCTGGAGTTTCGCGAGGAATTCGTCCCGGGTCAGGTTGACCGCTTCGAGTTCGAGGCGGACCACGTAGAGATGCCACGCATGACGATGGGGATAGGCGGCGCGGCCCAGGGGTCGGATTTCGGGGACCCGGGAAAAGAGCTCGTCGTACCGGGCCGCCAGCTCCCCCCGTCGCTCGTTGAAACCTTCGAGCTTTGCGAACTGGTGAAGCCCGATGGCCGCCTGGAGGTCCAGCATGTTGTACTTGAACCCCGGCTCGTCCACCTCGAACTGGGGAGTTCCCCCCTTGGAATAGCGCTTCCAGACATCCCGGGAAATCCCGTGAAACCGCAGTCGCCTCATGCGCGCCGCCATGGCTGCGTCGGCGCAAAGGATCATTCCCCCTTCCCCGGTAGTCATGTTCTTGATGGGATGGAAGCTGAACACGGCCACGTCCGCGTCCGATCCCACGGGACGCCCCTTGTAGGCCGTTCCCACCGCGTGGGCGGCGTCCTCGATGAGCCGAATGCCGTGCTTGCGGCTCATCTCCCGGAGGGGATCCATGTCGCAGGGAGCCCCGGCGAAATGAACGGGGATGATGGCTCGGGTACGGGGTCCGATGCGTCGCTCCACCTCTCGAGGGTCGATCTGGAGGGTTTCCCGATCCACGTCCGCAAATACGGGCTTCGCCCCGCACAGCTCGATGTTGTTCACCGTGGCGGGCCAGGTGATGGGGGTGGTGATGACCTCGTCCTCCAGTCTCAGGTCCAGGGCGGCCACGGCCACGTGCAGGCCCGCCGTGGCCGAGTTGACGGCGACGGCCTCCCGGCCTCCGCTCCATTCGGCAAAGAGCCCCTCCAATCGAGCCACTTTGGGTCCGGTGGTCAACCACCCCGAACGCATGCTGTCCACCACTTCGTCGATCTCTTCTTGGCCGATGGTGGGTCGCGAAAAGGCCAGAAAGCTCGAACGAACGGGCAAATGATCGGTCATGATCCGCTCCGTGTGATGAGGTAGACGCCGAAACAAATGACAAAAATCCCGGCCCAGCGCGTGACGTTGACGTGTTCCCCCAGGAAGAGCTGGCCTGCCAGGGCCGTCACGATGTAGCCGACGCTGAGAAAGGGATACGCAAAGCTGACATCCACCCGGGAGAGCACCATGAGCCAGACGACGACGCTCACGATATAGCAAAAAAGGCCCAACAAGACAAAGGGGTTCAGGGAAACCCTCAGGCCGATGGGAAGCACGTTTTCCCAGGCGAATGCAAAGGGACCGATCCCTCTCATTCCTTGTTTCAGGGCCAGCTGGGCCACGGCGTTCAACAGCACTCCCAAAAGAATCAACGGAAGAAATCGGTTCATACAAGGCTCTCCCCGCGCAAGGGTGAAATGGGTGAAGGAGGGGTCCCGGCAACCCGCTCCCTTTTAGCGCTTTTGTCCGAGGATGTCATTACCGGGATGCCGCCCCGGGAGATTCGTCCGGGGCCTATCCGCAAATGGAACTCATCTCCGACCGTCTCCCGCCGGGAAAAGAGGGAGCTTCTCCCCTCCCGGTTGCCCGGGGTTGGGACGGGCGTGGTTTCATGGATCAAGAATTCCACTCGCGGCAGCCCGTTTCTGATATGATCGAGGGGACGATTCCATCCACAACCGGGGAGGAGAAAAGACATGATCCGTTATGCAATCGCCCGGCCCCTGGCCGGTCTTGTGGCCCTTTCTCTGTGCCTTTTCCTTGCGGGGGGCCTCGATGCCCGGGAGGACTTGAAGCCGCAAATCGATGCGGTGGCGGAGCCTCTCCTCGAACACCGGATGACCGTGGGCGTCGCCGTCGGCCTCCTCGAGGGCGACTCCGTCCGGGAATTCGGCTATGGACGAATTTCCCGGCAAACGGACCGCAAACCGGACAGTCGCACCGTGTTCGAGATCGGTTCGGTCACCAAGGTGTTCGTCACCCTGGCTCTCTCCGACATGGTCGAGGAGGGCCGGGTGAAGCTGTCCGACCCCGTGGCCGTGTATTTGCCCGACTCGGTGCGGGCACCTCAATTCGAGGGCCGGCAGATCACCCTCGGGCACCTGGCGGAACATACCTCCGGGCTTCCCCGAATCCCCAACAACTTCACGCCTTCGAACCCTCTGAACCCCTATGCCGACTACACCGCCGAGAAGATGTACGATTTCCTGTCCGCTTTCACCCTGCCTCGAGCCCCGGGCAGCTGCTACGAGTACAGCAACCTGGGGGCGGGACTCCTGGGCCATGTCCTGGCACGCCATACCGGGCTCGATCTGGGGGCCCTTCTGCAAGAGAGGATTTGCAGGCCCCTCAACCTGGTCGACACCTCCATCCGGGTGAGCCCGGACGGGCAGCTCCGTCTCACCCCGGGACACGACCTGGACGCAAACCCGGTCCCCTACTGGGATTTCGACGTGCTGGCAGGGGCGGGGGCCCTCCATTCCACCGTGGCGGACCTTGTCTTGTTCGTCAAAGCCAACATGGGTCTCCTTCCAACGCCGCTCTTTGCGGCCATGGAAAAATGCCGGGCTCCCCGGATGGTCACCACCCTGGGAGACTGGCACATCGGCCTGGGCTGGCACGTGAGCGCCGACGGGAATACGGCCTGGCACAACGGGGGCACCTACGGTTTCTACAGCTTCATCGGGTTCAACCGGGAACGGAAGGTAGGCCTGGTCTGGCTGAGCAACTCGTCCCTCTGGCAGATCCCCGATGTGAATGCCCGCCTCCTGGACATCCTGGCCGGCAGATCCGCCGAACCCATGAAGTTCAAGACCCCGGTGCCGCTTCCCGCTGAAACCCTCGACCGGTACGTGGGGGAGTATCGCCCCGCTCCGGACGCGACCCTGCGGGTGCGGCGGGACGGCACCCGGCTGATCCTGCAGAATCCCGAGGGAGCGGAGACCGCTCTTTTCCCTGAATCCCAAACACGGTTTTTCCTTCGGGAGACTTCGGAGACGACCGTCGAGTTCGTTCTGGACGAGGGCGGGAACACGGTTCGCATGGATCTGCACGGCAAGGAAGGAGACAAATCGGCGGCAAGAGTGCGGTAGGTCCGAGCTTTCCCCGCACACCGGCGCCTCCGCCGACGGACCCCGGCGAGCACCGCCCGGGAACAGGGAATGTCGTCCCATCCCGGGTCGGGAAGGTCCGCTCTTGAGGGGACTCCTAGAGAAGCTTTCCCAGGGTCTTTTCCACCGGCCTCCGTTCCGGCACGAAGACGTGGGGAACGGTCCCTTGGTTCCATTCCTTGGAAACGTACAGGTTGCAATAGCAGCTGCCGTATTCGGCCACATCCGCGGCCCGGTATTCGCACGGGCAGGTGATGTCCCGATCCCATTCCCGGTCTTCGGAAGCAAGCCTGCAGGGACAGCACATGTAGCCGTAGCGCTCGCGGTTCTGGATGAGGCCCTCCAGGAGCTGAAACACCTTTTCCCGGTCCTTGTTGAAGTAGTATCCCTTGGGTTCCTGGATGCTTTTCAAGGCTTCGTAGAGTTTTTCGACCACGCTCATAGGTCCAGCGCCTCCTTGATTTCCTCTTTTCGAAAACCGACGATGACCTTGTCCCCGATGATGAGGGTGGGGAAAGAGCAGTGGGGATTCACCTTCCGGATTTCCTCGAGGATCTCTTTGCGCTCGTCCCCTTCCAATTTGTCCACATCCACGCAGTCGTATTTCACCCCGCACCCGTCCAGGTATTCTTTGGTGTTTCGGCAATGAATACAGGTGCTCAGGGCGTACAATTTGATGTCGCATTCTTTCATTCTCATCTCCTGCTGGAAGGCCTTTAGGGGTGGTTGACGGGTGGAGACACGTTCGCGAGCGGTCGGCGGTAGGGTTCCGGCCGACGGCTACTCGAAGGCGTCATCGTGCCTCGAGGGGCTCACCGAGTAGCCGGCAGCCCTCAACTGGTCCAGAATTTTCACGGCGTGCCCGGGGCCTCTCGTCTCCAGCTCGAGCTCGACCCGGCTTTGGTACACCGGCAGGTTCCTCCCCCCCCGGTCGTGGTAAATGTGCAGAACGTTGGCCTCCTCGCGGGCAATGCATTCGAGGAGTCCGTGGAGGGACCCGGGGGCGTCCTCCAGGCAAACCGAAAACCTCATAATCCGACCCCGGCGGAAGAGTCCCCGGCGAATGATTCGCTCCACCAGCGGATGGTCCACATTGCCGCCGCTGATGACCAGCACCACCTTGCCCTTGCACGACTTCCCCAGGGAGGAGTTCAACAGTACGGCCAGGGGAACGGCCCCCGCCCCCTCGGCCAAAACTTTTTTCCTCTCCAGGAGGGTCACGATGGAGTCTCCGATCTCTTCCTCGCTCACCTGAAGAACATCGTCCACCAGCTCCCGCATGACGGCAAAGGGGATTTGCCCTACCTGCTTGATGGAAATTCCGTCGGCGATGGACTTTTCAGCCTGCACCCGGACCGGGGTCCCTTCCCGAAAGGACCGGTAAGCTGCGGGGCAGGCGGCCGCCTGAGCTCCGATCACTCGGATTTTGGGGCGATGGGCCTTGGCGGCAAGGCTCACCCCGCTGATGAGCCCCCCTCCCCCCACGGGGACCACGATGGTGTCCGCGTCGGGGAGTTCTTCGACGATTTCGAGACCCAGGGTCCCCTGGCCCGCGATGATGTCCTCGTCGTCGAAGGGATGGATGAAGGTCTTTCCCCCTTCGGCCAGTTCTTTGGCCTTGCGGATTCCGTCTTCGATGCTTTCTCCCTCTAGGATCACCTGCCCTCCGTAGCTTCGAGTGGCTTCCTGCTTGGTGATGGAAGCCCACCGGGGCATGAGGATGGTGGCGGGAAGCCCGGCCTGGGCGGCGGCCATGGCCACACCCTGGGCGTGGTTGCCGGCCGAGGCGGCCACGACCCCCTGTCCCCCGATCCGGGACCTTCGGCGAAGGACCTTGAAGGTTGCGCCGCGAATCTTGAAGGAGCCGGTCTGCTGGAGGTTTTCGAGCTTCAGGAATACCTCACAGCCGGTCATCTTGCTGAACGTGGACGAATACACCAGGGGGGTGCGAAGAATCTTCCCCCGGAGAACCTCCGCAGCCTGGCGAACGTCTCGGATGGTTATCATGGGCGAGGTCATTTCGCGAGAGTGAAGACAAAGTCGGAACCGTCGTTGCGGGCTTCGTACCAGATGTCTCCCCCGTGCTCGCGGATGATCTGGCGGGTCATGTAGAGGCCCAGGCCCACTCCGTCCGATGTGCTCTTGTCCCCGGTTTCGACCCGGTAGAACTTGTTGAACAACTTATCCCGGTGTTCGAGGGGAACCACTTCCCCGCTGTTATACACGTTGAGGCGGTACAGGTCGCCGTGGTCCTCGAACCCGAATGCGATGGTGCAGCCTCTTCCGCCGTACTTGATCGCATTGCTGAACAGGTTTCGGTACACCACCTTGAGCCATACCTTGTTTACGCTGACTTGGATGGCCCCCGCGGGGATGGCCCCCAGGCGGTTGTCGATGGTGATCTCCCGTTGCTGGATTTCGTTGGCCAGTTCGTCGAGCACCGGATCGATGATGTCCTGACGAAGGTCGAAGATCTCCTTGGACACCTCCATGGACCCCTCCACCGAATGGGCCCTGCCCAGGCAATCTTCGGCAATTCCGTGCAACCGGACGACCCGGGACAGCAGGTCCTGGAGGGTCCTTTCGACGCTTTCGTCCATGGTGCCGTAGACTCCCCGGATGAGCAGTTTCAGAGTGGCCGCAATGGCCACCAGGGGCCCCCGGATGTCGTGGGACATGATCATGAGCATCTGGAGGATGTATTGATTGAGCCGTCGCGTGCGATCCTCGGACTCCCGCAGGTGCTCGTTGAGTCTTTCGCATTCGAGGAGAGCTTTATGCCACCGGATGGCCTGGGTCACGTCCTGCAGACAGCCCCGGTAGAAGACGCCTCCCCCCTCTTCCATCACGGCCTGTGCCGTGATGCACGCGGCAAACGTGCTGCCGTCCTTCCGTTTCATCTCCACCACATAGTCCTGGACAACCCCTTCCTCCCCGAGCTTCCGAAGAAGGGCGGCCCCCTCCTCCGCGGCACAGCAAAGGCGGTGGAAAGGCTGGGATTCGAAGAATTCCCGACAGGACCCATACCCAAAAATGGCGGGACCCTCCGGGTCGATTTCCAGAAACATCCCCGAAGGGCTCAAGATGAATTCCGTGTGAGGAAGCGTTCGTAAGAGCCTGATGGGTCCTCTTGAAATCGGCAAGGGAATGTCCTTTGCTCCGGGCTCAGATCGACATGGATATCAGTTCATCGGGATCCAGGTAGGAGCCCCCTGCTCCCATGGAGCCGCAATAATGGTCCAGCGCCTCGGGGATGGGTGGTCCCTGCAGGCCGCCGCTTTTCAACGACAGGAGGATTCGGTTGGTCCGCTCTTCCATTTCGGGAACCACCTCCACCATGGCCTTGAGGCAATTGAGCACCTTTCGGATTTGCAGCTTGTGGGGCACGGGCAGGTCCGGATGTTCCAGCCACTGAAGGACCTCCCTTAGGGGCGGAAGCTTTTCCGCGGTGTAATAGCTGTATACCAGGGGGGGCCAACGGTCCCGAAGGTCTCGGGGAATCTGCTCCGCCTGTCGTAGGATCTCCGGGTTCATCCCCAGCCACAAAGAATCCCGCAGGCGCCCCAGCAGCCGTACTATTTCTTCCTCATCCTTTCCCAAACCCTTGTATTCCACGAGAAGGCGTTTCCATTTGGGCCGGATCTTGTGACGAACCCATTGTTCCGCCTGGGCGGGAAGCAGCTGGAGCGCCACGAGCTCCGTTTGTTCCTTCACCAGGGCCTCCGCCAGTTTCTTCCATTCCGGGTTTTCCCCGAGACCGGACCGGTGCTGGGAAATCAGCACGTTCAGTCGCCCCAGGATCTTCTCCTTCCACTCGAGATCGGGAAAGACCCGGCGCAGATGGTCCTCCCAATATCCCCGAAGAATCCCCATCTCGGCATTGATGGCCGAGACGATGAAACCGAACTTGATGAACGCGTTTCGCAACTCGTGGGCAAGGCTTTCGCAACTGTGAAGGCGCTGGCGGGTAAACTCCTTCTGAGCCCTGAACAGGGTTTCCCTGAGGCTCAAAGAAAGGATCTCCGTGCCCAGGCTGCGGGAAAGTTCCTTGATGATTTTTGTAGATCGGTCGTTTCTCTTTAGAGTGTAGGGTTTGAAATGAATCTTGACGACGGCGGCCACCACGTACGGGGAATCGTGCCAGATGGGATTTCCCTGCCAATCTTCCGGGAGTTCGACCCTACCGTGGCAGGCTCCGTACAGGTCCTTCTTCGGAACCAGGACGGGCTCCATGTGATAGAAATCTTCGATCTCCCCGCGCAGCTGCTTTCCCACACTCCGGACGTCCTCGAAGGGGTTGTCGGCCGTCCAGCTTTTCTGGCGTTCCACGCACCAACCCATGGCCTCGAGCACGTGGTTTGGCCGGTCCCGATATTGTTCCCAGCTTTTTCCCGGGTAGTTGTAGTCCGAAACGGAGGGAAGACCCCAGCGGATTTGATCCGTCCCGTCTTCTCGAACCCCGGACGTGATTCGGATCGCCTGCAACTGAGGCATGGGACCGATTCTGTAGATGGTTCCCTTGGTTGCGCTGTCAATGCAACAGAGGATGGTCCGAATCATTTCCTTGCAGGTCTTCTCGAGGAGGTCACCGACGACGTTCATTTTCCCGCTCCAACATCCCCCTCTCAAGCTTCGTGCTTTCTCTTTCCCACCTTCAAGGCCTTGCAGAGGACCCGGACTTCCATCGGGGAAACACCCGCTCTCGTTCTTCAAGAACGGATTCCAGCCCGTCCGATAGGCTCCTGGATTCTACCAGTTTCAGGGGGAGGTTTCCAGCTCATTTGTGAACACGGGCCGTTTCCGGCGAGATGCTGAGGGTGCAGGGCTGCAGGGAAAGGATATCGGGGATGGGAGAGGGATGATTCTCATGGGAACAGCCGGGCAACCTTCCCGGCTGTTCGCTACTATTCCGCAGTCGAAGCGATTGTGGCTCTCTACAGTTTACGAACTTTTACGGCCTGAGGTCCTTTGGGCCCCTTTTCCACTTCGAAACTGACCCGCTGTCCTTCGCTCAAGGAGCGGAACCCTTCGGCGATGATCGCAGAGTGATGGACGAAGACGTCCCCCTGGTCCTTGGTTTCGATGAATCCGTAGCCTTTCTTGTCATTGAACCACTTTACTCGGCCTTCCGACATCTTGGTGTTCCTTTCCTGCCATGGTTTTGTTTCGGAATGTCGGTGCGTACCTTTGAGAGCGACCTTGCCATCGTTTTTTGGGATCGAAAACAGATTGGGGCGGACCTCAAAATACGACCTCTTTACAAAGATGAGGTGCTACTTAGCGCAATATTTCTCAAAGGTCAAGGCTTTCGTTATCTCAATGCCTTACCTGCTCTTGGCCCCCGCCATCCGCTCCCTCCGTTGCCGCTCTTTTTCACCTTCTTCCCCCGAAGGATGTTCCCAAACTTCCGTTGACAAAACCGGCGCCTTCCCATTTAAGTTATGGGGCGCGGGAACCGTCCGCCGCCCCCTGCGGCGACCCGCCCCATGCCGAAAAGGGATTCGACGGATGCGGGATTCCCCGAAGTTGCCCGGGGGCGCCCCCATCGAGTCCTCGGACCCCGATGCCGGCCTACAACCGTCTCTCCAGCCTTCAAGACAGAAAGGTGGACCATGCAAATCACCTGTTTGGGCGCCGCACGCTGCGTGACCGGGTCCTGTTTTCTCCTGGACGACGAAGAACGATACCTCATTGACTGCGGCCTTTTTCAGGGCGGAAAGCAGATGGAAGCGTTGAACCGGAAGGAATGGGGATTTCGTCCGGAAGAGATCTCAGCCCTCTTTCTCACTCATGCCCACATCGACCACTGCGGACGGATCCCAAAGCTAGTCAGAGACGGCTTCCGGGGAAGGATCTTCTGTACCCTGCCCACGGCGGAGCTATGCAAGATCCTGCTCATGGATTCGGCGCACATCCAGGAGATGGAAGCCGAATGGCAAAGCCGCAAACGAAAGAGGCGGGGAGACCCCGAGATGACACCCCTGTATACGTTGCCGGACGCAGAGGCTTCGTTCCCGTTCTTGGAGACCGTGCCCGTGGGAGAGAGAATCGACCTTCATCCGCACCTGTCTTTCTCCTTCCGCAATGCGGGCCATATCCTGGGCTCCTCGATCCTCGAGCTGTGGGTAGGCCCCCGGGACAAGCCCCACAAAGTGGTGTTTTCCGGGGACATCGGCCAGAAAGACCAGCTCATTGTCCGAGACCCGGAAGCCATCGGCGACGCGGATATCCTGTTCGTCGAATCCACCTACGGCAACCGAAACCACAAGACCATGGAACAGAGCCGCAGGGAACTCGTCGAGGCGATTCACTACAGCTACAACCACGGGGAGAAAGTGATCATCCCGGCCTTCGCCGTGGAGCGCACCCAGGAGATCCTCTACATCCTGGGAGAATCGTTTCGAAAGGGTCTCATCCCGTCCATGCCGGTCTACCTGGACAGCCCCCTGGCCATCGCCGCCACCGAGATCTTCCGACGCAGGAGCGAATTCTTCGACGAGGACGCCATGGCCATCCTCAACCACGGACAGGACCCTTTCGATTTCCCTCAGCTGATTTTCTCCCGGACCGCCGAAGATTCGATCGCCATCAACCAGAAAGCCGGCCCCGCCATCGTGATTGCCGGCAACGGCATGTGCACCGCGGGTCGGATCAAGCACCACCTCAAACACAACCTGTGGCGCAAGGGCTGCGCAGTGGTCATCGTCGGGTTTCAGGCCGAGGGCACTGTCGGGAGAAAGCTGGTGGAAGGAGCCCCCTCCGTCAAGGTCCTGGGAGAGAGGATCCTGGTGCGGGCCAGGGTATTCACCATCGGGGGGTTTTCGGCCCACGCCGATCAGCAGGACCTGCTCGACTGGATCGCCCATTTCGGGAACCCGTCCTTGCGGGTCTATGCCGTTCACGGAGAAGAAAGCATTAGCGAGGTGTTTGCATCCCTCGTGCGACAGCGCTACGGATTTTCCACCCATGTGCCGGGCATGGGGGAAGTGATCCCGATTCCCCCCACCGACCGGGAAACCGCCGCCCGGCAAAGGCAGGTACCCAGGTGGGAGCAAAGCTGGATGAGAACCCTGCGGAAAGCCGAAGCCATCAGGGCCATGGGGGAAAAGCTCCCCCCCGGGCTGCTCTTGCAGCTGGAAGAGATGCTGAACCGCACGGAGAGGGAACTGGATACGGTGCTGAGCGAAGCCGGGAAGGGGTAGCCCCCGAAATACCCTCGGCCAATTCCACGACCTTTCAACCCAATTCCTCCAGGTACATGGCGATGGAGGAGTGCGCTCCCTTTGGAGCCGCAAGCAGGTGCTCTTCGATTCT
>Ga0116192_1001426_pt1 | contig 16766 bp, 16 predicted proteins | sample AD_UKC113_MetaG_FD_89876 | JGI IMG/M metagenome (GOLD analysis project Ga0116192, IMG submission 89876) | Active sludge microbial communities of municipal wastewater-treating anaerobic digesters from Hong Kong - AD_UKC113_MetaG | ecosystem: Engineered > Bioreactor > Anaerobic > Digestate... | reverse complement strand
GGGTGCTTCGCGTCGGGTGTGGTGAGTGGCGAGTCGACATACCAGAAGGGCTCGGACAGGCGGCCCGAGTCGATCTGCGGATGCACCGAGGGGTCGGTCAGCGCGGCCGTGAGGCGCTCGATGCGGATGCGGTGCTGCTCGGCGGTTTGCGGCACCAGAAAGTCCATGGTGTGGCCGGTGACCTCGATGTTCTCGCGCGAGGCCGCGCTGCGCTCGCTGTCGTAGCTGTCCAGCAGCGCGTCACCGGCCCAGCCGCGCAGCACGAAGGCCAGCTTCCAGGCGGCATTCTCGGCGTCCATCACGCCGGTGTTGAGCCCGCGCGCGCCAAAGGGCGAGACGATGTGGGCAAAGTCGCCGGCCAGCAGCACGCGCCCCACGCGCATGCGATCGACCATGCGCGAGTGAAAGCGATAGACCGACTTCCAGACGATCTCGTAGGGCTTGTCGCCGATGATCTGGCGGATGCGCGCATCCAGCGCGCCGCTGGCTTCTTCCTGCTCGATGTCGTAGTCGCCCGGCACCTGCCAGTCGATGCGAAAGGTCGAATCGGGGCAGGGGTGGATCAGCACCTGGCGGCCCGGGTTCCACTCGGGATCGAAGTAAAAGCGCCGCTCGCGCTCCCAGCCCGGCAGGTCGGCGCGGATGTCGCAGATCAGGAACTTGTCGTCGAAGCTGCGGCCGTTGAAGCTGACACCCAGCTGGTGGCGCAGCTCGCGCGGCGCGGAGCCGGCGGCGGCGATGGCATATTGGGCACGCACGTCGACCGGCGTACCGTCGGCGCGGCGGCAGTGCAGGGTGACGCCATCGTCGTCCTGTTCGATCTGCTCGACGCCGTGGTCCCACAACGCGGTGATGTGGGGGGCGGCGGCGATCTGCTCGTCCAGCAGTTCTTCGGTGCGCGTTTGCGAGATGTTGACGAAGGGCGGAAACACCGAGCGCCCGGTATCGACGAAGGGTTGGGTGAACAGCGTCGCGTCCTTGTAGAGCGTGGTGGCACGGTCCCAGGTGACGCCTTCGGCGGCGATCTTGTGGCCCACACCGACCGACTCCCACACGTCGAGCACGTCGCGCTGCTGGCAGATGGCCTTGGAGCCGATCACGTCGCGCTGCGGCCGGCGGTCGACCACGATGCAGTCAATGCCCCAGCGGGCCAGCAGCAGGGCGGCGGTCTGCCCAACGGGGCCGTTGCCCACGACCACCACCTGGGTGTCGTGCCGGGTCGTTGCCGGAGCGGGCGCGGCCGGGCTGAAATCGGGCTTGTTCATGGTTTTGTCTCCGTGAAATGGTTCGAAAACGAGTCGCTGCGTCGGCGACTCGGGGGCGTCTTCTTTTTCAGGTCAGCTTTGCAGCGCATGCCACATCTGCTGGTCGCGCTCGGCGGTCCAGATGCGCGGGTCGCGGATGCCGCTGGCCTCGTCATGGGCGCGCGTCACGTTGAAGGGCAGGCAGTGCTCGTAGATGAAGACCTTGCCGAATTTCGGGTCCATCTGGGTGCGGGCGTGGGCCATGGTGGCCTTCAGGTCCTTGCCCTGGGCCACGGCCTCCTGCGCGCTGCGGTACAGGGTGCTGACGTAGTCGCGCGTGTAGGACAGGCCCTTTTGCACCGTGTCGGCGCCGATCAGCGTGGGGCCGCGGCCGGGAACCAGCTTGTCGAACTTCATCGCGGCCAGTTTGTCCAGCGTCTGCGGCCACTCCGACAGGTAGGCATCACCCGAATAGCAGGCTGCCTCGTACTCGACCAGGTCGCCGGAGAAGCAAATCTTCTGACCGGGCAGGTAGACGATGGTGTCGCCCTTGGTGTGACCGCGACCAATTTGCTGGAGCTTGACCTCGAGCTTGCCCAGCCACAGGGTCATCTCACCCTGGAAGGTCAAGGTCGGCCAAGTCAGGCCCGGGATGCTGTCGACGGCCTCGAACAGGCGCGGAAAGCGGCCGATCTCCGAGTCCATGTCCTGCTGGCCGCGCTCGACGATCAGATCCCAGGTGTCCTGGCTGGCGATGATCTGCTCCAGGCCTTCGTTCTTGTAGCCACTGGCGCCCAGCACGCGCACGGCGTGGTAGTGCGTCAGCACCACGTATTTGATGGGCTTGTCCGTGATCTCGCGGATCTTCTTGATGACGCCCTGCGCGGCCACGGGGGTGGCGGTGGCGTCGATGATCATCACGCCGTCGTCACCAATGATGACGCCGGTGTTGGGGTCGCCCTCGGCGGTGTAGGCGTAGGCGTTGTCGCTGAGCTTGTCCCAGCTGATCTGCTTTTCCTCGAGGTCGGCCTGGGAAGCGAATTTTTTCTCGGTCATCGGGTGGTCTCCTTTGGACGGTGATTCGATGCCGTGAATTGTGGCTCAAAATTAGGAATAGGTCAATTAATTCATCAATGTTTAATTTTGGAATTCGTAAACAAACGCTACGACTGCCTTGGGCTCAGGCCGGTGATCCGGTGTAACCCAGCCGTCGCGACACCCGATCGGCATGCTCGCGCAGCAGCCTGCCGGCGGCACCGTCGATGGATGCGTCGAACACGCCTTCCGGCCCGATCATGGTGATCACCAGGGCAATCTGCCCGTCGGCGCTGAACACCGGCGCGCACAAGGTGTTCACGCCGGGCAGCGGGGTGGACAGGCCGCGCCCCATGCCGGTGGCGCGGATTTCGCGCAGCATCTGCTGCACCTGGGGCGCGTCGAAGCTGCCCGAAGGCCCGGCGGTGACGCGGCGGTGCTCGTCTTCCAGCATGGTTCGCACCACCTTCTCGGGCAGATAGGCGGCGAACACCCGGCCGGTGATGGTGTTGAACACCGACATCACCGTACCCACCCGCATGTTGAAGTGCATGGGGTAGCGCGGCTCGTCCAGCCGCACCACGGTGGGGCCCAGCTGGCCCCACACCGCCAGCGCCACGCTCAGGTCGGCGTCGGCGGCCAGCAGGGCGGCCTCCTGGCTGGCTTCGGTCAAGGGGTCGAGCTGCTGCAGCGCGGCCAGGCCCATCTGCAACGCCATCGGCCCCAGCTCGTAGTGGCCGGTGAGCGGGCTCTGTTTGACCATGCCGGCGGCCATGAAGCTGACCAGATAGGGATGGGCCTTGCCCGGCGGCATGTCGGCGCGTTGCGCCAGCTCCTTGAGCGGCAGGGGGCGGCGCTCCTCCGTCAGCGCCTGCAGCACGCGCATGCCGACGTCGATGGACTGGATGCGGCGCTGGGGGCGGGCTTCGCCCGCTGTCGGTTCGGCGCCGTCTTCGGCTTCCTGGGAGGACGGTAAGGACTTGACCATGGGCCACAATTATTGGGGCAAGACGCTGCCGGCGTTGGTCCAGCGATGCCACACGGCTGCGTCGCACAGCGAAAGCGGCGATGATTGCCATTTTCATCGCGGCGCAGCCAAGGAGAACTTCATGAGCGCACTCAACATCGCTGTCGTGGTCGGCAGCATCCGCAAGGACTCGTTCAACCGCCAGTTTGCCCAGGCCCTGGTCAAGCAGTTTCCGGCGGACGTGAAGCCACATTTCGTGCGCATCGACGACCTGCCGCTGTACAACCAGGACAGCGATGGCGCGCCGCCGGCGCCGGCCGTGCAGCGCCTGCGCGAGGAGATCGCGGCGACCAACGGCGTGCTGTTCGTCACGCCCGAATACAACCGCTCGATCCCCGGGGTGCTCAAGAACGCCATCGACCAGGCCTCGCGTCCCTGGGGCCAGAGCAAGTGGGCCGGCAAGCCGGCGGCCGTTTGCGGCGTGTCGATCGGCACCGTGGGCACGGCGGTGGCGCAGGCGCACCTGCGCAGCGTGCTGTCGTTTCTGGCCATGCCCGAGCTGGGCCAGCCCGAGATGTACATCCAGTGGAAGGATGGCCTGGTGGTGGACGGCGTGATCGGCGAAGCGAGCCGCGAGCATGTGCAAAAGTTCGTTGATGCCTTCGCGGCCTGGGTGCGGCAGCACGTCACCGGCTGATTTTTCTCGATGGTCAGCGCGGCTGACCGGGCGAGCTATCGGTCAGTCCGCGCGGGGCGGGTGGCGCGCCGCCGGTCAAGGGTGTGGAACAAGCCCCTATTCGTTCAAATCGACGCCCTGTGGATCTCGCATGGTGAGCAAGGCCGACAACGAGATGGCGCACAACACGACCAGGTACATGCCGATCGGCCAGGCCTTGCCACTGGCGGCCATGATGGCCTGCGCGATCATCGGGGCGAAGGCGCCCCCCAGAACCGCACCCAGGGCGTAACCCACGGCAACCCCGGAGTAGCGGATTTTTGCGGGGAACATCTCGGCATAGAGCGCCGCCTGAGGGCCGTAGGTGAGGCCCAGCGGGAGAGACAGCACCAGCAGTCCGCCGAAAAACAGCGGCAGACTGCGCGTCTCGAAAATGAACCACATCGGGATCGCCCACAAGGCGAGGATGACGTAACCGATGACGAAGGTGCGTATGCGCCCAATTCGGTCGCCCATGGCGCCGCCCAGCACGGTTGACGCGAGCCAACCCAAGGCGGCCAACACGGAGGCCCACAGCACCTGGGTCGTTTCGAACCCGAGCGCCTTTTGGCCGTACCCGATCAGGAACGCCAGCAACAGATACCCGGCGGCGTTGTTGGCCACGAAGATCAGTGCCGCCCGCAACACGCGGCCACCATGGCTTTGGATCAGTTCCTTCAGGGGCGCCGAGGCCTCCTTGCGTCGGTCGCGCAACTCGGTGAAGACGGGCGACTCCTCCACCTTGCGGCGGATCAAGATGCCGACCACGATCAAGGCAATGGAGAGCAAAAACGGGAAGCGCCAACCCCAGGCCAGGTAGGCCTCTTTGCCAATGATCAGGTTGATGGCCAATGTCACGGCGGTGGCCAACAGCATGCCGATGGGCACGCCAATCTGCGGGAACGAGCCAAACAGGCTGCGGCGATGGACCGGTGCATGCTCGACCGCCAGCAAGGCCGCGCCGCCCCATTCGCCACCGGCTGAGAAACCCTGCAAGATGCGCAGGATAACGAGCCCGATCGGCGCCCAGATTCCGATCTGCGCGTAGGTCGGCAAAACACCTATCAGTGACGTGGAGGCGCCCATCAGGATCAGGGTGAAAACCAGCACCTGCTTGCGTCCATACCGATCACCGAGAGTGCCCGCCGCGATGGCGCCCAGCGGGCGGAAAAGGAACGAGATGCCGAGTGTGGCGTACGAGAGTATCTGGGCCAAGCCAGGGCTCTCCGAGGCCAATCCACTCAGAAAAAGCGGCGCCAGAATCAGGGCGGCTGCTTGCGCATAGATGAAAAAGTCATACCACTCGATGGCGGTTCCGACCAGCGTTGCCCACAAGACGCGCTTTTCCTCGTGCGTGAAACCGGTGGATTGCGGCGCCGCGGCCTGGGATGGATGGGTGATCGCTGTCATGGTGTCTCTGCTTGTTTGAAGTGTGGTCTCGAAGTTCGATGGGCGAGATCTTGAAAATGAAAGGGTCCACGAGGTGTGGGAAAGCGTTCAGCCGCGCAGTAATTGCCACAGTTCCTGGTCGCGCTCGGCGGTCCAGATGCGGGGGTGTTCGACGCCGCTGAGTTCGTCATAGACGCGCGAGACATCGAAAGGCAGCACGTGCTGAAACACGGGCCACTGACCGAATAGCGGCGTCATGGCCGCTTCGGCGCGTGCGTAGGCCTGCTTGAGCGGTTCGCCAGCGTCGATGGAGGCCTGCACGGCGGTGAGCAGCGTGCGCAAGAATGCTTGCGTCGACGCGACAGCCTCCTGGCAAGCCTCGGGCGTGCGGAGTACCGCGCCGCGCCCGGGTACCATGACTTGCGGCTTGAGTGCCGCCACCGCATCGAGCGTGCCCAGCCAGTCGCGCACATAGGCATCACCGGCATAGACGCCGCAATGGTTCTCGACCACGTCGCCGGCGAACAGCGTGCCTGCATCCGCAATCCAGCACACGGTGTCGCCCATCGAGTGGCCGCGTCCCAGGTTGATGAGCCTGAGCTCGCGTCCGTCCAGATCGATTGATAGCGTCCGGTCAAAAACCACCGTCGGTTTCGTCAGGCCCGGGATCTCCTCGATGCCTGCGAACAAGCGGGGAAAACGACCGGCCTCGGAATCAAAATCGGCCTGGCCGCGATCGCGAATCCAGTCGGCTGTGCCGCGACTGGCGAAGATCGCCTGTGCATCCGGAAAAGCGCTGGCACCCAGCACGCGCACGGCGTGATAGTGCGTGAGCACGATGAAGCGCACTGGCTTGTCCGTGACAGTGGCAATATCGTGCAGGAAGCTGCGCGCCATGCGTGGCGTGGGCCGCGTGTCGATGACGATCACGTGGTCGTTGCCGACCACGAAGCCGCAGTTGGGGTCGTGGTCGCTGATGTACCCGTAGACCCGGTCGGCCAGTTCGACGATGCGAGGTTTCTGCTCGACGTTGTCGGTTTGCGATGCGAAAGAAGTGTTCATGGGTTTTTGGCGGCCTGCACGCAAGCCTCGAGAATGGTGTTGTCACCGATTTGATTGGCCAGCAGCAGAACCAGGCGGGCGTTGTAGTCAGCGCTTTCCGATTCGTTCATGTCCTGTTGTGCTGCTGTCCACGCGGCGTAAAACGCGTCGGGGTCGGCAATGTTCGGTTCCGTCTTCATTTCAAGATCTCCAAGGCCTGCTTGAATTGATCGGCAGTAGGTGGCCGCGCACACATCGCAAGATAGGCGTCGGGCCGCACCAGCGCCACGGAGCCTTCGTCGGCGCCGAGATGACGGGCGAGCGCGCAGTCGGCAGTCAACTCATGCACGCTCAAGCCAGCGGCGATCGCCTGCTCGCGCAGATCGCCACGGGGTGTGCCGACAAAAAATGCAATGCCGCGCGGGCTCTGGCGCAGCGCCTGCATCACGCTGCCTCCGTTGAAGGACACGTTTTGCACCGTCCGGCCGCCTTGCGGGAGCCAGCGTGTCGCTGGATAGTCGTTTGCCACCGACATGCGGCCGGTGTTGACCATTGGCCGGGCAAAACGGTAGCGGCGCGCCAGCGCGATGACGGCGCGGCGCAGGCGGTGCTCCACGGCATTGCGCGGCGCCAGGAAATGGGCCGTGCGGCTGGTCACTTTCAAGTTCTCGGCGGCGGCCGGATGCCGCTCGGCCTGATAGCTGTCCAGGAGCGTCGCGTCGGCTGCGCCATTCAGCACGAGCGCCAGTTTCCAACCCAGGTTGTTCGCATCCTGGATGCCGGTGTTGCCGCCACGCGCGCCGAACGGGCTGACCACGTGCGCTGCATCGCCGATGAAAAAGATGCGACCGTGGCGGAATTCGTCGAGCAGGTGGTCGCGATACTGATACGGGCCGATCCAGACGAACTCGAAATCCACGTCGGCGCCCAATTGTTCGCGCAGGCGCTTGGCGGCCACCTCGGGCCGGCTGATGGCATGTGGATCGGCATCAGCCGCCATCTGGTAGTCGATGCGCCAGACTCCGTCACCCATCAGGTGCTGCCACACGCCGCGTCCATCGTTGAATGGTGCGTCGGTCCAGGTCCAGCGCTCCTTGGGCAGAGGCTTGGAAAAGCGCACATCGGTGATGCACCAGCGATCCTCGCCGAGGGAGCTGTGGGCGTTCAGGCCCAACTGGGTGCGAATGGGGCTGGCGGCGCCGGTGGCATCGATTAGATAGCTCGCCTCCAAGGTGTATTCACCCTGCGGGGTCGCTACTTGTACCCGGACGTGGTCCTCGTGTGCCTGCACGTTTTTGATCGAATTTTTCCAGCGCAGATCGGTCAAGCCCAGCTCCTGGATGCGCTCGACCAGAAACCATTCGACGTAGAACTGCTGGATGTTGATGAACGGTGGCTGCTCCGAGCAGCTCTCGACGGCGAGGTCAAAGCTGTAGACCTCGTCGCTGCCCGATAGCGTGCGGCCGACGTTCCAGGTGATGCCTTTGTCGCGAATGCGCTCGAAGATGCCCAGCCGGTCGAATATCTCCAGGCTCTTTTGCGCGTAGCAAATGCCGCGCGACGATGCGCCGCGCACGCCGATCGTGTCGTCGTCGTCCAGCAGCACCGAGCGAACGCCGCGCGCCGCCAGATCGCAGGCCAGCGTCAGCCCGGACAGCCCGGCCCCCGCGATGACCACCGGGTAGCGTTGGGTCTTGCCGGATGTGAGTTCGGGCGGTGCCGCGAAAGGCCAGCGAGGCAGCTCATATTCAGGCGCGAAGCGAAAGTCGGTTGGTTTGCTTGTCTCCATGGTTTTCCTCGTCGAGAAGTTCAGAGTGCGTCGATCCACGCCGAAATGGCATCGGCGACCTCCTGGACCAAGGCCGGTTGCCCGGCCAGGTAGTGGTTCCCGCCGCGGATATCGACATTGCGGATTCGCGCGCCTCCGGCACGCAGCCACGCGTCGCGGGTCGAGGGAAAGGTGCTTTGGTCGGCGGTATAGGTCAGCAGCAACACCGGCACGCTGGTGCGTGCGAGATTGGTGGGGCCGTCGGCGCGCGACGCCGACGACCACTGCGACAGGAATGCCGTGAGCGAGGTGTAGCGCCCCATCGAATTGGCCGCGTAATTGACGGCGCGCGTGTCGCCCCAGACGCTGCCGGGCGCGCGGTCGTTCGCATCCAGCGACAGGTCGAGGCAGCGCGGGTCGGCGAGCGTCCGATGCACGACGAACGCCTGATCGCGCGGTGCGCCGCGGGTCGAGCGCAACTGGCGCAGGCGTGCCCACACCCAGGCTTCGATTCGATCGCGCCGTGCCCGTTGAGCCGCGCGATAGCGCGCCAGAAAATCGGCGCTATAGGATGGGCCGTTGCTCTGGTCAAACATGTCCAACGCCGGATCGGCCGACAGCGAGTCCGCTTCGTCAAGGACCGAAGGATCCAGCCAGTTGGCGAGCAGGTGTGAGCGGCCTTCGTGCGCGGCGCACAAAACCACGCCATCCACGGGAGGAAGATCCTCGGGTGCAAGATGAGCCGGATCACCATCCACCAGCGTGTCGAGCGTCAGCTTCTCGGCCTGGGCCTGGTAGAACGAGGCCAACGCGGCGCCGCCGGAGTTGCCGATCAGGATCACGCGTTCGTAGCCCAGGGAGCGGACATGCTTGACGCCGGCGCCCAGGTCCTGAATGACACGCTCCATCAGCAGCGTCGTGTCGTTGCCGGCATAGCGTGAGTTCAGGCCCATGCAGAACACGCCGCGAGTGGCCAGTGGCTCGATCAGGTAATGGCCCATGAAATTGCTGGCCGGGTGCATGATGATGGTCGCGGTGCGCGCGTTGGCGGGCGCCCGATAGGCGCCATAAATGCGCGGCCGCAACATCTGTAGGCCCGACTGGCTCTCCATCGCGGCGCCCGGTTTGACGTCGATGGTGGCAAGCTGCAAATCCATCGGCTCAGCTCCGCACCGTTTGCACGCTGGCGCCACCGGTCGGGCGGCTGCGCTTGAACACCGTCCACTGGCGAAGTTCTTCGTGGGCGTGGCCGGCCAGGCGCTTCATTTCCGCCTCGCTCACCGTGACAGCGGTCAGCTCGACGCGAATTCCGTTGGGATCGAAGAAATAGATCGACTGGATGATGTGATGATCGGTGATGCCGAGCACTTCGACTCCGGCCGATTCAAGACGCGCCTTGGCGGAGCTCAAGTCATCGAGCGAACCCACGCGCAAGGCGAGGTGGTTGACCCATGCGGGCGTGTTGGGTGAAGGCTCGGCCTTGACGTCGTCACCCAAGTCGAAAAAGGCGATGTGAGAGCCGTCGCGCATCTGAAAGAAGATATGGACATAGGGGCAGTACTCGCCCGTGCTTGGCACGTGATCAGCCTTGATCACATGGACCAGCGGCAAGCCGAGCAGGTCTTCGTAGAAGTGCCTTGTTTCCTCGCAGTCGCGACAGCGCCACGCGAAGTGGTGGAGACCGAGAACCGGGACAGGGAGTGGGGCGGTAGGTTGCGGCATGAGAATGATGGTTAGGGGAACGAAGTTCGCGATCTCGTGGCCGTCAACAGCGGGCCTGCACGGCTTGAAGAGCGGAGGCCTGATCCTCCTTGCTCGCTTGGTCTACGAACGCGCGGTGTGATGGATGGATTGAACGGCAAGTACACTCAAACGACAAACCGTTTGTTCTTATTGATTGATTGGACGAAGTGATGGACATGGACATGGCCAACATCAAGCAGACGGTGACGAAACTGGCGCAGGCACACATGAAGCTGCAACCGGCCAAGGCCACGGCGCGGCACTTGCGCAGCGCGCAGAGGCAGCTTGAGCGCATTCGCAAGTACTTTGAGCATGGGCCGACTCGCTATGCGGCTTGAGGCAAGTTGGTTGATGCCGATTCAATAGCACCAACGTTCTCGCTCGAGCATCTCAACGGTGCCCTCGGCTTGTTATCCGGTCGTCACATAGCGCGCGCCGTCAATGCCTCGATCGTTACCCCCGCACGCCGCGTGGCAGCCCAGAAGACCTTGGGGTAGAGATCGTTCTCAGGATCCGTCAATGCCCCGTCACGCGCCGAGACCTCGCATGCTTCCTTCGTCAGCGGTAGCCCCGGCCCCGGCATTGAACTCGCCAGCATTTGGATCTCGCACGCGCGCTGAAGGACGTAATTCCAGTAGTAGGCACTCGGCACGTCATGTTCTGCGACGAGAAGACCGTGGTTGCGCAGAATGAGGCAGGACTTGGATCCGAGGTTCTTGACGATCCGATCCCGCTCTCCGGTATGCACTGTGACGCCCTCGAAGTCGTGGTAAGCGATCTTGTTGTGCAGGAATGCGGAATAGAAGTTGTCGAACGTGAGTCCTTGCTGCTTGCAGGACACCGCCATGCCGGCGGAGTGGTGGGTGTGTATGACGCAGTGCGCGTCTGGCCGCGCGGCATGTATGGCGCTGTGGATGACGAAGCCGGCCCGGTTCACCACCACCGCGCCTTTGCCGATGGGATTGCCGTCCAGGTCGATCTTGACCAAGTTGTGAGCCGTCACTTCCCTGTAGTTGAGACCGAATGGGTTGATCAGGTAGTGGGTTTGTTCTCCAGGAACCCGCACAGTGATGTGGTTGAAGATCTCTTCACTCCACCCGTTGTAGTCGAACACGCGGTAGCACGCGGCCAGTTCGAGGCGCAACCTCCATTCCGATGGGGCGATGTGAGATGGACGGGTCTTTTCGATGTCTTGATCGGTCAACACGACGGCTTTCTCCAATACGTTTCAAGGGTATCCTGCGAACTCGGGGTATCGACGGACGGATGAATTGGAAGGCAGTCACACTCAAACGACAAACCGTTTGTTTTCATGGATTGATTGGACAAAGTGATGGATGTGACGCTGCGCCAACTAAGGGCCTTGCTGGCGGTCGCCAAGACCGGCAGTTTTACGCGGGCCGCCGAATCCATGCACATCACGCAGTCGGCGTTCAGCGGCCTGATCCGGGAGCTGGAGTCGCAATTGGGCGTGCGCCTGGTCGACCGCTCCACGCGGCAAGCCCAGCTTTCCGATGTCGGCAAGACGTTTCACGACATGGTGGCCGGACTGCTGCGTGAACTGGATGAAGCCTTGACCAACATCGATGGCCTGAAGCGCTTGCGCCATGGCGTGGTTCGAATTGCTGCCCCCCAGTTGATGGCCAGCACGTTGATGCCAGAGGCAATCTCGAAGTTTGGCGCGAAGCATCCTGAAATCGAAGTTCGCTTGGCGGACTGTGGCGTAGACGAAGTGATCAACGCCGTCGCGACGGGAGCGGTGGACATTGGTGTCGGACCCCAACGGGCCATTCTTCCAGCGACTCTTGCGGCCGATCCCTTCATCAATCCGCCCATGATTGCCGTTTTCCCCCGCGGCCATCCGCTGCAGAAACTTGTTCGAGTGTCCTGGCGCGAGTTGGTGCGCTTTCCGCTGATTGCACTTCAAGGACAATACGCCGATCAACTGGAGCGTGACCTGTTTGGATCGAATGAGTTCGCGGCGATCAAGCCGAAGCATCAGGTGGCCTACATGAGCACGGCCCTTGGCATGGTCAGCGCCGGAATGGGCGTGAGCGTCTGCCTGCCGTACGCCCAGTCGCTGGTGGATCTATATCGGCTCGAATCCCGCCCCCTGGTCGAGCCGGAAGTGCGACGCCGCTTCTTCATCTATGCTCGGCGTCACGCGAACCTGTCGCCGGCTGCCGTGGCATTCAAAGAGGCGCTGCTGGCCTATGCCAATCCGCCCATGCGTGGCGCGATCCAAGCCGCCCAGGGGGATTGATCGTCGATGTGCGACCACTCCGCGTGCGAATGCCTCCCTGCGAGGCAAGCAAGTAAAATCGACAGCTGATCCTTTAGATGCAAGCGCGAGAAGCTATCGAGTTGATAGCTTCATGAGCACCTGCCGGCAACCCGACATGTTCCAATTTTTTCTCTCTCATCCGCGCCGCGTTTTCACGGCCATTGCCCTCGTCTGCGCGGCCATGCTGGCGTTCGGCATCCTGTACCTGCAGAACGTGGTGGGCCTGGAGCCGTGCCCGATGTGCATCGTGCAGCGCTATGCGCTGATCATCGTGGGCGTGCTGTGCGCGCTGGCGGCGTTTTCGAAGAAGCCCGGTGCCTGGCGCCTGTGGGGCCTGCTGGCGGTGGCGATGGCGGCCTTTGGCGCCTTCACCGCCGCACGCCAGAGCTGGCTGCAGTGGAACCCGCCGGCCTTTGCCACCTGCGGGCGCGACCTGTACGGCATGATCGAATCGTTCCCGCTGCAGCGCGCCATCCCGATGATCTTCAAGGGCAGCGGCGACTGCAGCGCGGTGGATTGGCGCTTTCTGGGCGGCAGCATCGCCAACTGGTCTTTTGTCTGGTTCGTGATCTTCGCGCTGGCGATCTTGCTGACCCTGGCGCGCGGCAGCCGGCGCGCGGCCTGAGCTTCAGGCCACCATCATCTGCTCGACCATCCGGTCGTCGCCCAGCACGATCAGGGCAAACAGCAGCTCTTCCAGGTTTTGTGCCCGCCCGGTCTTGCGCGCCAGCAGCGGCGTGGCCTTGGGATTGAGCACGACGAAATCGGCTTCGCAGCCAGGCTGCAGGGTGCCGATCACGCCCTCCAGGCCCAACGCCCGCGCCGCACCGCCGGTATGCAGCCACCACAGGCGCGAGGGCGCAAGGCTAAGCCCCGGCTTGCTGGCGCCCTCGCGACCCACGTAATAGGCCGCCAGCATGGTGTGAAAGGGACTGAAGCTGGTGCCGCCTCCCACGTCGCTGGCCAGGCCGTGCTGCACGTCCAGGCGTCTGGCGCCCGCAAAGTCGAAGAAGCCGCTGCCCAGGAACAGATTGCTGGTGGGGCTGACCGCGGCCGCGGCGCCGGTGTCGTGCATGAGCTGACGGTCGGCGTCGTCCAGGTGGATGCAGTGCGCGTAGACGGCGCGCTCGCGCATCAGGCCGAAGTCCTGGTACACGCTCAGGTAGGAGCGCGCCTGGGGAAACAGTTCGCGCACCCATTTGACCTCGTCCTTGTTCTCGGCCACATGCGAGTGGATCCAGGTGTCGGGATACTTGGCCGCCAGTTCACCGGCGCCGCGCAACTGCGCCTCGCTGCTCGTGGGGGCGAAGCGCGGGGTGATGGCGTAACCCAGGCGGCCCTGACCGTGCCAGCGCTGGATCAGCGCCTCGGTGTCGAGCAGGCTCTGCTCGGTTTCGTCGCGCACGCCGTCGGGCGAGTGGCGATCTTGCAGCACCTTGCCGCCGATCGTGCGCAGCCGGCGGCGCTGCGCTTCCTTGAAGAAGGCATCAACCGATGCCGGGTGCGAGGTGGGAAAGGTGAGGGCCGTACTCACGCCGTTACGCTGCAGTTCGTCGAAGAAGAACTTCGCCACTTCGGCGGCGTGCGCCGCATCCGAAAAGCGCGCCTCGGCCGGAAAGGTGTAGTTCTCCAGCCAGGGCAGCAGACCTTCGGCCGGGGCGCCGATGATGTCGGTCTGCGAGTAGTGGATGTGCATGTCGATGAAGCCGGGCGCGATGATGCGCTCCGGCCAGCGGGTGATGGGCACCCGCGGGTGGCGATCGGCCAGCGCGCGAAAGGCGCCGGCGTCGACCACCCGGCGCACGCCCGAGGCGTCCGCGTCGACCACCAGCAAGCCGTCGCGCTCATACAGGGCTTGCCCGTCGGCATCAAAGCGCAGAAGTTGTGCACGATAGGCTTGCATGATGCTCAATCCCCGCCGACGTAGATGAACTTGAACAGGAAAATGGCGGCGATGATCCACACCATCCAGTGCGCCTCGCGCCCGCGCCCGGTCAGCAGCTTGATGGCAGCGTAACTGATGAAACCGAAGGCCAGGCCGTTGGCGATGGAGTAGGTGAAGGGCATCATCAGCGCGGTGATGGCTGCGGGCACCACTTCGGTCGAGTCGTCCCATTCCAGCTCGACCAGTTCGCGCAGCATCAGGCAGGCCACGAAAAACAGGGCCGGGGCCGTCGCGTAGGCTGGCACGGCGCCAGCCAGCGGCGCGATGAACAGGGCGGCCAGGAACAGCACCGCCACCGTCAGGGCCGTCAGGCCCGTGCGGCCACCGGCCTGCACGCCCGCGGCGCTCTCGACATAGGCCGTGGTGCTCGAGGTGCCCAGCAGCGAGCCGGCAAAGATGGCGGCGCTGTCGGCAAACAGGGACTTGTTCAGGCGTTCCATGCGGCCCGGCACCAGGAGGCCCGCGCGCTTGGCCACGCCCATCAGCGTGCCGGTGGCGTCGAACAGCTCAACCAGGAAAAACACCAGCACCACATTCAGGAAGCCATGGGTGATCGCTCCCTTGATGTCGAGCTTGAACAGCGTCGGTTCGATCGAGGGCGGCATGTCGAAGATGCCGTGAAACTGGTTGCCGCCGAAAAAGAACGACGCAATGGTGACCGCGATGATGCCGATCAGGATGGCGCCGGGCACGCGGAACTTGTCCAGCGCCACGATCAGGATGAAGCCCAGCGTGGCCAGCACCACGGGCGCCGAGTGCAGGTCGCCCAGGGTGATGAAGGTGGCCTTGGACGGTGCGACGATGCCCGCGCTCTTGAGCGCGATGAGCGCCAGGAACAGCCCGATGCCGACCGTGATGGCATTGCGCAAGGACTGGGGTATGCCTTTGATGATCAAACCTCGCAGGCCAAAGATCGTGACCGCCATGAACAGGCAGCCCGAGATGAATACGGCGCCCAGGGCGGCTTGCCACTTGAAGCCCATGCCCAGTACCACGGTGTAGGCAAAGTACGCGTTCAGGCCCATGCCGGGGGCCAGGGCGATCGGGTAGTTGGCATACAGCGCCATCACCGCCGTGCCCAGCGCCGCGATGATGCAGGTGGCAACAAACACCGAGGACTTGGGCATGCCCGCGTCACCCAGGATCGATGGGTTGACGAAGATGATGTAGGCCATCGTCAGAAAGGTGGTCACACCGGCGATGACCTCGGTGCGCACCGTGGTGCCGTGATCTTGCAGCTTGAACAGGCGCTCGAACAGGCCACCCGGGCTGGCCGCCTGCAGGCGTGGTGGGCTGAGGCTGTTGGCGCTGTTGTCTGCGGTGGGTGAGGCCATGGTCGTCTCCTTGTGTAGTGTGTGGGACCAGTGAATGGGGTGTGGCGGGGTGAGTCGGTGCACAAGCCGCAGGGCGCGGGGTCAGGGTGCGGAAATCCGCAGCCTGTCGATGACTTCGCGTGTGCGCTCGCGCAGCCAGCGCGCGCTGCTGGACTGATGGCTGCGGGGATGCCAGAGCAGGTAGTACTGCAACGGTGGCATGGCAATGGGGCAGGGCAGGATGGCGAGCGGCAACTGCGCCGCCATGCGCTCGCTGTGCCGGCGGCCGGTGGTCAGCACCAGCAGGCTGTCGGCGACCATCAGCGGAATCAGGCCGAAGTAGGCGCAGCGCGCCACGATGTTGCGCTGCAGGCCCAGGCTGTCGAGGATCTGGTCGATGATGCCGCGCGCACCCGGGTGGGTGGGCGTGGGCGCGATGTGTTCGGCGGTCAGCCAGCCGGCCTCGTCCCAGCCGCGCCGCACGGCCGGGTGCTCGCGGCTGACCACCGACACCACCTCGTCGGCAAACAGGCGGGACAGGTGCAGGTCCTCCGGCGGCTGCAGCCAGTTGCCGATGACCAGGTCGATATCACCCTGCGCCAGCTGTGCGCGGTAGTCGGCCTCACGCGTGAGGGCGTGAATCTCGACGTGGATCAGCGGCGCCTGGCGCTTGATGTCGGTCACCAGCCGGGGCAGGAACAGCGGGTCGAGGTAGTCGCTGGCGGCGATGCGGAAGGTCAGCGTGCTGGTGCGCGCGTCGAACTGGTGCGCATCGGTGAACAGTGCCTCGGCGGTGCGCAGGATCTGGGCCGCCGGCACGATCATGGCCTGAGCGGCATCGGTCAGCACCATCTGGGCGCCGCTGCGCACCAGCAGCGGATCACCCGCCAGATCGCGCAGGCGCTTGAGCGCGGCCGATACGGCCGGCTGGTGCATGCCCAGCTGCAGCGCGGCGCGCGAGACGCTGCGCTCGGTCAGCACCGTGTGCAGCACCCGGATCAGGTGCAGATCGATGCGGTCGAGCAGGCTGCGATCGGGCGCGGCACCCACTCCCGTGGGCGCCGCAGCCGTTGGTCGGGCGGGCGCGGAAGTCATGGCTGGATTCCGGTTCGTGGCGGAAATGCAAGCCGGGTGTGCTGGGTAGCGGACCGAAGATCAGGCGGCCTGGACGGCCGTCAGCGCACGCAGAATGGCCTCGCTTGTGGCAGGGGCCTGCAGCGGTGGATCGACCCGGTGGCCGCCGACGGCCGAGATGGCGTCGCGGATGGCAAAGAACACCGAGAAGGGCAGCAGCAGCGGCGGCTCGCCCACCGCCTTGCTGC
>Ga0116192_1001423_pt1 | contig 16788 bp, 11 predicted proteins | sample AD_UKC113_MetaG_FD_89876 | JGI IMG/M metagenome (GOLD analysis project Ga0116192, IMG submission 89876) | Active sludge microbial communities of municipal wastewater-treating anaerobic digesters from Hong Kong - AD_UKC113_MetaG | ecosystem: Engineered > Bioreactor > Anaerobic > Digestate... | reverse complement strand
ATTTTTTACAAAGAAAATGTATTTGATGCTTTTGGAAATGAGACAAAAAAAGGGGTTGAAGAAATGGGGATATATGATGTAAAAAAAGTAAATGTTTCTGACCTTTATGCATTTGACGGTAATGTAGAAATAAAAGAAATAAAAGAAATTGCTGAAAACATACTTCTTGATAGGGTCTCTCAAAAATATTCTATAAATATAGAGACAACAAAAGAAAAAAATTTATACCTCGTTGAGATATGGTATAAAAAAGGTGTTACCGATATGGTAGCAGAAACAACAAAGAAAGCAATTTCTGATTATGGGTTAAAAAAGGATATAAATATATCAACAGGGAAAAAATATTATATTTATTGCAGTTTAAAACAAACAGAGATTAAAAAAATATGCGTAAGATTACTTGCAAATCCTTTAATACATGACTACAAAATAAAAAGAGGAAATTAGATGAAATATGCTAAAGAAATTGAAATAATTGGAAAAGGTGATAGACAATTGCTTGAAATAAGTAAAAAGGGACTTCTTTCTCTTGATATAGATGAAATGAGAGCAATAGAGAGGTATTTTAAAACAATTGGGAGAAATCCGAGTGATTGTGAATTGGAAACAATTGCCCAAACATGGTCAGAGCATTGTTATCATAAAACATTTAAAGCAAACATTAAATATCAGGAAAAAGAAGGAAAGAAAAAAAAGGAAAAAAATGTTGTTTTATTAAAAGAAATTATGAAAGTTACAGAAAAATTAAATAGTCCATTATGCATTTCTGTTTTTAAAGACAATGCCGGTATTATAAAATTAGATAAAAAATATGGGGTTGCTTTTAAGGTTGAAACTCATAATCACCCATCAGCACTTGAACCATATGGAGGAGCAGGAACAGGAATAGGAGGAGTAATAAGAGATATTCTTGGAGCAGGTTTAGGAGCAAAACCAATATTAAATACGGATATTTTTTGTTTTGGTAATATGGACACACCTTTTGAAAAACTTTCAGAAGGAGTGTTGCATCCAAAAAGAATTTTTAAAGGAGTTGTAAGTGGGGTGAGGGACTATGGCAATAGAATGGGAATTCCAACAGGAAACGGTGCTATTATTTTTGATGAGAGATATACAAATAATTGTCTTGTCTATTGTGGAACAGTTGGTTTAATTCCAATTGATAAAGTTGAAAAAAGAAATGTTGAAAATGATTATATTGTAGTTGTCGGAGGAAAAACAGGAAGGGATGGTATTCACGGAGCGACATTTTCTTCAACAAGTTTAGATAAAGATATTCCCACAAGTGTTGTTCAAATAGGTAACCCAATAATTGAGAAAAAAGTTCTTGATTGTCTTCTTGTTGCCAGAGATAAAGATATGTATAACTCAATAACTGACTGTGGAGCAGGAGGGCTTTCATCTGCCATTGGTGAAATGGGAGAAAAGGTAGGAGCAGTAGTTTATTTAGATAAAGTTCCTTTAAAATATGAAGGACTTAATGGCTGGGAAATATGGATTTCTGAATCACAGGAAAGAATGGTTTTATCTGTCCCTGAAAATAAATTAAAGGAATTAATAGAACTTTTTTCTTCAGAAGATGTTGATGTCTCTGTTATTGGAAAATTTGAAAAAACAGGAAAGTTAATAATTCATTTTAGAGATGAAATTATTTGTGATATTGATATGAAATTTTTGCATAAAGGACTGCAAAAAAAATCATTGGAAAGTAAATTTGAAATAAAAAAAATAAAAGAAAAATGTAAAAAGAAAATTGATTTAAAAGAAGGTATTTTAAAAGTTATTTCAAGTCCTGTAATTTCTTCAAAGGAAGAAGTAATAAGACAATATGACCATGAAGTCCAGTCAAGAACTATTTTAAAACCACTTATAGGACAAAATGGTCCATCTGATGCAGTTGTTCTTAAAGTTCATTATGATAAAAATTATGGTATTGCAGTTGGATGTGGAATAAACCCATTTTATGGAGATATTGACCCTTATTATATGGCTGGCTGTTGTATAGAAGAAACAATTAGAAATTTAGTTTGTGTTGGGACAAATCCTGAAAAAATTTTTATACTTGATAATTTCTGCTGGGGAGATATTGGAGATAAAAAACAATTAGGTTCACTCGTCAGATGTGTTAACGGCTGTAAGGATTTTGCATTAAAATATAAAGTTCCTTTTATTTCTGGTAAAGATAGTTTAAATAATTATTTTATTGATGAAAAAAGAAGAAAAATTTCAATTCCAGGGACACTTTTAATATCGGGCTTGGGTATTATTGAAAATATTGATAATGTTATTTCATCTGACCTTAAAAAAGAGGAAAATTTAATTTATATATGCGGAGAAACAAAAAGAGAAATGGGAGGAAGTCAATTTTTCAGGACATATAATTTTAATGGAGGGCGGGTTCCTGTCCCAGAACCAGCAAAAACAACAAAATTAATAAAAAAAATTTATAAGGCAATAAATAAAAATTTAATTAGAGCATGTCATGATTGTTCTGATGGTGGTTTTTCAACATGTATTTCAGAAATGGCAATTGGTGGAAGAAAAGGAGCAGAAATTTATCTTTCTAAAATTCCTTCAAAAGACAGAAAAATTGATACATATCTTTTTTCTGAGACACAGGGAAGATTTGTTGTTGAAATAGAGGAAAAAGATAAAAAATTATTTGAAGAAACTATGAAAGGAAGTGAATTTTCATGTATTGGTAGAGTTAATAAAAGTAATTACTTAAAATTTTATTCTGGGGAAAAAGAACTTTTTTCATTGGATATTGAATTACTCTCTAATAAATGGAGAAGTGGAGTTAAATGGTGAAAGTAAATGTTTTAATTTTAAGAGTTGCAGGGACAAATTGCGATTTAGAGACAGAGTGGGCTTTTAAACTTGCTGGTGGGGTTCCTGAAAGAATACATATAAATAGAATAATTGAGAATAAAAAATTATTAGAAAAATATCAGATTCTTATTATTCCTGGTGGTTTTGCTTATGGAGATGATATTTCAGCAGGGAAAGTCCTTGCAAACCAAATAAAATTCAAATTATGGGATGAAATGCAAAAATTTATTGAAGATAAGAAAGTTATAATTGGGATTTGTAATGGATTCCAAGTTCTTGTAAAAAGTGGAATATTACCATGGATAGGAAAACAATCAGTCACACTTACATGGAATAACTCATCAAAGTTTGAAGACAGATGGATTTACCTTAAACTTGAAAATAGTGTTTGCCATTTTTTTAAGGGATTGCCTGAAATAATAAAATTACCTGTTGCACATGCAGAAGGAAAATTTATTCCTGAAAACAAAGAAATATTAAAGAAAATAAATGAAAAAAAACTTGTTTTATTTAGATATTGTGATAAAAATGGGGAGTATTCTTCTTATCCATATAATCCCAATGGGTCGGTTGAAAATATTGCAGGTATATGTAATCAAACTGGGCTTGTATTAGGCATGATGCCACATCCAGAAAGATGTGTTTTAAAATATCATCTTCCTGATTGGACAAATTCTTCAAAAAATAAATATACTTATGGATTTAAATTCTTTAAAAATGTGGTAGAATATTTCTCTTGAAAAGGGTTATAATAATACTTATTAAGTAAATGGAAAAAACTCAAATACAAAACAAAAAATTTTCAATTTTATAAAATGGAGGGTAAAAAGTGGACGATGAGATATTAAAGAAAGCGGATGTTTTACTTGAAAGTTATCCATATATTAAAAATTACAAAGGAAAAATATTTGTAATTAAAGTTGGGGGAAGTATTTTAAAAATAGAACAGGCAAGAAAAGATATTTTGCAAGATATTGCTTTTCTTGAAGTTGTTGGAATAAATGTTATTCTTATATGTGGAGGGGGTCCTTTTATTACAGAAGAAATTGAAAAAAAAGGCAGTAAAGTAACATTTGTAGATGGATTGAGAGTTACTGACAAAAATACACTTCAAATAGTCCAGGATGTTCTTTATAGGGTCAGAGATGGTATTGTTGATGAACTGGTAGAAAAATTTCAGGCAAGTGCTTCCTCAATTTTACCAGAAGAAAAGTATGTTATTGCAAAAAAAATCCATTATCAAAGAGGTGCAGAAGTAGTTGACCTTGGTTTTGTCGGGCAGGTTGACCAAGTAAATAATGAATATATTAAAAATAAATTAGAAAAATATAAAGTTCTTGTTGCTGCCCCTCTTTTTTATGACAAAGATGGAGTTCTTTTAAATGTAAATGCTGATTCTGTTGCTTCATCAATTGCAGAGTCTTTAAAAGCGGAAAAACTTATTTTTCTTACAGATGTTTTAGGAATAATGAGGCACCCAGAAAAATCAGAAACACTTATATCAATTCTTGAACTTTCAGAAGGGAATGAATTGATAGAGAAAAAAGTCATAAAGGAAGGAATGATACCTAAAGCAATATCTTCTATAAGTGCAATAAAAAATGGAGTTAAAAAGGTTCATATTATAAGCGGAAATATTTCACATTCAATACTTTTAGAGGTATTTACAAAAGCAGGAGTTGGAACGGAGATTATAAAAGATGGAGAAAAACCAGATTAAGCAACTTTATGAACATTATGTAATAGGTTGTTATTCCAGAGAAGATGTTGTATTTGTCAGGGGATATGGTAGTTGGTTATGGGATATAAACGGAGAAAAATATCTTGATTTTTTCCCTGGATGGGCTGTGAGTGGACTTGGACATTGTTATCCAGAAGTTGTAAAAAGTATAACAAAACAGGCAAAAAAACTCATTCATCTTCCAAATAATTATTATCATCCCTGGCAGGCAATTCTTGCAAAAGAAATAGTAGATATTTCTTTTGATGGGAAACTTTTTTTCTGTAATAGTGGGGCAGAAGCAAATGAAGGTGCAATAAAACTTTCCCGGCTATATGGAAAAGAAAAAGGTAAATACAAAATTATTTCAATGGAAAATTCTTTTCATGGAAGAACTCTTGCAACAGTGACATTAACGGGACAAAAGATATATAATGAACCATTTAAACCACTTCCTGAGGGATTTAGTTATGTCCCTTTTAATGATTTCCATGCACTAAAAGAAAAAATTGATGATAAAACTGTATCTATTTTTATTGAAATTATTCAGGGTGAAGGTGGAATAAATGTTGTTGATAAAGAATATCTTGAAAATGTTTATCAATTGTGTAAAGAAAAAGATGTATTACTTGTATTTGATGAAGTACAAACTGGTTTTGGAAAAACTGGAAAATTTTTTGCTTACCAGCATTTTGGAATTCAACCAGATATAATGACCCTTGCAAAGACCTTAGGTGGTGGCTTTCCAATTGGAGCCATGATAGCAAAAAGGGAAATTGCTGACTTATTGGTCCCCGGAACACATGCCTCAACATTTGGAGGCAGTCCCTTGGCCTGTGCATCTGCAATTTCAGTTATAAGAACAATAAAAGAAAAAGATATTCTTGAAAGAGTAAATAAATATGGGAAATATTTGAAAAATAAACTTGAAAAATTGAAAGAAAAATATACTTGTATAAAAAAAGTCAAAGGCATTGGACTTATGCTTGCTATTGAACTTGAAATGGATGGTAGACAATTTTACAAGTTATGTCTAAATAAAAAACTACTTCTTAATTGCACACATGGAAATGTTATAAGAATTATGCCTTCTTTGACTGTAAAGAAAAAAGAAATTGACAGGGCAGTTGAAATTATGGATGAATGTTTTTCTGAAATGAAGGATTAAAAACAAATGGGGAAAAGGGATTTTTTAAGTATATTGGATTTAAGTAAAGAAGAAATTTTTAAAATATTTGACCTATCTAAAATGTATAAAAGTAAATGGGCAAGGAGAGAAATAGAAAATATTTTAAGAGGCAGAACTATTGGACTAATTTTTAATAAGCCCTCAACAAGAACAAGAACATCTTTTGAAGTTGCAATTTGCTCCTTAGGTGGTAATACAATATATTTAGAAGAAAGCAACATTCAAATATCACGCGGAGAAACAATAAAAGACACCTCAAATGTCCTGTCTAAATATTTAGATGGGCTTGTTATAAGAACTTATAGTCATAGTGAAGTTGAAGAATTTGCAAAATGGTGTAATTTTCCGGTTATAAATGCTTTAACTGACCTTCTTCATCCCTGCCAGATTTTATCTGATTACTTTACAATATTTGAAAAATTCGGGAAACTTTCAGGACTAAAACTTACTTACATTGGAGATGGAAATAATGTGTGTAATTCATTAATTCTTGGTGGTGATTTACTTGGAGTGGAAGTAAGAGTTATTTGTCCTGATGATTATATGCCTTCTGAAAAAATTTTAAAAATGGTAAAAAACAAAATAAGAATTTCAAACAATCCATATGATTTCATTGAAGATACTGATATTTTATATACTGACACATGGATAAGTATGGGAGATGAAAAAGAAAAGGAAAAACGACTGGAAATTTTTAAAAAATACCAGGTTAATAGTAAACTCATTGCAAAAATAAAAACTGACTTTATTTTTATGCATTGTCTTCCTGCTCATCGTAATTGGGAAGTAACTGATGAAATTATAGATGGGAAAAACTCAATTGTTTATACCCAAGCAGAAAACCGACTTCATTGTCAGAAAGGACTTCTCCATTTTCTTTATTCTTTTTACAAACCCTGATTTATAAATAAGGAGCAATTTTGAATAAAGAGATTTCTTTAGAAGTAAATTGTGAAAGAATAGAAAAAGTCAGGGAATTTCTCAAAAAAAAGAAGGGAGGGTGTTTTTTGACATTTAATCCATCAAACATTTTTTACCTGACGGGAATTTCAGAAGTTGAAGGAATTCTTGCAATAACAGAAAAAAAAGTTGACTTATTTGTTCCTGAATTATGTTTTTATCAGGCAATTGATAGTAATAAAAATATACAAATACATAAATATAATGAAGATGATTTAATAAATTTTCTTGACGATTTCAAAAAAACATTTTTTATATCAACTGAAATTTCTTATTTAACATACTTAAAAATTTCAAAAAGAACAAAAAGACAATTTGTACCTGCTGAAAATATCTTTATTTCATTAAGAAGTATAAAAGATGAAAAAGAAATTGAACTTATAAAAGAAGCAAAGAAAATTACAGAAAAGACTCTTGATGAAATCTATAACTTTATTCAAAAAGAAAATAAATTTACTGAACTTGACCTTCTTGGTGAAATAAAATACCTATTAAATAAAAATGGGGCAGAAAGTGAATCTTTTGAGCCAATTGTTGCTTCTGGTATTCATTCTTCTTACCCACACCATAAAGCAAAAAACAAAACAATAGAAAAAGGGGAAGTAATAGTAGTGGATATAGGAGCAGATTTTTGTGGATATAAAAGTGATTTAACAAATACCTTTTTTTATGGAGATGTTTCTGATGAAATAAAAAATGTATATAAAATTGTAAAAGATGTTAGAGAAATTGCTACTGAATATATTTATGAGAAAAAACAAAAGGGGAAAATAAGGGGTAAAGATGTACACCAGAAAGCAATCACTATTTTCAAAAAATATAATTTAGAAAAATATTTTATTCATTCATTGGGGCATGGAGTTGGAATTGATATTCATGAAAAACCAAATCTTGCGCCTGGAAGTAATGATATAATTGAAAAAGGGAATGTTTTTACAATTGAGCCAGGAATTTATATGCATAAGAAATTTGGTATTCGTCTTGAACAAATGGTAATCCTATAAAAAATTAAATAATAACTTCACCAGAAATATCATATGCAGAAGAAGAGGTAATTTTTACTTTATAGAAATTACCCAATTTTAAATTCTTGCCTGATACAAATACAACCCCATCAACTTCTGGAGCATCATATTCAGTTCTCCCAATATAAAATTGCCCATCTTTTTTTTCAATTAAAACATCATATGTTTTCCCAACCATATTTTTGAGTTTATTTTTAGAAATCCTTTCCTGTATTTTAACTACTTTTTCAAGTCGTTTATCTTTTATTTCTTCATCAATTTGTTGGTCAAAATCAAAAGATGATGTTCCTTTCTCTCTTGAATATTTGAAAAAACCACATCTATCAAATTTATTTTCTTTTATAAAATTAACAAGATGCTTGAAATGAACTTCTTTTTCTCCAGGAAATCCAATCATAAAAGTTGTTCTTAATCTTACTTCTTTTATTCCTTTTCTTATGTTTTCAATAATTTTATTATAGTTAATTACAGGTCTTCCCATTTTTTTGATAATTTCTGGATGAGAATGTTGTAAAGGGATATCAAGATATTTACATATTTTTTCATTTTTAGATATTTCTTCAATGAGGTCCCCAGTAATGCGGGCAGGATTACAGTACATTATTCTGACCCATTTAAAATCATATTTTGTAATTTCAACTAATAACTCTTTTAAATTTGTCCCATATCTTAAATCAGTTCCATAATTTGTTGTATCCTGTGCAATAATGACTATTTCTTTTATTTCTGATTTAGATAGGTCATCTGCTTCCTTTAAAATATCTTTTATTTTTCTACTTCTCTGGTTTCCTCTTAAATATGGTATAAGACAATAATTACATTTATTATTACATCCCTCAGAAATTTTTAAGTAAGCATATGGAAATGTAGTTATCAATCGTGGATATGTTTTACTTGTTACAAATGTTTTATCATCAACCAGCAAGATTTTTTTATTATCTTTTAATGTTTTGACCAATTCAAATACCTTCCCAGGGTCCCCTGTTCCAATTGCTCCATCAATATCAGCAATTTTGAAGATTTTTTCTTTGAACCTCTGGACAAGACATCCACAAACAATAATTTTCTTTCTATTTTTCTTTTCAGCAATTTTTTTTATTACTCTTATTGATTCATCAACTGCATCTTTTATAAAAGCACAAGTATTTATAATAACAATATCACTTTCTTTATATGAATCAGTAATTACAAATTTATCCTCTCCAAGTAAAGCAAGTATATTTTCAGAATCAACAAGATTTTTTGCACAACCTAAACTTATTATAGAGACCTTTTTTCCCATTTTATAAATTTGAACTTATATCGGAAAGAATGTAAAGAGTGAAGAAATATATTGAGAAGAAAATTAAGGGGAGAATTATTAAAAGGATTTTTTCCCTTTTCTGTTCTACATTATCCTTTTTCTCTTCTTTTATTACCTCTTTTTCCTTTTTATTTTCCTGTTTAAATTCAGATAAAATTGTATCAATTATTTCTTTTTTAATATTAAGATATTCACAATAAATTTTTAAATAACCAAGTAAATAAGTTTGACTTGGGAATTTTTCCCATTGTCCATCTTCTATTATTTTAATGTATTTTTGTGGAATCCTTGTGTTCTCAATTATTTCGTCAATGCCTATTCTATTGTTTTCTCTTGTTTCTTTCAATAAAACATTTATTTTATCTTTCTCTATTTTCATTAGAAATTAGTACTTTTCTTGGCTTACCTTCAATATATGGTCCAACAATTCCTTCTTCTTCCATTTTCTCAACAAATTTTGCTGCTCTATTAAATCCTATATTTAATCTTCTTTGTAACATAGAAATTGAAGCAATCTTTGTTGTTAATACAATATTTTTTGCTTCTTGATAAAGGATATCATCATCTAATTTTGCAGAGGATGAAGAGAAATGTTCTATTTCTGTTTCATCAAATAATTTTTTTTCAAGAATTTCCATATTATATTGTGGGCTACTTTGACTTTTAAGGAAATTACATATACTTTCAATTTCTTCATCTGAAATAAAACTGCCCTGAATCCTTAATGGAATAGAACTCTGAGGAGGAATAAATAAAAGGTCGCCTCTGCCAAGAAGTTTTTCTGCACCAATTTTATCAAGTATTGTCCTTGAATCAAATTTTGAGGTTACCTGGAAAGAAATCCTACAGGGTAAATTTGCTTTTATGACACCTGTAATTACATTTACAGAAGGCCTTTGTGTTGCAAGAATAAGATGAATACCTGCTGCTCTTGAAAGTTGAGCCAATCTGATAATACTTTGTTCAATTTCATTTTTAGCAACAATCATAAGGTCTGCAAGTTCATCTATTACAATGACTACATAAGGTATTTTTTCTTCCTTGAACTGTAAATTATATGTCTCTATATTTCTAACTCTTTTTTCTGAAAAAAGTTTGTATCTCCTCTCCATTTCCTGTATTAACCATTTTAAAACATTGACTGCTTTTTTAATATCTATAACAACTGGACATAAAAGATGTGGAATTCCATTATATAGGGTAAGTTCAACCATTTTTGGGTCAATAAGTATAAACTTAACTTCATCAGGAGTTGCTTTATAAAGAATTGATGTTATAAGAGAATTAAGACAAACTGTTTTTCCAGAACCAGTTGCTCCTGCAATTAAAAGATGTGGCATAATTTTAAGGTCAGAAACGACACTTCTACCCATAATATCTTTTCCAATTGCAATTGTCAGTTTTGATGGGCTTTTTTGAAACTCTTTACTGACAAGTAATTCTTTTAAATAAACAGTTGATATTTCTCTATTCGGCACTTCAACTCCAACTGTTGATTTATTTGGTATAGGAGCAACAATACGGATTGAAGTTGTCTTTAGATTCATTGCTATGTTGTCCTGTATTTTAAATATTTTTTGAACTGGAATACCAGGTGCTAATTGAATTTCAAACATTGTTACCCTTGGACCCTGGTTGATCTGGACAACTTCTCCTTCAATATCAAACTCAGAAAGTGTTTCTTCAATTACCTGAGCATACCTTTCAAAATCATCTTTTGTTTCTTTCTGAGGAAAAGTATCTGATTTTAAAAGTTTAACAGGCGGAAGAACAAAATTTTTCTGTTTAGTTGTAATAATAACTTTTTGTTCACTTTTTTCTTTTTGAACTTCTTTTTCTTCTATTTCTGGCCCCTGTTCATTTTTCTTTATCACTCTTTTTTTCATTACTGGTTTTTTTCTCAACATTTCTTTACCTTCTGCTGTTGTTGAGAAAACATCTCTTGCAAAAAGAAACTGAAAAGGGGAAACAAACATTTTATATACCAGACCAAAGAAAACAACGAATAAAAGAATAAGGATTAAATAAATTCCTTTTTCACCAAAAAATTCCTTCAAATAAGGTGTGAAAACACCTCCTAAAAAACCACCTGAAAAATTTTTTGTTTGTAAAGATAAAAAAATTGAAAAAACAAAAACAATACCAAATATGCTTATAATTTTTTTCCCGAAATTTATTTTTTCTCCCCAAATAACATTATAGGCAGAAAAAAGAAGGAGAAAAACAAGTAAATAAGCCCCTTTACCAAAAATGAAAATCAGGAGCCCTGCAATATATGAACCTACTCTACCCCCAAAATGTGATATTTCTGTATTAACTGGAGAACCAATTTGACAGAATTTGAAGGTCGGGTCAAATGGGTCAAAAGAAATAAGAGAAAGAAAAAGATAAAGTGCAATAAAAAAAACAATTATTCCTTTTACCCATCTTTCTATATCTTTAAATTTCATATATTTATTTTACCTCTATGCATTTTTACAATCAAGTTTGGCTCTTAGAAATTGGCTTTTAGAATTTGAAATTATATCTCATTCAGGTAAAATATAATAAGCAAAAATTAAGTTAATTAGAAAAAAGGAGGGAAAAATTATTACAAGAAGACAAAAAAAGGTAGAACATCTTTTAAGAAAAGAAGTAGAAGATATAATAAGAAGGGAAGTATCTAACCCTAATGTTGGTTTTTTCACAATTACATCAGTAAATATTACTCCTGACTTTAAATTTGTAAAAATTGGTATAAGTTTTCTTGGAACAGATGAAGAAAAACAAAAGTCATTTAAAGCAATAGAAAATGCAACAGGGTATATTCAATTTAAATTAGGGAAAAGAATATCTCTAAGAGATACTCCAAAAATTCAATTTGAACTTGATGAAAGAAAAGAATTTAGAATTGAAAAGTTACTTTCGGAAATAAAAAAAGAAGAAAATGAAGAAAATAAAGAAAAGAATTGAAGAAGGCATAAAAAAAGTTATAGAAGAAATTTCAAATAAAGTAATTGATGTTGATGTATTCCCGTCAGAAAAAGAAAACTTCGGAGATTTTACAACTAATATTGTTTTTAAACTTGGCAATGACTATGCAGAAAAAATAAGAGAAAAAATATTACCAATAGTATCAGATATAGTTGAGAAAATTGAAATTAAAAATAACTATATAAACTTCTTTGTCTCAAAAAATGTTTATTTTAACTTTTTAAAAGAACTCGTTAAAGCAGGGAAAGATGTTTTAAAATCTGAAATCGGAAGGGGAGAAAATGTTTTAATTGAATTTGTGAGCGCAAACCCAACAGGCCCTTTAACAATTGCTCATGGAAGACAGGCATCTTTTGGAGAGGCACTTTCAAGGATTATGAAATTTGCTAATTTTTCTGTTGTAAAAGAGTTTTATATAAATGATAGTGGAAAACAAATTGACCTTTTAGGAGAGTCATTGAAGGCAAGATATTATCAATTAAAAGGAGAAGAAAAATACACAATACCTGAAGAGGGATATCATGGAGAATATCTTATTCAGTTAGCAAAAGAAATAAAAGAAGAAAAGGTAGATGATGAATTTTTTAAGAAATTTGCTTATGAGAGAATTCTGGAAGAAATAAAAAGAGACCTGAGGAATTTTGGAGTTGAGTTTGATAGTTGGGTAAATGAAAGTATATTTATAAAGGAAAGGAAAGTAGACAAAATAATAAATGAATTAAAAGAAAAAGGCTATATTTATTTTAAAGATGGAAGTTGGTGGTTTAAAAGTTCAATCTTTGGCGATGATAAAGATAGAGTAATTATAAAAAGTGATGGAACCTATACATATCTTGCAACAGATATTGCATATCACAAATATAAGATTGAAAGAAATTTTTCAATACTTATAAATATAGTTGGTCCAGACCATCATGGATATATCCCAAGAATGAAAGCAGCAGTTCAGGCAATGGGTTTTGAGCCAGAAAAACTCAAATTTCTGATAGTTCAACTTACAACTTTATACAAAGGAAAAGAGAAACTATCAATGTCAACAAGAAAAGGAGAATTTATTTCATTGAAACAACTTATAGATGAAGTAGGACCTGATGCATCAAAATTTTTCTTTCTTTTTAGAAAAGTTGATAGTCATCTTGACTTTGATATAGAACTTGCAAAAAAACAATCAACTGAGAATCCTGTCTTTTATCTTCAATATGCTTATGTGAGAATAAAACATATTTTGAATTTTGCAGAAAGTAAAAATATTACAATAGGAAAAACCGAATTTGACCCAGATTATTTAAAAGAGGAAGAAGAGCTCATTTTGCTTAAAAAAATGTGGAAATTTCCTGATATAATTGAAAGTGTGGTGAAAACATACGGAGTTCACCTTTTGTGTGAATATCTTTTAAATTTAGCAAAAATCTTTCATTCTTATTATCACAAATATAGAGTTGTTGGAGAAGATAAAAAAACAACGGAAAGCAGATTGTTCTTAATAAAAGGGTTATATACAATTTTTTCTTTATCACTGGATTTATTGAATATTTCTCTACTTGAAGAGATGTGAACAAAGGAAAAAAATGAATATAAAATATTATGGAGAAAATTTAAAACAAATAAAATTTTTACTTGGTGGTATTGGAACAGGTAATGTTTCTGTTGAAGGAACTGGCTCAATAACTGACTGGGAAATTTTCAATAGACCTTCAAAAAGTAATGAAATGTATGGGAACTTTGTTGCTTTAAGGGTTGAACAAAAGAGGAAAGTTTTTCAAAAAATAGTTGCAAGAAAGCCATTTCCTCCTTTTGAAGGAAGTCATGGTTTTAAAAATATTAGAATGGAAGGATACCCACATTTTGAGGAATGTATATTTACAAATTTTTTCCCTTTTGCTATTATTGATTTTTTTGATAGAAGTATAGGTGTTTCTGTATCCTTAAATGCATGGAGCCCATTTATACCAGGAGATGTTGAAAATTCTTCCTTACCAATTGTAATTTTCTCTTATAAAATAAAAAATCTTACAAGAGATAAAATAAATATCTTCCTTTCTTTTTCAATGATGAACCCTGTTGGAACTGATGGAACTGAAAAATTAAATAGTTATATAAATAAATGCTTTGGGCAGAACATAAATAATTTTGTTGAGACAGAGAATTTAAAAGGTATTTCTTTCACATCAAAAAAATATAATGAGGAAAGTGAGAGATATGGTAATCTTTCTCTTTTTACAGATGCTATTTCGGTTTCTTACAAAAATCAATGGAAAAATGAAGGATGGTGGGATGACTTAAAAAACTTCTGGAAAGAATTCAAAATAGGAAATTTTGAACCTGTTTCTCCCAAAATAAGTCCTGATAGCCAAACATATTGGGCTTCTCTTGGAGTTAATAAAAATCTTGCACCAAAAGAAGAAACAGATATTAATTTTTATCTTTCATGGTATTTTCCAAATCGTATAAATTACTGGGGGCTTGATGAAGAAGTAAAAGGTAAAATTTTAAAAAATTATTATTCTATAAAATTTTCAAATTCAATGGATGTAATTAAATACTTTATAAAAAATAAAAGATATCTTGAAGAAAAAAGCAAAAAATTTGCTGAAAGATTTTTTTCTCAATCTTTACCTGAAAGTTTTTTAAATACAACTTCAGCCCAATTAAATACATTAAGAAGTAATACATTTTTTATAACTTCTGATGGGAAATTTTATGGATTTGAGGGTTGTTCTGATAATTCTGGTTGTTGTCCTTTAAACTGCACCCATGTTCATAATTATGATTTTACAGTTCCTTTCCTTTTCCCTTCCCTTTCAATAAGTCAAAGGGAAGTTGATTACTTATATAATACAGATGAAAATGGATACATGGCATTTAGAACAAATGTCCCACTGGGTATAAAAAGATGGTTATCTCTACCAGCAGCAGATGGACAAATGGGAACAATATTGAAACTTTACAGAGAATGGAAAATTTCTGGTGATGATGAATTTTTAAAAAAATTATATCCATCTGCAAAAAAAACTATTGAATATGCTTTTGAAAACTGGGATAAAAATAGAGATGGACTTATGGAAGGGCAACAACACAATACTTATGATATTGAGTTTTATGGAGATAATCCTTTTACTTCTTTTATTTATCTTGCAGCGCTTAAAGTAATGATAGAAATGGCAGAATATAACAGTGACAACAATTTTGCTTCTTTTTGCAATGAAATTTATCAAAAAGGACAAAAAAATATAATTGAAAAACTATGGAATGGGAGATATTTTATTCAAAAATGTAGTATAAATCCTGTCCCACCTTATCAATTTTTAAATGGATGTCTTTCGATGCAACTTCTTGGGCAGTTTTTTGCTGATACTTTAAATTTAGGGTCTCTTGTTGAAGAAAAATATATAAATAAGGCATTATTTTCAATTTTAAAATTAAACTTTTTAGAGAACTTTTCACAACATCAGAATTATATGAGAATATTTGCTATTGGTGAAGAAAAAGGACTTCTTGTATGCACATGGAAAGAAGGCGAAAAGCCAGAAATACCCATGCCTTATTGCGATGAAGTTTTCACAGGGGAAGAATTTGTTATTGCATGTCTTCTTCTAAAAAGAGGATATTATAAAGAATGTCTTAAAATAATTAATGGGATGGATAGCAGATATGATGGAATAAAAAGGAATCCTTTTAATCATTTAGAATGTGGACATCATTACGCAAGAGGGCTTTCTGGATGGGGACTTATTCTCTCATATTTGGGCTTTTGGATTGATAATGTTAAAAAGGAAATTTTTTTCAATCCCTTGCTTTTCAGAAAAAATTTTTCTATTTTTTTCTCTTGTGGAACTGGATGGGGTGTTTATAATTATAAAATTTTACCAGGAAGAGAAAATTTCAAAATAGAAATAGATGAAGGGTTTATTGAAGTTAGGAAAATTTATCTTTCCTATTGGAAGAAGAAAAAAACAAATTTTGTAAAAACAATCATAGATGGAATAGAAACTAACAATAAATTTTCAGAAGAAAGTAATAAAATTATTGTTGAATTTGAAAATATTAAAAGAGTTGAAAAATCAATTGAAATATCAAGACAATTCATTTAATCCTTAAAACACACTCCTGAGGAAAAGAAAATAAATTTGAAATAACTCTTTTTGTTTTTTTATCCCGATATCCAGAAATTTTTTCTTCAATTCCTGTTGATTTCCTGAAACTTTCCATAAAAATTTCTCTTATGTATTTTCCAACAATTGAAGATATACTTGAAGCAAAAGATACTTCTTCAACATTAAAAAAGAAACCCAACTTAAAATTTCTCCTTCCATTTAATACATAAATTGACTTTTTTTCTTCTTCAATTTCTGGATAAATTTCATAGTTAGAAAAAAAATATCTTAAATACTTTGAATAATACCTCATTGACCCAATTTTCCCTGCATAAACAAAATAATCTTCCCTTCCCATTTCTTTTAAAATTTCACAGAAATAAAAAAGGTCTATTATAAATTTTGAATTCCCATTTTTTATCAATTCATTGAATTTTTTTGCACATATAATTTTTGATTTTACATCTTTTATAGAAACATCTTCTTTTTCCATCCATTCAATAAATTTTTCACTCTGTTTTTTTGCTTTTTCTATATCAGCCCAGATAAAATTATCAGGAATATTCACCGAACAAATATCCGACATTCCAGAACATTTAAAATCAGGAGAGAAAAAATTAATTACTTCTTTGCTGGATTCTGGTAATTTCCTTTTTATACAATAGTAAAGAGAAATAACAAACTCTTCAAGT
>Ga0116192_1001422_pt1 | contig 16790 bp, 13 predicted proteins | sample AD_UKC113_MetaG_FD_89876 | JGI IMG/M metagenome (GOLD analysis project Ga0116192, IMG submission 89876) | Active sludge microbial communities of municipal wastewater-treating anaerobic digesters from Hong Kong - AD_UKC113_MetaG | ecosystem: Engineered > Bioreactor > Anaerobic > Digestate... | reverse complement strand
TCGATCATCTCTTCCGCCGTCCGGCGCTTTCCTTCCGCCTCGAACACGTAGACGCCGTCCCTGTAAAACTCGGTAGCGGCGGCGTCAATGGCCAGGGCGATATCGTCGCCCGGGGTGTAGCCGGCAGCCGCCACAGCTTCCATAATCACCGAAATGGCTTCTTCATTGGAGCTCAGCATGGGGGCAAAACTGCCTTCGTCACCGACGGAGGTGTTCAAGCCCTTCTTTTTCAGCACGTTTTTCAGGCTGTGGTAGACTTCCACGCCCATCCTCAAGGCTTCGGCAAAGCTCGGGGCACCGACCGGCAGGATCATGAACTCCTGGATATCCACGTTGTTGTCGGCGTGCCTGCCCCCGTTCAAAATGTTCATCATGGGCACCGGCAGCACTTTGCTGTTGGCGCCGCCGAGGTACTGGTAGAGCGGCAGGTTGAGAGCCTCGGCGGCGGCCTTGGCCACGGCCATGGACACCCCCAAAACCGCGTTGGCGCCGAGTTTGCCTTTGTTGGGCGTCCCGTCCAGTGCAATCATGGCGCTGTCGATGCCGAGCTGGTCGGTGGCGTCGAATCCGCTTATCTCCGGCGCTATAATCGAGTTTACGCTGTCAACCGCTTTTTGTACTCCCTTGCCGTTATACCGTTCCTTATCGCCGTCCCTCAACTCGAGCGCTTCATAGGCGCCGGTGGAGGCGCCGGAGGGAACGGCCGCCCTCCCGACGGCCCCGCCTTCCAGGAAAACTTCCACCTCAACGGTGGGATTTCCCCGGGAGTCAAGAATTTCTCTGGCGATGACATCTTCTATGATGGTGGACAATGGGTCATTCCTCCTCTATAAAGTTTATACCTCTTTCTATCAATGTATCCCCGGTCATCTCCTCCGGCTTGGGTATGCCGAGCAGGTGGAGAATGGTGGGGGCTATGTCCTCCAGGCTTCCGTCCCGCAGGGTAACGCCCGCGGTACTTCTCCCGATCAGAATAAATGGAACGGGGTTGGTGGTGTGAGCGGTATGGGTATCGCCTTCCGGGTTCGCCATCTCCTCCGCGTTGCCGTGGTCGGCCGTAATAATGACGGTCCCGTCCTTTTCCAGGACGGCCCGGACCAGTTTTCCCAGGCAGGCGTCAACGGTTTCCACGGCTTTTACGGCAGCCTCCATGTCCCCCGTATGGCCCACCATGTCGGGGTTGGCGTAGTTCATTATTATTATTCCGAATTTCTCCGTTTTTAACTGTTCAAGAAACCTGCCGGTAACCTCCATCGCGCTCATTTCCGGCTTCCGGTCGTATGTGGCCACCCTGGGCGACGGAACCAAAATCCTTTCCTCGCCGGGATTCGGCTCCTCTACCCCGCCGTTGAAGAAGAAAGTGACGTGGGCGTATTTTTCAGTTTCGGCCAGTCTGAGCTGGGCGACACCGTTTTTGCTGAGCACCTCCCCCAGGGTGTTGCGCAGTTCCTGGGGCTGAAAGGCTACGGGGGCGTCGATGATTTTATCGTAAAGGGTCATGCAGGTGAAATTAACACCTGGGTAGCCCTGCTTCCTCACAAATCCGCTGAAGTTCCTGTCAACGAAGGCCCTCGTTATCTGGCGCGCCCTGTCCGGCCGGAAATTAAAAAAGATGACCGAGTCGCCGCCGGAAACCGTCGCTTTGGGACCGCCGCCGTTTACGATAACGGTGGGCTGGATGAATTCATCCGTTTCCCCCCTGGCGTATCCCAGGCCGACCGCTTCCAAGGGCGTTCCGGCGTAAATCCCTTCACCGGAAACCATGGCGTTGTAAGCCCGTTCGGTCCGGTCCCAGCGGCGGTCCCTGTCCATTGCGTAGTAGCGGCCCATCACCGTGGCCACGGTTCCGAAACCGAGCCCGTCCATCTTCAAGCCAAGGGAATGGAAATACTCCCCGGCGTTTGCCGGCGGAACATCGCGGCCGTCCAGGAAGGCATGGATGAAAACGTTGCGCATGTTCTCTTTTTGAGCCAGGTCCAGCAAAGCAAAAAGGTGACTGATGTGGCTGTGCACCCCTCCGTCGGACAGGAGGCCCATCAGGTGCAGCGCTCTGTTGTTTTTTGCGGCGCTGTTTACCGCCTCGCGCAAAACGCTGTTTTTAAAGAAGCTCCCGTCCCTGATGCTGCGGGTAATTCTGGTAAAGTCTTGATATACCACCCGTCCGGCGCCGATGTTGAGATGCCCGACTTCGGAATTGCCCATCTGTCCTTCGGGAAGCCCGACGTCCTCTCCCGAACAGGTGAGAACGCAGTGGGGGTAGCCGGACAAAAAGCTCTTGAAGTTCGGCGTGCTCGCCATGGCTATGGCATTGCCTTCAACCCGGGAACTCAGGCCCCATCCGTCCAGGATAACCAGGACGAGGGGCTTTCTGCCCGCTGAATCCAGGGTTCCGGATGCCAGAGGTTGGATGTTGGATAAAGGCTTGTAATTGTTCTGCATTCAAGCTACCCTTCCGGTTTGCAACTTTCTCGATTAAATTCCGGGTGCGGCTGCCCTGATAATTCCCACAAAACTTTCTATTTCAAGGCTGGCGCCGCCCACCAGGGCTCCGTCGATATCCGGCCGGGCTAACAGGCCGGCGGCGTTGCCCGGCTTGACGCTGCCGCCGTACTGGATGCGGATGCGCTCTGCCGTGCCAAAACCGTATAAATCATTGACCAGCCTGCGGATAAAAGCGATGACCTGCTGAGCGTCCTCGTCGGAGGCGGTTTTCCCGGTGCCGATCGCCCAGACCGGCTCGTAAGCTATGACCACGCCGGCGGCCTGTTCCGGCGAAAGACCGGAAAGACCGGCTTCGGTCTGCTCCCCGACCACCTTTTCGGTAATGCCGTTCTCGCGCTGGACCAGCGTCTCGCCCACGCACATTATCGGCGTGAGACCGCAAGCCAGCGCGGCCTTGACCTTGCGGTTGACCTTCTCGTCGCTCTCGCCGAAAAACTGCCTTCTCTCCGAGTGGCCGATTATGACGCAACTGCATCCCGCGTCTTTCAGCATCAGAGGGGACACTTCGCCGGTGTAGGCCCCCCTTTCCTCCCAGAAAACATCCTGCGCTCCCACGGCTATGCCTGAACCGCGCAGGATTTCCGCCACCGGCGCCAGAGCGGTAAAGGGGGGGCATACGGCGACTTCGACACCGCTCAGCCCGGTCAGGGACGATTTCAATGCCCGCACGAAGGAAACCGCCTCGGGTATTGTTTTAAACATCTTCCAGTTTCCCGCGATAAACGGCGTGCGTCCCATAGTTAACAACCCCCTGACAAGCTATACTTTGGTGCGGGGCGTACCACGCCCCCAGGCTGTTGGCATACTGTCCGGGACCTTGAGATTGAAGGAAACAAGTGATATTGAGCAGCACAGTTTACTACCCCGCGCAGGTGGGCAGCGCCTTGCCCCGGCAACGAACGACATTACGAAAGCGGCTGAAGCAGCGCCCTGCGCAGCGAGGCTGCGAAACCGGGGGCGCGGACACTGTGGATAATTGTCCGAAGCCCTGAGGCTGGAGGAAACGAACGAAATTGTGAAAGCGCCGCGGGTGAACCGGGCGAAGTGAGGATGCGATATTGGATGAGCGGGGACAGCGGTTGGGGGACACATCTCCAAGTCCGCGAAAGCCTGAACCGCAACAGGATGTGAGTTGAAGGCGGCCCAATATCGCCTGAAACGAGCTCCTGGTTCACCCGGCGCGAAGCATATGTGCGAGCGTTTCAACCTCAAGGTACTTTGTCCTGCAGCATCTTCACACCCGGCAGCTCTTTTCCTTCCAAAAACTCCAGGGAAGCGCCGCCGCCGGTGGAAATATGGGTCATCTTGCCGGCCACGCCGGCTTTTTTGACGGCGGATACGGAATCGCCCCCGCCGATCACGGTGGTCCCGCGTATTTCCGCAATTACCCCGGCAATCGCCTCGGTCCCCCTGGCAAAGGCGTCCACTTCGGCAACGCCCATGGGCCCGTTCCAGACAACGGTTTTGGCTTCTTTGAGGGCTTCTGAAAAAAGCCTGACGGTTTCCGGCCCGATATCCACGGCCATCCACCCGGCAGGAATTTTATCTACGGGAACAGTTTTGTGCCCGGCCTCCGCCGCAATGTCCGGAGCGACCACCACGTCCACAGGCAAAAGGAGCTTTATTCCCTTGCTCTCCGCTTCGGCCATCAAGCTTCCGGCGAGTTCCACCCTGTCCGGTTCCAGGAGGGATCTTCCGACGTCATACCCCTGCGCCTTCAAAAAAGTGTTGGCCATTCCTCCTCCTATGACCAGGATGCGCGCTATTTTCATCAGGTTTGAAATGAGGGCGATTTTTTCTGAAACCTTGGCCCCGCCGATAACCACCGCAAAAGGCTGCTCGGGGTTCGTCAGGAGCCGGCTCAGCACTTCCAGCTCTTTTTCCATTAAAAATCCCGCTACCGCGGGCAAAAACCGGGCCACCCCCGCGGTCGAAGCGTGAGCGCGGTGGGCCGTCCCAAAAGCGTCGTTCACATAAATGTCGGCAAGACCGGCAAGCCGGCGGGCAAATTCTTCGTCGTTTTTTTCTTCCCCCGGATAAAACCGGACATTTTCAAGGAGAATCACATCGCCGTCCCGCATCCGCCCAACGGCGTCCTTTGAAGCTTCGCCCACGCAGTCGTCCACTTTGACCACCGGCTTCCCCATTATTTCAGAGAGCCTTTCGGCCACGGGGTCCATCCTGCGCCTCTCGTCATACTTCCCTTTGGGACGCCCCATGTGAGAAACGAGGATCACCCTGGCCTTGTTCTCAACGAGGTAGCTGATGGTGGGAAGGGCCGCCCTGATCCGGGTGTCGTCGGCGACCTGGCCGTTTTTGTCGAGAGGCACGTTGAAATCGACTCTTACCAGTACACGTTTTCCCGCTGCGTCTACGTCTTTCACTGTTTTCTTGACCATATCCGGCACCTCCTCAAAAACTTTCCAACACGATAAACCGGCAGTGCGGCTTTAAAATCCTTTCGAAGCTATGTATTCAACCAAGTCAACCACCCGGTGGGAATAACCCCACTCGTTGTCATACCAGGCGACAACTTTCGCCATATTACCTCCCACAATCATTGTTGAAAGGGCATCAACTACAGCGGAATGAGGGTCCCCGTTGTAATCGACGGAAACCAGCGGCAGTTCGCTGTAACCGAGGATCCCCTTTAAGGCACCTCCGGCGGCCTCTTTAAAAGCCCGGTTTATTTCGTCGGCGGTGGCGCTTCTGGCCAGGTCAACCACCAGATCGACCACCGAAACATTGGGAACCGGCACTCTCATGGCAAAGCCGTTGAGCTTGCCCTTCAGCTCCGGCAGGACAAGCGCCACGGCACGGGCCGCCCCGGTGGTGGTGGGAATGATGGACATATTGGCTGCCCTGGCCCGCCTCAAATCGCGGTGGGGCATGTCAAGCAACTGCTGGTCGTTGGTATAGGCGTGGACCGTGGTCATCAAACCCTTCACCACGCCGAACTCGTCATTCAGCACCTTGACCAGCGGGGCGAGACAGTTTGTCGTGCAGGAAGCGTTGGAAACGACATGATGAACGGCAGGGTCGTATTTTTCATGGTTGACTCCCATTACCAGGGTGGGGCACTCGCCCTTCGCCGGTGCGCTCAAAACGACTTTTTTGGCGCCGGCCGCAAGGTGTTTGGCCGCTTCGGCGGGATCGTTAAACCTTCCCGTGGACTCCACCACCACATCGACGCCGAGTTTTCTCCAGGGAAGGGATGCCGGGTCGGCTTCCGCCAGAAGTTTAACGGTGTGCCCGCCAAAGGAAAGGTCCCCGTTTTTTGCCTGTATATCGCCGTCATAAGTTCCGTGTATGGAATCGTACTTTATTAAATGGGCTACGGATTCTGCATAGGTTTCTGTTACCTGGATCCGGCGGGACTTGTGATTGACCGCCATTACCTCGATACCGGGACGCTTAAGTGCTATCCTCAAAACGTCGCGGCCAATCCTTCCGAGACCATTAATCCCTATTTTCACCCCATTATTCATCTCCGCCCTTTCATTAGTATACCTGATTAACCACTTTTTATAAAATTAGTATACAACTATTCTCCGGCTCTCTAAATAATTCCTCCCGCTTATTAAATTTTAGCAAAAAATAAAGGAGGGGCGCCAGCTTTTTGCCGGCACCCCGCTATTTGGTGATTAATATCTTTTTTTACCTTTTTACCGTTAATACCTTTTTCTTTTCTTTATCGGCGGTATGCCCAGTTCGTCACGGTATTTCGCCACCGTGCGCCTGGAGATTTTTACCCCCCTCTGCCTCAGCAATTCGGATATTTTCATGTCGTTCAAAGGATTTTTGGGGTTTTCGGCAGCAATAATCTCCTGCAGTATTTTTTTGATAACTTCGGAGGAGGTCGCGGTCCCGCATTCGTTGTTCAGTCCGGTGGAGAAGAAATACTTCATTTCAAAAAGGCCCTGGGGGGTTTGAATGTATTTATTGCAGGTGGCCCTGCTGACCGTGGACTCGTGAAGCCCCACCATTTCCGCGACTTTTTTCAGGTTGAGGGGTTTCAGATATTTCACGCCGCAGTCAAGAAACTCCCTCTGTAATTCAACCAGGCACTTGGCCACCTTGTACAGGGTCAGGCGCCTCTGTTCTATGCTGCGGATCAGCCAGGCCGCGGCGTTAAGCTTGCTTTCAACGAAACGGCGGGTATTGGAATCGCAATTTTTTCCTTTTGTCAGCACGGATCTGTATGTGGGGTTGATGGTGATACGGGGGACGGTTATGTCGTTTACCAGGATGATATACTCGTTTCCGACTTTTTCCAGAACTATGTCGGGAACTATGTAGCGCGTGTCGTTGTAACTTGAAAAATTCCGGCCGGGCTTGGGGTCCAGGGTTTTTAAAATGTCGGCCGCCCTCTGCACTTCCTGGACGGATATATCCATAGCCTGGGCAATCCGGCTCAGCTTTCCTTTGGCGAGGTCAACCAGATAGAATTTAATCAGCCTGTTCAGGACCTCGTTCTTGATTCCCAGCAGTTTTACCTGTAACAGAAGGCATTCCACCAGGTTTCTGGCGCCGACGCCGGGCGGGTCGAACCCCTGGATTACCTTCAGCATTTTTTTGACTTCGCACACTTCCACTTTCAACTTGCAGGCCACGTCCTGGAGGGAGACCTGGAGGTAGCCGTTCTCATCTATGTTCCCGATCAGATACTCCCCGATCAGCCTGTCCCGCCCCCGGCAAAGGGTCAGATTGAGTTGGGAAACGAGATGTTCGGACAGCGTGGGAGTCTTGGAAACAAAATTTTCGTAACTGTATTCGCTGTTCTCCCACCATCTCTCCTGCGAGGGAAGCCCCAAATCGCTGCTGTCCTGGAAATATTCCTCCCAGTCCATGGCATATGCAGGCTGCTCTTCTTCGGAATCAAAAACCTTCTCCGGAAACTCCTCCCCTTTCTCTGCGTCTTCGTCGGGGATTTCCAGCAGGGGATTCTCCTCGAGTTGCTGCTCGATGTAATTGGAAAGCTCAAGGGAAGAAAGTTGCAGTACGGTAATGGCCTGGCGCAATTCAGGGGTCATGATTAACTTTTGCGTCTGCTCGATATTGAGCCCGTAACCTAGACGCACTGCATTCACTCCTTGGAAGACAGGAAAAATCCCGAGAATTTGGCAAAGCACCTTGAGGCTGAAACACTCTCTTCCTCCAACCTCAAGGTCCCGGACAGGGTTGTCGATTGATTACCTGTCTTTCTTACTTCTCTAACAGCCAGCCTTTTTCCTGCATGTTTGTCCAACAAATAAGAATATTCGCCAGGTAATTGTTTCATTCGCCCCGCTTTTCCAAAACCGGGGCGGTATTTCTGCCTTTCATGCCGTAAATCCACATATATACCACGATGGCGAAAGTCAGCAGAAAAGCGGCAAAAAAGGCAAGGGATTCCTGGCCTTCGGCGAACAGGAAGGGGTGGAGGCCGGCCGCATAATCCATAATGTCGTTTATAAACATCCACGCCCAGGTTGACAAAACGACCGGAAGCCCGAACTGCATGCTCCTTAAAAATACCGCCCCCTCAACGAACATACCGATGTGGGAAAGCATGAGCATCACCTCGACGGACTCAACCGGACCGCCTCCGAGCCAGTAATGCACAATGACAACGGTTGCCCAAACCCCGTACTTGATCGGAGCGGTCACGGCGATTGACTGGAACAGGGGGTTGACCGCCCCGGCCATTCCCAGCGCCAGCGCCGACGCAAAAAAGGTGACGGCAAGCGGGCTGTCCGGCACAAAGGGCCAGAAGTAAAAAGGGGTCCCGGCCAGTTGCCCGCGGTACCAGAGATAACCGAAAACCGAGCCGGATGCGTTAATTATGATCAGCGGTATGGAAAAGCGCGCCTGCCACGGGTCGCGCAAAAAATCCTTCCAGATAACGGCAGCCGTATTCAAAGGACTCGTCCTTCTTAAATAAATTATATGCCGTTGCCGGGGGTTGACCACAAGTTTTTCCGTGCTATCAGGAACGCCCCGGCAACTGCGCTCCGCCGCCCCGGGCCTGTCCAACGACTCTTGCCGGCACCCCGGCCGCTACGGCGCCGGGCGGTATGTCCCTGTTGACCAGGGAACACGCCCCCACAACGGCGCCGTCGCCGATGCGAACCCCGGGCAGAATGGTCGTGTTGGATCCGATAAGCACGCCGGAACCTATTTCCACCGGGCCTTTGCCGTAATTCCGGACCAGAAACTCGTGGGTCAGGATGGTCACGTTATAACCGACTATGCTGTTGTCGCCTATTGAAATAAGCTGCGGGAAAAAGATATCGAACATGGCCATCAGGCCCACTGAAACGTCTTTTCCAATCTTCATGCCGAGCAAACGCCTGTAAAGGAAATTCTTCAGGCCCAAAAACGGCAGGTAGCGGCAAAAGGTTATTACAAGGAAATTGAACGACACCCGGGGAAGTCCCACCAGCCGGAAAGAGTAGCGCATCGAATTTTTTTCGCCCGGAGAAGGGAAAAGCTGGACTCTTCTCATATTTTCCCGCTCCGTATTTTATCCGCAATCTCCCCAATCTTGCGCAGGCGGTGGTTGACACCCGACTTGCCGAGCGGCGGCCGGACCATATTCCCGAGTTCTCTCAAACTGGCGTCCGGGTGCTTCACTCTCAACTCGGAAATCTCCCGGAGCGTACCGGGAAGGTACTCCAGCCCCAGGGTTCGCCGAATCAGATTGATGTTTTCTATCTGGCGGAGGGAAGCGTCCACCGTCTTGTTCAGGTTCGCCGTCTCACAGTTGACCAGGCGGTTGACCTGGTTCCGCATGTCCTTGTAAATTCTGACGTTCTCAAAATTCAGCAGGGCGGAATGCGCGCCTATTATGTTGAGGAAACTTACAATCTGCTCGGACTCCTTTAGATAAACCACATACCGGTATTTGCGCCGGCTGATTTTGGCGTTGACGTGGAATTTCCTGATCAGCCTGCCGATAAAACCAGCAAATTTTCTGTTTTCGGTAATGACCTCGAGGTGGTAGGTGCCGTCGGGGCTGCTCACCGAACCGCTGCCCAGAAAAACTCCCCTGAGGTAGGCCCGCCGGCAGCATTCCCTGCGGACGATTTCCTGCGGCAGCGCGTCTTCCAGGCTGCCGGCCGCGGCCACAACACCCAGCCTGTCCAGGATCTCCCCAATTCCGGGCTGTGGCAGGATGCGTACAAGGTATACGTTGTTTTTCCTCAGCCGGGCCTTGCGCCTGACCAGCACTTCCGTCTGAAGGCCGAACAGGTTCTTGACCAGCGAGAATATCTTTCTGGCTACGGCCGCATTTTCAGTAATAACATTCAGCCCTATCCGGCGCCTGCCGCTGATTTGAATGCTCCCGCCCGTCTTGATCAGGGCGGACAGTTCGGCCAGGCGGCAGCAGGGGCGATCGCCCATTACCCTCGCCAGTTCGTTTTTTGTGACTGCCGAAAAGGACAACCTTTTCCCCTCTTTCCACTTGCTGATCAATCATTCTGTTCAACGTCGGCCGTTTACATACTTCACTTTTTCATACTGGCCCTTGGAAATGAAAACCAGGGACAAAATCGCCTGGGCAAGCTTGTCGGGATGGTGCCGTACAACTTCGGTCTCGTAAACCAGGTCCTCTCCCACAGCCGCCACGCCGAGCCTCTCTATTTCAGCCATATCGGCGGCCACCGGCTCCTTGCCCTCCTGCAGGTAGCGGGCGCGCAGCCTGCCCGGAACCTGGCCGGTGTTGACAACGGCGTAGTCAATGCAGTTTCCGGCATGCGCTATGATCGCCTTCAGGTGCGAGGAGGCGGAATAACCGTCGGTTTCCCCGGGCTGGGTCATCACGTTGCAGACGTAAATCTTGATGGCGGAAGACCTGGACAGGGCCTCGGGAATTCCCCTCACCAGCAGGTTTGGAATAACACTGGTATAGAGGCTCCCCGGACCGAGCACGACGGCGTCCGCATTCCTTATGGCCGTGAGCGCTTCGGCCATCGGCAGGCAGCGGGAGGGTTTGAGAAAAACCCTTTTTATGCCGCCCTTGCAGCCGGAAATGTTCGATTCGCCTTTCACCACAACGCCGTCGTTTAGTTCGGCGCAGAGGGTGACGTCGGTCAATGTGGAGGGAAGGACCTGCCCGCGGACGGCCAGCACCTTGCTCAAGCTCCTTATCGCATGATCAAAACTGCCGGACATTTCGGTCAAAGCCGCGATAAGCAGGTTCCCCATACTGTGGCCCGCAAGTTCACCGGTTAAAAAACGGTACTGCAGCAGTTCCTCCATCAGCGGCTCTTTATCCGCCAGCGCCACGAGACAGTTGCGGATGTCGCCCGGAGGCAAAATCCCCAAATCGCCCCTGAGACGCCCGGAGCTTCCTCCGTCGTCGGTGACCGTGACAATGGCAGTAAGGTTGCTCGTATACTCCTTCAAACCGCGCAGCAACACCGGCAGACCGGTACCGCCGCCGATAACCACGATCTTCGGGCCGCGCACAAGGCTCCGCCTGGCATAGATAATTTCAGCCGCCCTGTCTTCCTGCTCCGGCGCCAGTCCCCCGGCTATTGAGTGAAAAGCCTTTAAAACACCGAGGAACAGGACCAGTAACCCCGCCAGCACGACGGCGGCTCCCGCCGCGCGCAGGTAGACGCGGTCGAAAAGCCCCGCCGCCCGGTGAATGAAACGGGCGAAATCCCCGAACAAGCGGCCTTCAACCAGAAGATCTATCCCGAGTGCGGCAATAAGCAAGCCGGTAAAAGCCAGAAACAACCATCTCTTAACGCGCAGCCCTGGATAGAGCCATTTAAGAAGGGTCATACCTCTCCGCCCCTATACTCGGTCAAGATCACGGTGCCTTACGGTTACACGATATTTTTTATCCGCCAGAATTTCCCCCGTCCGGTTTGCCAGGGCCACGGATCGGTGCATGCCTCCCGTGCAGCCGATTGCAATCATCAGGGTGGTTTTTCCCTCTTTAATATAGTGGGGAATGAGAAACTCGATAAATTCACAAAACTTCTTCATAAATTCAGACGTAACCGGTGAGCCGAAAACGTATTCGCGGACAGCCGGGTCGTTCCCGGTAAAAGATTTGATTGTCGGCTGGTAGTGCGGATTGGGGAGAAACCGCACGTCGATAACGAGGTCCGAATCCATCGGAATACCGTATTTATACCCAAAGGAAATCACGGTTATATGCAGCCTGGAAGTGTCGGCATAATCGGCGTAATTGGCGGCTATCTCCTCTTTAAGCTGCTGGACGGCCATGTTCGAGGTGTCGATGATTTTATTGGCCATGCCCCTCAGGTCCTGAAGGCGGCTGCGTTCTTCCCCGATAACGTCCAGAATTTCTCCGTGCGTGCTGAGGGGGTGGCGCCTTCTGGATTCCTTGAACCTCCTCACCAGCGTTTCGTCGGACGCCTCCAGGAAAAGGATTTCATACTGAATTTCCTGTTCGCCGAGATCGCCGAGCACCTCAAAGAGAGTGTCGAAAAACTCTCCCCCTCTTATATCCACCACCATTGCCATTTTATTAATTTTGCTGGCTGCTTGTGCACACAGCTCGGCGAATTTGGGTATAAGCGCGGGCGGCAGGTTGTCCACGCAAAAGAAGCCCAGATCCTCCAGGCTCCGCAGGGCCTGGGTTTTCCCCGCGCCGGAAAGGCCGGTTACAATAACAAGTCTCGGCGATGGCATTACAATCCCCCAAAACTTAAGCCTCCGGTATTGAAGCCGCTCCATCAACTTCAAAAACACCGGTTGGCCAGTTTATATAAAAAGCTCACGGATGCGCGTTAACGACCATTTCCGCCGGGAACCGCAGCCTCTCAACCAGGGCCTCGCCCGAGGCGATATCACCCACGGTCTCCGGAAAATGGGCGTCGCTGTTGATTACCAGCCTGGTCCCCAGGCGGGCAGCCGCGCGGACGATATTTTCTTTATTATAATGGTGGCCGGTATTAAGTTCAAGTGCCGTTTGCCGTCCGGCACAGGCGCGGGCAAGCTCGTCCAGGTCGACGGGCATCATCAGGTCCGGATGGCTGATGAAGTCCACCCGGTAATTGTTGACGGTTTCGACGATGGCTTTGGTGTTGGTATTCCGCATCTTCTCCCGAAGGCTCCTGCTCAGCCTGACGGCGAGGTTGGGCAGGGTAAAACGGAGGGCGTCATCCATGTTTTCCGGAATGTAGTAAGGGTGGAGCCCGGCAATGAGCAGGTCGAGCCTGCCGATTATTTCATCGGGCAGGTCCAGACGGCCGTCCCTGCCGACAACCGCAGCTTCCGCCCCGACCAGAACGTCCGTTTCCGGAAAGCTGACAGCCAATGCGGCCACCTCTTCCTTGATTTTTAAAAACGTTCCCGGCTCCTTAACGCCGATGCCGATGCCTTTCGGCCCGTGGTCGGTAATGGCAACCGCCCGCAGGCCCCGCGAAGATGCGGCCGCTATGTTTTCGGCCGGGGTGCCCCGGCCGTCGCTGTAAACAGTGTGGGTGTGAAAGTCGGCAAAAAGCTTAACTGTCCCGCAACTCCTTCTTGAGATAGTCTATAACCCTTACCGGGCCGGGATCGGCGCCGTAAAGGGCGGCAAGGTAAAGGCTGGCGTAGTCACCGGTGTAGATTAAAGAAAAGAGCCTTGCCAGCAAATTATCCCCGGTAGCCCACACTTCAGTATATCCGTCCACGGCGCCGCTAATAATCCTCTTGGTTATTTCAATGCGTTTTTGCACGCGGGGATGATCCTGCCCGTCCCTCAGCATGATAACGTGTATCTTCTTCAGTATCTCCGCGGGAAACTGAAACCCCACGATCTCATTATGGTTCAACTCGGGGAAGACGTTCCAGTAGGCAGGGGCCTTGGCATTCTCATTTATCTGGCCTTTCCAGCGCTGGGCGACTGCTTCCGTGGCGCCCGCCGCCCCCCAGATTACGGGTATTTTATTGTAAAGCTTTAGAGCAATCTGTTTGGCAAGGTTTTTTTCCTCCGGAATCGCGGGTCCGAGACGCTCACGCACCTCCTCAATATGACCGGCCATGCGCATGATGTCCCCGGCGGGATCGGAAAGCAGCCCCAGCCTGTGCAGGATCATCAGGGCGGGGATAAAAAGATAGCCTATGGCGGAGCGGGGCATAATACCGGCCGGCACGCCGATTACGGGAAACCCGTGCTCGCGCGCCAGTTCGCCGAGCCTGCCGCCGGTGGTAATCGCCACAATGGAAGCGCCCCTCCGCCGGGCCTCCTCATAGGCGCTCAAAGTCTCCTCAGTGTTGCCGGAATAGCTGACAGCCAGGACCAGGGTGTCCGGCCCGACAAACCCGGGCAGGGTATAATCCCTGTTTACCGTCACAGGCACCGGTATCTTGTCCGCCGTGTAAACCCTTAGCAAATCCCCCCCGATGGCGGAACCGCCGAGACCGGTAATGACAATATTTGAAACAGCCTGGATGTCCGGCAGGACGATACTCCCTGCCAGGTCCCGGCACGCCGAGCCGCACTGCACGGGCAGCCTTTCCAAAGCGGCGAGCATGCCTGAAGAATCGGCTTTTTTCAGTTCCTCATAGTTTAAAATATCCACCGGATTTATAGCCCCCTCTCCAATTTTAACATTTCTTCCTCCGCCGGCGGACGGATTTCCAAAACGTCCTCGACGTAAGCGCGGAGCACCTCGGCCACACCCCAGGCCTGGGCGATGCACCCCCTGGGCACGGCCGGCTCATCGCCGTCGAAAATTTCAGAAATATACCCTACACCGTGGTCATAAAGCTGATTCCGGAATGGGGAGATGAACAGGTGAGCCCGGTTCCGGCTGTCCGGGCTGTAACCGTGCGCCCAGCGGTAGGCGGTGATAAACGGCCCCATCAGCCAGCTCCAGGCCGTGCCCTGGTGATAGGCGCCGTCCCTGTGAAACCGGTCCCCGGCGTAAACCCCCCTGTAATTGCGATCCCACGGAGACAGACTGCGGATACCATAGGTGACATAGAGCTCTCTCCACACTTTCTGCACCATCCTCAAGCCCTGTTCCCGGGTCACCATCCGGTAGGGTAAGCTTGCCGCCAGCAACTGGTTCGGGCGGACTTTGCAGTCCTTCCCTTCGGGAGACAGTACGTCGCACAGGTAACCTTCCGCATCGTCCCAGAAGCTCTGCACAAAATTGTTCATTACCTTTTCCGGCAGGCCGGGAAAGGGAAAGTCGTCGTCAAATGCGGAGCAAAGCGCCCTGTAAACCGACAGGGCATTATACCAGAGGGCGTTTATCTCCACGGCCTTGCCGTGCCTGGGCGTCACCACCCAGTCGTCGACTTTGGCGTCCATCCAGGTCAACTGGACGTCCGGCGACCCGGCCGCCAGAAGACCGTCCTCATCCATACCTATATTGTATTCGGTCCCGCCGGCGTACCATTCAATAATTTCTTTGATGGACGGGAAAAGTTCGTCCCGCACGAATTCCAGGTCACCGGTGTAGACGAGGTACTTGTAAACAGCGTAGATAAACCAGAGGGAGGCGTCAACCGTGTTGAAAACCGGGTTTGTTTCCCCCTCGAAGAAAGCGTTCGGCAGCAGCCCTTTTCTGCACAGGCGGGTGTAAGTGATCAGAATTTCCTTCGCGTCGGCAAAACGCCTGGTCACAAGGGTCAGCCCCGGCAGGGAGATCATGGCGTCCCTGCCCCAATCCGCAAACCAGGGATAGCCGGCTATCACCGTCTTCTTTCCCGTGGACTGCCGCTGGACGATAAAAGCGTCCGCCGCCCGCACCAGGCGGCGGGCAAAGTGATCTTTGTATCCCGCCAGTTTTACAAGCTCGCTTACCCGGCTTTTCTCCCTTCCCAGCAGTTCCTCCCCGTCCATGCCGCCGAACTCCGCACTGGAGGCTATTACTGTGAAGGTTTTGTTTTCAAATGGCTCGAAGCTGACTTCAAACCGCCCGGGGATATAGTGATCCTCGTAGGGGTTTTCTCCCCGCTCTTTCTCCACGGCGTAAGCCATCCCGTTGTACCAGTGCTCATCCACGATATAGGCGCCGTCGCTGCAGGCCAGCAGAAGGGGGGGGATTTCTTCCCTCCCTTTTATGGAAACGCCGCGCTCAGTTTTTACCTGGGAAAATTTGATCTCTCCCTCCCTGGTGATAAAGTGGTGACCGCGGCAGTTGACCATTGGAACAATTCTGAGACAACCCGGCTCCGAGCCGTTGAAAACGCGGTAAAGAACGACCGTGGTGTTCCGGCCGTGTATCATGAAAACCGTTTTTTCAAGAATAATGTCCCCGAAACTGTATGTAAACGTCGGGAAAGGATTGATTTTAACCTGCTGCAGGTGAATAAAGCCGAGTTCGGCAAAACCCGATTTATTCTCGTTTGCGGCCAGGTTGTAGTTGCATGGGCCGGCCGTAAAACGCTCGTCCAGCTTTGCCAGTTGCAACACCCGCCAGCCCGGGGGTTTCAGGGCGGACACGAGCAGGCCGTGGTATTTCCGGGTATTCGCATTGATGACGGTCCCGGAAGCATAACCGCCGATACCGTTCGTAACTAGCCATTCCTTGTCTATGCCGCTCTCAAAAGTGCGCCAGTCGCTTTTTCCAAAATAGTACACTTACTACAGTCACCCCCCGTTAGAATAATCAGCGGGCCGGCATTTTATTACCCCGGGCCGGCCGTTTGCAGGGCCAGGGCCACCGCGCCCATGACCCCGGCCCGGCCCCCGAGTTCGGCCTTCACGATGCGCGCCCCGTTCCGGGCGGCTTTAAGAGCTCTTTGCCCGACCTCCCTGCCGACGATGTCCAAAATCAGATCCCCCGCCTCCATTACACCCCCGCCCAGAACAACCAGGGAGAGGTTGAGCAGGTTTAAAACATTTGCTATTCCTATCCCCAGAAAACGGGCGGCGTCCGTGATTACGGCGGCAGCCCCGGGATCGCCCCCGGCGGCGGCGGACATGACGTGAGCGGAAGTAATCCGGCCCGGATCGCCGCCGGCTTCGGCCAGTATCTTTTCCCCGCCGCCGGACATCACCAGCGCTCTCGCCTCTCTGGCAATCGCCGTACCGGAAGCCACCGCCTCCAGGCAGCCTGAATTACCGCAGCCGCACACTGGCCCTCCGGGATAGACGGTCATGTGGCCGATCTCCCCCGCGCTGTCGGAAAAACCACGGTAAAGCTTCCCTCCGAGGACCAGCCCTCCGCCCACCCCGGTGCCGACGGTGATCAAAATCATATTCTCCTCACCCCTGCCGGCGCCGAAGACGTGCTCACCCAGGGCGGCCAGGTTGGCGTCGTTGTCTATCAACACAGGAAAGGGCAGCTTCTCCTGTAGAATTTTCCTGATGGGGACGTTATGCC
>Ga0116192_1001421_pt1 | contig 16791 bp, 15 predicted proteins | sample AD_UKC113_MetaG_FD_89876 | JGI IMG/M metagenome (GOLD analysis project Ga0116192, IMG submission 89876) | Active sludge microbial communities of municipal wastewater-treating anaerobic digesters from Hong Kong - AD_UKC113_MetaG | ecosystem: Engineered > Bioreactor > Anaerobic > Digestate... | reverse complement strand
TCCCCCCTCGGACGGGGGGAAGGGTATTTCGGTCACATATGGACACCGATTCCGTCAATATACGGACAATTTACGACATCTACTGCTGGACACAATGCGGCAGCATTAACAATACTGTTTGAAAGGATTAAGAAAAGAGGTCCCTGATTTGACCCCCTTACTTGCCACCATCATATACCATATACTGTAAAGAAACCTCTTCCTGTTTAAATCCACATCTTTCGAAAAGTAATTTTCCCTTCGATGTAGCATGCAGCGTGATCCTGTAATATCCTAATCTTCTTGCTTCGTTTACAGCCATTTCTATAAGATTCTTACCAATGCCGGAGCGCCTGTATCCAGGGACAACATACACGTTTTGAATATAGGCATTACCGCCCTGGGGCAGCTTTCTGCCGGGTAAGACATGATAAAGGCTGACCGAAGCTGTTCCCGCAAACGTATTGTCGCAGAATGCAAGAACAGCGAAGAAGGCCCCGGACTTAAGCCCCTTTTCCATGACCTTTCTGCAGTTTTCAGCGAAAACCTCTTTATCCTGCTCGGAAAACGGGCCTGAATCTTCCTCAATTAAAGCGATACGTGTCTGCAATAGCAATTCCATATCCGATAGAGTGGCAAATCGATATTCAATCTTCATGGTTGATTCTCCTCAGAATAAGAGTAGCCGCGTATAGTCTACCACCAGTGCTGTCGTGCAAGCTTGTTATACTATATCACTGTATATTCAGAATAGATTGTACATGATATCCTTCACTGAGTATGATTGTACAAGATCATTGTAAATGTTTAAATGAGGTATTTCAATTATCGCAGCAAAAAACCTTCTTATGCACTGGTTAGTGCCTAGCCAGCAATTAAGAAGGTTTTTTGTATATGAGATGAGTCATATGAAAGTCAGGTGCTTAATGCTTCTGTAAATTCTTTAGCAATCCATCAATTGGCTGCCTTGTCGCTTAAGCGCAGGGTGTCGGCCACCATGGCAATGAACTCGGAGTTGGTGGGCTTGCCCTTACGGGTGTTGATGGTATAGCCAAAGAGATCGTTGATGGTATCCACACGGCCTCTGTTCCAGGCCACTTCTATGGCATGACGGATAGCTCTTTCTACACGGCTGGGGGTTGTTTTATAGTTTTTGGCCAGCTCAGGATAGAGCCTCTTGGTAACAGCACTGATAATTTCTTTGTCTTTGACGGCCATCAGAATGGCATCGCGCATATACTGATACCCTTTAATATGGGCGGGAACACCTACGTCCCTCATGATCTGTGTCACCTTGGCCTGAACATTGTCAGCGCTGGGCACTGTTTTGACACTGGAGCCAACGGGAGGAAGGGGTTCCATCCTCAATACGGTTGGGCTGTGACTTCTGACCAACTCGCGAATTCTCTCAACCAGCACACTCAAATCAAAGGGCTTGACGATATAGTAGATGGCGCCCAGTGATAAAGCCTGTTGTGTTATCGTGTCCTGGCCTACAGCAGAGAGTACAATGAATAACGGTTTTTCTGTGGAACTGACATTTCGATAGCGGGTGAGAACGCCCAGTCCATCCAGACGCGGCATAATGATATCCAGTACGACAATATCCGGATGTGTTTTTTCGATCATTTCAATGGCGTCTTCCCCATTTTCTACTCTTGCTGTAACCTCAATATCGTTTTGGCTTTCCAGGAATTCGCAAATGATCATTCCAAAGGCAACATTATCGTCGGCAACAAGAACACGAATTTTATCTTTCACACTTAAAAACCTCCCTTTGTCATCTGTGTTAATTATATTGTTCAATTCCACATTTTACAAGAGAAGTTTTACTATTACCTGGTGTATAGTTATAAAACAGGCATAAAAAGGGATTTTTCAGCGTTGAATTTTACGGAGTTAGGGAAATATGGCGTTTTTTAGCGATTAACTGTAATGGTTCCCACTCCACAAGCCAATTCCACATACAGCTTATTGGGTGCCGAATCAAAATTGTCGGAATGGTAGACAGTCCCGTCGTTGAGTACATAGGACTCTCTGTTAATTCTGGTTACGGCAGAGGTTGAAGAGACCTCTAATCCCACATCATCGGGAAGAGTAATATTTAAATCAACGTTGCCGCCGTTAATAATAAATCTGGCATCTTTCTGCTTGCTGCCGGCCACAATATCCAGATCGCAGCTTCCCGTATTGATGCTGCACTGGTTGAGCACCACATCGCTGAAGTCAATGGTACCCTTGAGAAGCCCCGTATTCACCTCTAAGGTCCAGGGTATATCTCTGTTCAGCCGCGCATCAAAGCTCTGATTTTTATTGGTACCCAGAAACCGCTTCTGGTCATAGGTTATTTTCGCGCGGCTTCTTTCGTCAAAATCATATTGAATTCCTTCAATATTGGTGCTTACAACAGCCAAATCGGTTCCGGCCTTTATATCCAGTTTGACAGAGTTCACATTAAGCTGGAAGGAGCCTGTCTGGATGTGGTTCTTCATTTCAAAGGTTTTCTGGGTTTCGGTGCCCGCCACAACCTGGTTTCCCAAATAAATGGCATAGCCGCTGATAAAAGCAAACACCAGAAACCAAAGAATCACCCGGGGCAAATGGGATTCACGTTTAAGGAATAAGGTCAAGCCGCCTGCGATAATAAATACAGGCCACAGGGTCTGCAAAGCCCCCAGCAAATCCATACTGAACCAATCAAAGGTCTGTACAATCAGGAATAATCCGATAAAGATGAGGAAAATCCCCCATAAAGCGCGTGAACTTCTCATATCAGGCACCTCTTCTTTCGCCGAAGATCATGTAGACACCGCCTAAAATGAGCAGTCCTGCAATGACATATTTAATGTCAATCCATGCAAAGAACATCCGCGCCAAAAGGAAGATGCCCAGGAGTATAAAGACTATGCCCACAATATAGCGTCCGTTTCCCGAAGGGGGCGCACCGTAGGAATAATCATCCCTCGGATAAGCAGACTGTTCAAAATCCTGGGGGTCCGAATAATGATATCCATGATAATCGGGGCCGGCCTGAGTGTCCTGGGGAACCAGGATGAGGCAGATAAAATAAATGACTAAGCCGGGAACAAAACCCGTGGCAAGGACACATATGAGTGTCACCAGCCTTACCATGATCACGTTACACCCAATATACTCAGCAAGCCCTGAGCAGAGCCCTCCCAACACCTTGTCGTTGGACTTGCGGTAGAATCTTCTTTCCATATCCAACACCTCCTGTCAATGTATGACTAAACCTATTTGATGTTTCTCTTTTCATTCCATTGTACGAGGCGGGATCTTGAATGTCTGATTCCTCTTTGCAAGTTTTAATAACCTGCATCAACAATTTTTGCCGATATTTCGGCAAAGACAGGCGCGGCACTGCTGGCACCGCTTTTACCATCCTCAATAAAGACACAGAGGGCATAACGCGGGTCATGGGTGGGAAAATACCCTGAAAACCATGCATGAAGGATGGCCCGATTGTCCTTGATCCACCCGGTTTCGGCACTTCCCGTTTTGCCTGCGCTTCCGCCATAGCCCTTGATATTGGCCAGCTCCCCCGTCCCTGACTGGACGGTCATGAGCATCATGCCTTGAAGACTTGCCGCAGTCTCCTTGGAAATGACTCTTTCCCATGAGGGCCTTGAAATATTGCGGACACGCTCACCCTTCTGATTGAGCACACAATCCACCAGGGTTAAGCGATTGAGGATACCTCCGTTGGCAATGACGGCGCTTACATTGGCCGCCTGAACGGGCGAAACCAGAAGCCCTCCCTGTCCAATGGACAAGTTGCCGATTTCGGCCGCAGAAGCATATCCCAGCGTGCTTGGCACCGATCCGGAGGGCTCGTCAATCCCTTCCAGATATAAGCCCGTCTTGCTTCCCAGCCCGAACTTGGCGGCCATATCGAGAATTTTATCCCGTCCCAATTCCAGGCCCAGACGGATAAAGTAGGTGTTGCAGGATTGGGCAAAGGCCTGGGCCATATTCACCGTTCCATGCCCTCCCGAGTTATAGCTCCAGCATTTCATTTTGGTATCGCCAAAATCCACATATCCCGGGCAGTCAAAGGTCAAATCGGCCGATATACCATTTTCAAGTGCTGCAGCGGCTGTGATGATCTTGAAAATGGAGCCGGGAGTATAGGCGCCTAAAGCCCGGTTAAACAGGGGCTGATTTTCATCATTCAAATAGGGGTTGATATAGGCCGGATTATAATCGGGGACCGAGCAAAGCGCAAGCACTTTCCCGGTGAGAATATCCACCACCACAGCCGCCCCTTTATCCACCATCCGGCCCATAACCTCCTCCACAATGGTCTGAATATGGTAATCCAGTGTCAGCCTGATGTCCAGCTTCTCCTTGCCCATGGTGTTCCAGATTCGGTATCCGAACTGATTCATTACTGTATCACCGGCATCGGCGATAATCCCAGCATAAACACCCCCGCCCCTGTCCAGGGTCTTTTGGTAGGCCTTTTCCAGCCCGGCAAGGCCTTCCTGGCCCGTTTGGTCGGTGTATCCCAGAATATGAGGAGCCAGCGTATCGGCCCCGTTTCTGATGCGTATGTCCATGACACTGATGCCCTCCAGAGAGGAATCGGCAATGGCCTCGGCCTGGTTTGGCGTTATCTTCACCACATGGGGCAGATTATTGGAGGAAAGGGTCTGGCTCAGCTCATCAACGGGTATTCCCAATATGTCGGAGATGGTGCGAAGGCTCCCCGGCTGGCTTAGGAGAGTGAGGGGCTCCAATATAGCCTTCCACTCCACCTCCCTGCCCGTCAGGCGGATACCGTTCCTGTCCAGGATATCGCCCCGCTCAGTATAGAGCAGCCGTGTGCGGGTCTGCTGGCTAGCAGCAGCCACCGAGTATTGCTTTCCCATGACCGAACTGATGGACAAAAGTCTTACAAGGAGTCCTGCAAAACAGATGAGGAAAATAAAGCGTATCAGTTTAAAGCGTTTTGGCGACAAAAAAACACACCCCCTACGGTGTAAAAGTATTCCCAGGAGTGTGTTCTATCAATCCTATTTCAAATGCCCTATTTTAAGACCTGCCAGTAGGCTTTGGCCGCCTGAATATCCTTCTGTACCTGCTTTTTCAGTGCCTCCACATTGTCAAACCGCTTTTCGCCTCTCAGCTTCTGGAAAAAGCAGACCTCAATGGCTTGTCCGTATATATCGGCATCGTAATCCAAAAGATGGGTTTCAATGCTGAAAAGGCTTCCCTCCCTGACGGTAGGCGCAATACCTACATTGGTGATGCTGTTGAGCCAGGTGCCGTTAAGCAGGGTCTTGGTGATATAAACCCCATTGGCGGGCACCACCATCTCAGGATGGGCAAGAATATTGGCGGTGGGAAAGCCCAGGGTCCGCCCTATGCGGCGGCCCCCGACCACGGTGCCATGGAGCGAAAAATGTCTTCCCAGGAGTTGAAAGACCCTGTCCATGTTCCCTTTTCGAATATAGCTTCGAATCAGTGTACTGCTGACAATTTCAGCTTTCACCTTGACAGGGGGAACAACAATAACCCTGAATCCATACTTCTCTCCGCATTTCCTCAGGTATTCCACATCGCCCCCGCCCATATAGCCGAAACGATAGTTAAACCCTACCACGGCCAGACGAATCTTCAGGCGCTTTATAAGTATATCCTTGACAAAATCCTCGGGGGAAAGCCGCGAATAGGCTTCATCAAACTCCTGATAGCAGAGGATGTCCAAATCGGTGGCGGAAAGCAGCCGGGTTTTTTGATCATTGGTGGTGATCAAAGGACTGATAAGCGCCTTTCGCAGCATATGGTCCGGGTGCTTGGTAAAGGTGTAGACCACCGATTTAAGCCCATTGAGCTGGCATTCGCTGATGAGGGTGTTAATCAAGGCCATATGTCCGATATGCAGTCCATCAAAATTCCCAAGTCCTACACCGGTGCATTGTGTAATACTGTCGGTACCTAAATTCGTTATGACTTGCAAATTTTCTTCATCCTTTCAAAGGCTCCTCACAGGCTGTCCATCCATTTACAGGACTTCAATTCGGTTGTATCGCCTTTTTCTAGCATTCTGCCCACGGCCAGAAAGTGTCCCTTCTCATGGTAGACCCGGATAAAATCCTTAAAGCCTTCCGGCTTCGACAATTTCACCGTCAGTCCGTTTCTCAGCCTTTGGGCATCCCTGTCGCTGACCTTGACGGCGGGCAGGGACAAAACAGCCTGATCGGGAGCCATGAGGGCCGTTTCCAGTTTATTTTCCTCCTTCAGCCGGATGAGATCCTCCAGCGTGTAGGACTGTTCCAGGGTAAAGGGCCCCGAACGTGTTCGTATCAGGGATTCCATAATGCCTCCGCAGCCTAAGGCCCTGCCAATATCATGGCAGAGTGTTCTCATATAGGTGCCCTTGGAGCATTCCACATCCATAACAACACTGACTTTATCGGCCTTTCTCTCCATATGGATAAGACTGATGGAATAAAAATGAACCGTTCTGGGCTTGCGTTCAATCTCCACACCCTGCCGGGCCAGCTCATAAAGCTTCTGTCCATTTACCTTGATGGCTGAATACATGGGGGGTATCTGTTCTCTCCGGCCGACAAAGGACAATATGGTGCGCTGTATCTCCTCAAAGGAAGCCTCCACTGGCTTTTCCTCCAAGAGGGTACCCGACGCATCCTGGGTGTCGGTAGTGGAACCCAAAAGCAAGCCTACCCGATAGGCCTTGTCCTTGTCCATGAGAAACTCTATCATCTTGGTGGCCCTGCCTACGCAAACCGGCAAAACACCTTGGGCATCAGGATCCAGTGTGCCCGTATGACCCACCTTTTTGGTTCCGGTCAGACGCCTCACCCTGGCCACCACATCAAAGGATGTCATGCCCAGGGGCTTATGAATATTCAGTATGCCATCCATTATCCTTCTCTCCTGAGCTCAGGCAGAATGGCATCGGTAAGCTGGGCGATAACATCCTCCAACTCACCTTCCCTGTTAAACCCTGCCGCACGTTTATGTCCGCCGCCGTTAAATTTCTCGGCGATCTTGGAGACATCCACATAGTTGTTGGAACGTAAGTTTCCTCTGAAATGGCCCTTGGGATCCTCACGCAGGAACAGAGAAACCTCCACACCCATCAGATTGCGGCCGATGTTGACCAGGCCCTCAAAATCATCATTCTTGGCTGGCAGCGCCTTGATATCCTCATAGGTAATGTAGGAGATGGCCAGCTTCCCCTGCTCCAAAAGCCTTAGCGAGTTCATGGTCTGCTTCATGAGAAAGAGCTTGGTATGGGAAACCATGTCAAAAACCTTTTTAATGACATAGGGAAAGTCAATATCATACTTAAGAAGCTCTGCACCGATTTCCAGGGTTCTGGGGGTGGTATTGGTATAGCGAAAGCCACCCGTATCGGTGACAATGGCGGTATAAAGACAAAGAGCAATATCCTTGTTAAGGCTGCCCCCCAAATAGGTCAGAATCAGGTCGTAGACGATTTCCCCTGTGGCCGAGGCCTTGATGTCAATATAGGAGTAATGGGCTTCAACCTTGTTGGTCGCATGATGATCAATGCTGAGCTTAATGTCGGCCCCATGGAAGTAGGGTTCCCGAAGCCCCAGGCGGGTGATGTCCCCGTTATCGATGTTCAGGGCCACATGATAGCTTTTCTGGGGATTCTTCTTAATGAGCTCCTGTCCCGGAAGAAAATCCAGATTGGACGGAACTTCTTCCTCCAAAAGCACATCCACTTCCTTATCCATGTTCCGCAGAGCCAAAGCTAAAGCTAATGCGGCACCGAGGGCATCTCCGTCTGCATTGATATGGGGAAGTATAACAATGTCTCTGGCCTCCCTCAGCTTTTCAGCAACCTTTGAAAGCGTTGCGTCCTTTATCATTGAGCTACCTGCCTTTATTCGTTCTCATCGGAAACCGGCGTCTTGGAGGCCTTCCCCTGGCCAACGGTTTCTTCGATTAGTTTGGTCACATACATGCCATGCTCAATGGAGTCATCCAGCTTGAAGTGAATCTCAGGCGTATATCTTAAGTTGATGCGCTGACCGATTTCATGACGAATGAACCCGGCGGCATGGGTTAAGGCCTCTATGGCCCCCTTCTTTTTCTCCTCATCCCCCAAAACGCTGACATAGACCTTGGCATAGCGCAAATCCTTGGTGACGCGCACCAGGGTAATGGAGACAAACTCAGGCAGTCTGGGATCCTTGATCTGGTAGCGGATGAGCTCGCTCAATTCTTTCTTTATCTCTTCGGCAATTCTGTCGGTTCTATCCATAATAACACCAACCCCTCAGAAAAACTTTTCTTATGATTATATATTCCCCGAAAGCAGGTTTTAGATTGCACAATTCAAAACCCGGGGATAAAGCACAATTCCGTTTATTAAACCATCACCGCCCCAAAGAATCAGGACGGTGATGCTAAGCCTCATCATTTATGAAAAGCCTTATTATTCTATTGACGCTGAACCTCTTCCATATGGAAGGACTCAAGGATGTCGCCTTCCTTAATGTCGTTGAAGCGTTCTATCATGATACCGCATTCGTAGCCAGCGGCCACTTCTCTGGCATCATCCTTAAAGCGCTTCAGAGAAGCCAGCTTGCCTTCATAGACAACAATACCGTCACGAACTACGCGTATGTCGGAATTACGCAGAATCTTGCCATCGTTTACATAGCAGCCGCCAATGGTTCCCACATTGGAGACCTTGAAGAGCTGTCTGATCTCGGCATGGCCATCCACAACTTCCTTGAAGGTGGGTGCCAGCATACCCTTCATGGCCTTCTGGATATCCTCTATGGCATCGTAGATAACGCGGTAGAGCTTAATCTCCACACCGGCAGTCTGGGCCATTTCGGCAACATTGTGGCCGGGTCTTACATTGAAGCCAATGATGATGGCATTGGATACCTCGGCCAGCTTCACGTCGGCTTCGATAATGGCACCAACGGCACCATGGATGACCTTGACCTTAACCTCGTCATTGGAGAGCTTCTCCATACTCTGGCGAATGGCCTCAACCGAACCCTGTACGTCGGCCTTGACAATCAGGTTCAGCTCCTTCACATTACCCTGCTGTATCTGGTTGAAGAGCGCATCCAGGGAGATCTTGGTTCTGCCAATACTCTTCTCATGGCGCTCGGTCTTGCGCTTTTCAGCAAGCTGCTTGGCCAGCTTCTCATCAGTGACCACATAGAAGGTATCACCGGCTTCGGGCACCTCGGAAAGACCAAAGATCTCAACGGGAATGGAAGGTCCGGCTTCCTTGATCTTGCGTCCCTTGTCATTGGTCATGGAACGGATACGACCAAAGGTGGAGCCTGAGAGAATGGCATCACCCACACGCAGCGTACCGCGCTGTACCAGCAGTGTGGCAACGGGACCTCTGTTCTTGTCCAACTGGGCTTCGATAACGGTACCCTTGGCCTGCTTCTTGGGATTGGCCTTGATCTCCAGAATATCGGCTGTCAGAAGCACCATTTCAAGAAGCTGATCAATATTCTCGTGCTTCTTGGCTGAAACGGGCACTGCAATGACATCACCGCCCCATTCCTCTATGAGAAGTCCGTGCTCGGTGAGCTCCTGCTTCACTCTGTCGGGATTGGCATTCGGCTTGTCTATCTTGTTAATGGCCACAATTATGGAAACCCCTGCTGCCTTGGCATGGTTGATGGCTTCCACGGTCTGGGGCATAACACCGTCGTCAGCGGCCACCACAAGGATGGCGATATCGGTAACCTGTGCACCTCTGGCACGCATGGCCGTAAAGGCCTCGTGACCGGGGGTATCCAGGAAGGTGATGTCACGGCCATGGAGATTGACGGTATAAGCACCGATATGCTGGGTAATACCGCCGGCCTCCTTCTCGGCAATATTGGCACTGCGGATGGCGTCAAGGAGGGAGGTCTTACCATGGTCAACATGGCCCATAACCACCACAACGGGCGGACGGGGAACCAGATCCTCGGGATTATCCTCGGATTCGTCAAAGAGGAGCTCCTCATGACTGACCTTGACGGCCTTATGCACCTTAACATTGTATTCGTCGGCAATAATGGCAGCCGTATCAAAATCAAGCTCCTGATTCTGGGTGGCTGTTATACCCATGAGGAACAGCTTCTTGATTACCTCGGCAACACTCTTCTTAAGGGCTTCTGCAAGCTCCTTGACCGTTACGCTTTCATCAATGGTGATATCGGTAAGAACGGCCTTGGGAGGAATATACTTTTCCTTCTCCACCTTGCCCTTCTTGAGCTTCTTCTCCGCCCTCTTGGCATTGATGACTTCATCGGCATCGTCATAGAAGACATCAATAACAAAGTCATCGGACATCATATCGGCCACGTTGGCCTTATGTCCCACCAGAGTATCTATCTTGCGCTTAATATTGGTATCCTTGTCGGCACCTCCGGGAACAGCGCGGACAACTTCCTTCTTCTGCTCCTTCTTCTCAACCTTAAGCTTCTCAACTGACTGGAAGGATCTTCTTTCACCGCGGGTGAAAACCTTCTCCTCAGTGGCACCTGCAGGAGCAGCAACCTTGGGTATGACAAGACCCTTGTTGCCCCTGTTGGGACCAGGACCTCTGTCATCTCTTCTGCCGCCGAACTCAGGCTTGCCGTCCTTATCATAGGGGGGACGGCTGCCATAGGGTCTGTCCCCCTGGCGCTGGCCCTGATAACCGCCGCCTGCGCCATCACGTCTGAAGCCTCCCTCACGAGGTGCACCGTCACGGGGCCTGAAATCACCCTGGCGCTGGCCCTGGTAGCCACCCTCACGATTGCCGCCCTGGTAGCCCTCACGGGGCCTGAAATCGCCCTGACGCTGACCGCCTTGACGCTGGCCTTGATAGCCGCCTTCACGGTTGCCGCCCTGATAGCCCTCACGGGGTCTTCCATCACGCTGGTGCCGAGAACCCTGATAACCGCCCTGGCGCTGAGCCTGGGGAGCTGATTCACGAGGTCTTTCAACGGGTGCCTTAACCTCATCCGCTGTTTCCTTGGCCTTTTCTTCTACAGCCTTTTTCTCAGCGGCCGGTTCAGCCTTCTTTTCAACGGGAGCGGCCTCGGCAGCAGGCGCTTTCTCTGTCTTAACAGTTTCTTCCTTATCTGCGGGTTCGGCTTTGGCAGCAGCCTTTTCTGCCTTGTCTTCCTGCTTTACACTTTGAACCTGAGGCTTCTCCGCCATAATACTATCTTTCTGCATATTCTCTTGTTCTTTGACCTCTCTGTCGCCTGCGGCGCTTTCCACTTTGCCCGGTCTGTGGGAGACCTTTTTTATACTTAAGATGTCATCGTCAGGATTAATGAGCTTGTCGGTGTGATGATCGGCCTCCAGCTTAAGAAGGGGCTTGGTCTCTTCCCGATGCTCATCGGTATCAGCCCTTGAGCGTTTCTTGACACTGGAAATAACGCTATTGTCCTTGGTTGTAGTGCTTCCTCGGGTAAAACCGGCCATAAGCCCGTCATTGCTGTCCGAAACACGGACAATGGGGCGCTTTTCCTTCTTATCCCTGCTGTCCTGCAAAGAAGTGTCGTCACGGATAATAACCTCAGTTTTTCGAATGATCCGGGGGGCACTCTTCCTTGCCGCGACATCTGTGGGATCAAACTTGGACTCGGATTCACCATGTGATGTGCCAGCATCATTCTTAGCACGGTTGACGACACCGATATGCTTATAAAGTTTTTCCAGCTCGTCATCCTCCAAAGTAGTCATATGACTCTTTGGATAAATGCCAATTTCTGCTAGCTTTTCCATGAGTCTCTTGCTTGTCACATTCAGTTCCTTGGCAAGCTCATGAATTTTTGGTTTGTTCAATTAAAGCCACCCCCGTGTGCGGTATTGTCATTATTTGAATTTTGATCAATCAATGTTTTAATTCTTTCGGAAAACCCTTTATCGGTAATGGCAATCACCGAGAATGCGGATTTGCCCAGTATATGTCCCAGGTCTTCCTTGTTTCCGAAACGAATCATTGGGATATCACTGCCATAAAGAGCAGTCTCAATCTTCTTAACAGTATTATCGGATGCGTCCAGCGTTACTAATACCAGACAGGCCTTTTTACGCTTGACGGCCTGCTCAGCCAGTGCCTCGCCCATCGCAACAGCCCCGGCTTTTCGTGCCAATCCGATAAAGGAATATATTCTATTTGACATAGACCTCCAATTGACGGTTGATTTCGTCATAAACCTCTTCGGGAATTTCGCAGGAGAATTCGCGGCTCAGGCTCTTGGCCTTACGCGCCTGGGCAAAGCACTCCATATTCTTGCAGATATAAGCGCCGCGCCCGTTTTTCTTTCCCGTAGGATCCACTGAGATCTCACCCTCGCTGCTTTTTACTATTCTCAGCAGTTCCCGCTTTTCCTTCATTTCCCGACATCCCACGCAACGTCTCATGGGTATTTTCTTCTTCTTCATAGCTCACCCTCTAGGACAGGGATTATTCCTCCATATCCCCGATTTCATCCACGGCTATATCCTGCTCTGCATCAGCAATGACTTCCGGACTCTCATCATTGATGGTGTCCTGATCATCCCCGTAGAATACAGGCCCGGGATGGAAGAGCTGTGCTTCAAGCTGATTTCTGAGCTGGGATTCACTCTTAATATCGATCTTCCATCCAGTCAGCTTGGCGGCCAGTCTGGCATTCTGCCCTTCCTTACCAATGGCAAGGGATAACTGGAAGTCGGGCACTACAACGCGAGCCACCTTGTTTTCCTCATCCAGATCCACCTGGAGCACCTTGGCAGGGCTCAGGCTTGCCGCAATATACTCTTCTGCCTTATTGCTCCATTTGATAACATCGATCATCTCGCCCCTGAGTTCGTCCACAATGGCACGAATACGGCTGCCGCGCTGCCCTACACAGGCTCCTACGGGATCAACATCCTCATTGCGTGAATAGATGGCAATCTTGGTTCTGGAACCGGCCTCTCTGGCAATGGTCTTAATCTCAACGGTGCCGTCGGCAATCTCAGGAACCTCCAGCTCCAAAAGCCGCTTTACAAGCCCGGGATGGGTTCTTGAAACGTAGATCTGGGGACTCTTGTTGGTCTTCTTTACATTTATCACATAAACCTTAATACGGTCATGAACATTATATTTCTCCCCGGGAGTCTGCTCGGAGGGCGGAAGAATGGCCTCTACCCTGCCTAAGTCGATAACAATGTTCTTCCTGTCAAAACGGCTGATAACACCGTTGACAATGTCTTCCTCGCGGTTGGAGAACTCATCATAGATAATGCCGCGCTCGGCTTCCCGAATGCGCTGCATAACCACCTGTTTGGCGGTCTGGGCTGCAATACGGCCGAATTTTCTGGGAGTTACTTCTACCTCAACAATATCACCGATTTCAAAATCGGCACCAAAGCGTTTTGCCTGTTCAAGAGACATCTCGATAGCATTATCGACAACTTCCTCTACAATGGTCTTCAAGGCATAAACCCTAATTTCACCGGAGGTTCTGTCAATGTTCACTTCAACATTCTGAGCCGAACCAAAATTCCTCTTATATGCTGAAATCAATGCTTGCTCGATAGCTTCGATCAATATCTCTTTATCAATGCCTCTTTCTTTTTCCAATTGGTCGAGGGCGTGAAGTAACTCAGCGCTCATCTCTTTCATCCTCCATATTAAAATTTAATTAATGTTTTGACTTTTGCAATTTGATCCATCGTAAATTGATGGCTTTCATCGTTTTCTGTTTTGATGGCCAGAGTTTCCCCGTCATAGGCAACAAGCTCGCCTTCATACCGTTTGGTATTTCCAACGGCTTTGTATAATTTAACTTCAACCAACTGCCCTATTGCTTTTTCGAAATCTCTGGGTTTTTTGAGCTGACGTTCGAGCCCTGGAGAGGAAACCTCCAGATAGAAGGCATGCTGAATAGGATCTTTCTCGTCAAGGATGTCGTTTACGGCTCGGGAGACCTTTTCGCAATCATCCAGCGTAACGCCCCCGGTTTTGTCAATGTAAATCCTGAGAAACCAATCCCCGCCCTCTTTGATGAATTCAACATCCACAAGCTCGCAGCCCGCGTCTTCGACAATGGGGAGGGCCAGTTCAGTGACGATTTCCGATATGCTCTTTTTTGCCATTCATACCTCCGTATACAAATGCAAAGAGTGGGAATTACCCACTCTTTGTGTAAAAACCGCATCGAACAAATTCATTTTAACACAAAGCATTGGCCCTGGCAACATATTTTTCTATATTATGGGCTAACCTTGTGCTCAAAGGTCATTCGTCAAAATTTGTGGTACACTTATTATATGCATCAACCCAGAAAAAATATTGTGAATTCATAGTAAAAACCATGACAAATGATTTCCATTGCAAAACGGAGACTTAACTATGTCTGTTGTCGGAATTATTGCTGAATACAACCCGCTCCATGGGGGCCACGCCTACCATATCCGGAAGGCCAGGGAGGAAACCCAGGCCGAGGCCTGTGTCTGCGTCTTAAGCAGCCATTTCGTTCAGCGTGGAGAACCCGCCTGGGTTTCCAAGTGGGCACGGACCCAAATGGCACTACATGCGGGTGTTGACCTGGTGGTGGAGCTCCCCAGCGTCTTCTCATGCGCTTCTGCCGAATATTTCGCATCGGCCGCCGTAAAGATCCTGGACAGTCTGGGCCTTGTAACCCATCTGTGCTTTGGCAGCGAAAAAGGAGATATTGAGCCTCTTAAAGCCACTGCCTCTCTTTTGGCCTTTGAAAGCGACAGCTTCAAGGCAAGCCTCAAGGAGGGCCTGGATCAGGGACTGTCCTTTGCCTCGGCACGGGAGAATGCCATCCGGAAGGAAACCGGGGAGGCAGGCGAGGTATTAAGCAAGCCCAATAATATTCTGGGGGTTGAGTATATCAAGGCTTTAAAACGGCTGGGGAGTGCTATCAAGCCTGTAACCATACCGCGCAGGGGCGAGGGCTATAACAGCCTTAACCTTGCCTCTTCCTTTTCCAGTGCCACCGCCATTCGTAAGTTTGTGGCCGAGGCTGGAAAGAATACGCCTTATGCCTCCTTGTTTGACGAAACCCCGGATTCTTTTTTGGCCAATAATCTTCCCCAGGAAAGCTATAAGGTACTGGCCCGGGAGTTTCGGCAAGGCAGGGGGCCCGTCACCCTTAAGGCCTTTGAAGAAATCCTTTTGTATGGGCTGAGAACCATGCCCGCTTCTGAATTAGCCCTTCTTCCCTATATGGAAAACGGTCTGGAAAACAGGCTAAAAGAAGCCGCCCACCAATCGGTCAGTGTGGCCGAAATGGTCTCCTCGGTGGTGACCAGCCGATACCCGGCATCCAGAATCCGAAGAATACTCTGCGCCATGCTCATGGGCGTGACGGGAGATTTTCTCAATGGGGTTAAAGAGGCCGGATATGCTCAATATATCCGCATCCTGGGCTTCAATGCCACCGGAAGGCGGCTCCTTTCCAGAATTAAAAAGAACGCTCACTTACCCCTCATCACCAAGCCGACAAGCTATGCGCAGCTTCCCGATCAGCTTGGCAAAAGGCTTTTTGTCACTGAGATAAAGGCCGGGGACGTCTATGTGCTGGGCTACCGCAACAGGGACCTAAGACGGGGCGGCAGTGAGTTTAAGACCTCCCCCCTGTATCTTGAAAGCTGAAAAGGCGAGGGTCGCCGCAAAGGAAACCTGTTAACAAAAAGCCATGGAGTTCTCATCTGATAAGCCTCCGCAAAAGCAGATGAGAACTCCATGGCCTAAGTTTTTAGAAAAGAATCCGGTTTAGTCTGTTGAGACTGAACCCTTATCTCAACTGGGCGCCAAAGGTCTTTTCAAGATTTTTAAGAATGCGATCCATGGCCTGGGTGACCTCTTCATCCTTAAGGGTCTTGTCAGGGGCTCTGAAGGAAAGGGAGAACGCCACACTCTTCATACCCTCGGGTACCTGCGCACCCTTATAGACGTCAAAGAGTTTCACCTCTTCCAGGTACTCCCCGCCTTTTTGTTCAATGGCTTTCATAAGATCAGCCACATAGAGCTCATCCCTGACCACAATGGCCAGGTCTCTTGTAATGGCCGGGAATCTGGGAAGCTGCTTATACTGCTTATCGGTCCTGGAGGCATCTATCAGGATCTGAACATCCAGCATGGCCACATAGGTTCTGGGAGGACATTCGGTTCTCTCAGCCACCTCGGGATGAATTTCACCCAGGGTTCCCGCCATTTTGCCGTCAATATAGAGGTTAGCGGTGCGTCCGGGATGGAAGCCGAAAGCATTTTGCTCAGCCTTGAACTCGGCCTTTTCAATACCCAGGCTCGACAGCAGTTCTTCCACGATGCCCTTGAGCTCAAAGAAATCGCTGGTCCCGCCATAGAGGCCAATGGTCAGGGTTTCCTTTTCATCGGGCAGCATTTGTCCTTCCACGGGCAGATAAATATAGGCAAGCTCAAACAACCTGGCTTCGGGAACCTTTCTGTTGCTGTTGGTGGCCAGAACCCGCAGCATATCGGGCAATGTGGTGGTCCGCATGATGCTGTAATCCTCACCTAAAGGATTGGAAATGACCACGGCATTCCGCATGGAATGATCAGCCGGTACATTGATGGTATCAAAGACCTTGGGGCTGGTGAAGGAAATGGTGTAGATCTCATTAAGACCGCACCCGCGCATGGTGTTGGTGATCACATCCTCCATGCGCTGCTTATAGGTTTTTCCGCCTCGCATGGTCTCTTTTCCGGTCAACAGGCTGGGCTTGATATTGTTGTAACCATAGAAGCGGGCCACTTCCTCGCAGAGATCCTCAAACGCGAGAATGTCTCCGCGGAAGGAGGGC
>Ga0116192_1001414_pt1 | contig 16835 bp, 11 predicted proteins | sample AD_UKC113_MetaG_FD_89876 | JGI IMG/M metagenome (GOLD analysis project Ga0116192, IMG submission 89876) | Active sludge microbial communities of municipal wastewater-treating anaerobic digesters from Hong Kong - AD_UKC113_MetaG | ecosystem: Engineered > Bioreactor > Anaerobic > Digestate... | reverse complement strand
GGGTTGGCGTTGTAGCCGACCAGGTCTCCCAGGTGCACCAGGCCGTCCGTTCCTTGGGCGGCCGAGTCCTGCAGGACGGCCTCCAGGGCCTCGAGATTTGCGTGAACGTCGGACAGGACGGCGTAGCGAGGCATTTCCCGTGTCACTCCACCAGGACCGGTTCCCGCAGGATTCGTTCGATGGCCCGGGTGGCCGATGCCGCCAGTCTCGGGTGGGTTTCCGAAAGGGATTCGATCTGTCGCAGGTGGTCCGCGGTCCTCAGGATGACCATGGCGAGATCTCCCTCATCCATCTGGGCGAGCTCCCGGATCTCCTCCCAGGACATGCCCCGAGCCCAATGGTACACGGTCACCATGGTCCAGAAAGCCAGGGGCGGGGTGCTGAACCCGGCCGAATTGAGGTTTTCCCTCAAGGGCTGGAGGTTTTGCAGCATCTTGAAAAACGGCTTGGCCAGGTCCGGAAACTTGTACACCATGGTGGAAAGCTGCATATCGCCCAGGCGCTCTCGGTCCATGACGAAGGGAGCGATGAGGGCGGCAAGGAGATCGGGGTCGTCTGTGGGGAAGAGTCCGCTTCGGATGCATTCGGAGATGAGAAGGGGCTGATCCAGACGCAGGTTGGACGCCCACAGGCCGTCTTCGGTGAGGTGACCGGATTCCTCCACGTAGCCTTCCCTTCGAAGAAACTCGAAGTGTTTGAGGAAAGATCGCCAGAGCTCTTCATGGGCGGTTTCCATGCGGCTTTGGACCTCGAGATCCCTTTGGAGACAGGCGGCAAAGGGGTGAGACGTCCCTTTGAGGCAGGGTCCGTACAGGGCGCATCGATCACAGGGAAGGGAGGCTTTCTCCTCGAGGAGTTCGTCCAGTTCCCGGGATGCCGCCCGGATGGAACCCGGGGCGTCCCCCGAAAAACCCTCCATAGCCTGTTCCCCGAAGGGTTGTTCTTCCGCCCGGGTCAACAGTTCCTCCCAGGCCTCCCGGTCCTTGAAGGCCGGAAGAACCTCGATGACCTCCCCCATGCCGTGGATCTGCCGGAAATGGAGCCGATGGGTGCGGACCCGTCCCTTCCGGAAACGCACGGGTGGGGCCAGTCGTACCGCTTCCACCAGTTGGTGCCGGGTCTGGGGATCCGCCACCGCCACGTAGGGGGTGCCTCTCCGGCTAAAAAAGACCCGGCCCGGTTGCAGCAGGCTGAAGAAGGGGCTCGAGGATACCTGCCGTTTGAAGGCCTTCCGGGATTTGCGAAGCCTTTCCGCCAGGGCCAGGGCCCGGGGGCGGACCTCCCGGAGCCGTTCCGGCGACCCGCAGGCCATTTCCGGAACCCAGGAGCCCAGTTCCTCCTCGGCGACCCGAGCTTCTTCTCGGGCTTCGGCTTCCTTGCTGAGGTTCTGGTAGGTCGCCAGCGAGGAGGCGAAAAGGCTGTGAATCTCTTGGGGAGAATGGGAAAGCAACAGGTTCAGGACCATGGAAAAATTGACCCGGATCTGGCTGACGATGGGGTCCGGAGGAGACTTGAGAAGGTCGTGGACGAGCTGAGGGTCTTGGTAGGTTCCGGGAACCACGCACACGAACCCGATCTCGTCCATGCCGCGCCGCCCGGCCCGCCCGGTCATCTGCAAAAGGTCCGTGGCCGTCAACTGGACAAACTCCCGGCCGTTGAACCGGTCGCTTTGAAAAATCACCACGGTTCGAGCGGGGAAATTCACCCCGGCCGCCACCGTGGAGGTGGAGAAGATGGCGTCCAGGTAGCCGTCCTGCATGAGCTTCTCGAGAAAGAGCTTCCAATGGGGGAGCTGCCCCCCGTGGTGGGCTCCCACCCGGGCGTTCCGCAGGATCGAGAGCTGCTGGTGTCGGCGCAAAAAGGGGTAGGTGTCCAAAAGATTCTTGACCCGGTTCTGGAACCGGCGGCCGTCGGGGCGATTCTTGGACGGGGAGGCCAGGTTCCCCAGGGTGATGGCCTTGTCGCAGTCGGCCCGGGATTTCAGAAAGAAGATGGCGGGCAAGAGGTTGAACTGGCGAAGAACCGCCATGACCTTGGGGATGGTGGGCAGCACGCTGCGGGAGAGGGACCGGGAGTTCACGGTCCGGATCTTGGAAAAGAGGCCCCGCCGAGTGCCCAGGGGGCACAGTTCCCCCGAGGGAAAAAGGAAAAGCGGATAGAGGGGCACCGGCCGCTCGAAGGCCGATACGTGGCGGCACGGGGCCTGGCGCAGCCACTCGAGCCAGTCGCAGATTTCCTGCGCGTTTTGGATGGTGGCCGAAAGAAGCAGGAGCTTCACCCGGGCGGGCAGGTAAATGAGGACTTCTTCCCACACCACCCCCCGGTCCTGGTCCCCCAGGTAGTGGGCCTCATCCAGGACCACCAGGTCCACATCGAGGTCTTCCCCCCGGTGCATGGTGTCGTAAAGCTGATTGCGGAGGATCTCCGTGGTGCCGACGATAATGGAAGCCTGGAGGTTTTCCTTGCGGTCTCCCGTGAGGATCCCCACGTTTTCCCGGCCGAAAATGTCCGAGAACTCCTCGTACTTGGCGTTGGAGAGCGCCTTGAGGGGAGAGGCATACCAGGAGCGGCCGCCGGACCCGGCGACTTTTCGGATGGCTTCCACGGCAATGTAGGTCTTTCCCGCTCCCGTGGGAGCCGTCACCAGGACGTCGGATTCCTCGAGGGTCTCGAGGGCCTGGGTCTGGAAGGGGTCCGGCACGAAAGGAACGGGTTCGGGCACCTTGATGCGGTCCAGCACCGGGCGAAGATTTCGGTGAACAGTCGCTCGAAAGGGTCCCGAGTCCTTGGGGGGCACTTCTTCGGAGGTGCGCCTGCGACGGTGTGGGCCCGTGCGGAACTGCCGGTTGTGCGGGGGCTTGTGCAAATCTGTCCTCTCTAAGCCATCGTATATTTTGATCATTCCTAATAACACCCGGACGCCCCGGGGGCAAGAGGAAAGGCGGGTGGGAAGGGCGAGGGGCGACAAACCAGGGGATGGGGTGCCCAAGGGGTCAGGTCTCCGTTTGGCCGACCTCAGGGGTCGTGTGATCCCCGGGGTCACCCATCAAAAGGTTTGGGTCAGGTCTCCGTAGGGCGTGTCCCGGGGTGCAGAGGGGTCGGGGCGACCGGCCGATCGCCCCTATCAGGCCGTGGGGCGCAATCCCGCTCTTGTGCACGGGACGGTTCTCGACCCCATGGGTGGATTTCCTCTCGGGACCGGTTCCGGGAGGTATCGGCCATGGGGGGTCGATCCCCGGCAAATGGTTGCGAACCCTCGGGATTCGTTCCGAGACGGCGATCTATCGCCGCCTGATCGCAGATGTGGATAAAGGGCAGGGCGAGGGGCTGGGAAGCGGTGTAGGGTGGGCTTCGCTTCACTTGACCCACCCCACACCCGTCCCGGCGCCCCTCGCCCTCCTCGCCCCTTGTAACCCCGCGCATAAGCTGTTACAGTCTCGCCGATTTGGGACTTGTTGTCAGACAACCGTCAACCTGCGGGACGAGGAATTGGAAGAACCATGAAGATTGCAATCATTGGGACCGGGTATGTAGGACTGGTAACGGGGGCCTGCTTCGCGGAATTCGGGCATGAAGTGACTTGCATCGATATTGATGAATCCAAGATCTCCCTGCTTCAACAGAAGCAGGTCCCCATTTATGAACCCGGCCTCGACATGCTGGTCCGAAAGAACCTGGATGCCCGGCGGCTCCGGTTCACCACGGATTTTGTTCCGGGAATCCCCGAAGCCCAGGTGGTTTTCATCGCCGTGGGCACCCCGGCTTCCCGCCGTGGAGACGGGTATGCCGACCTCAGCTACGTGTATGATGCGGCTCGCCGGCTCGCGCCCCACCTGGAGGGGTATACGGTGGTGGTCAACAAGAGCACGGTCCCCATCGGGACTGCCCGCCAGGTGGCCCGGATCCTCTCCGAGGTCAACCCGGAGGCCGATTTCCATGTGGCCAGCAACCCGGAGTTCCTTCGCGAAGGGGCGGCCATCAACGATTTCATGCGCCCGGACCGGGTGGTGCTGGGAGTCGATTCCCCCCGGGCCGAAGAGGTCCTCAAGGCCATGTACCGACCTCTGTACCTCATCGAGACCCCCTTTGTGATCACCAACATCGAAACGGCGGAGCTCATCAAGTACGCGGCAAATGCCTTCCTGGCCACGAAGATCAGCTTCATCAACGAGATCGCCAACCTGTGTGAAGAGGTCGGGGCGGACGTCCAGGGGGTCGCCAAGGGGATGGGCCTGGACGGCCGTATCGGCAGGAAGTTTCTCCATGCCGGGCCCGGGTACGGGGGGTCCTGCTTTCCCAAGGACACTCAGGCTCTGCTGCGAATCGCCCAGGAACACGGGGTGGCGTGCCGCATCGTCGAATCCGTGGTCGAGGTGAACGCGGCCCAGAAGGCGCGCATGGTTCGCAAAATCCGCAAGGCCCTCGGCGGGGATGAAGCAGGAAAGACCGTTGCCGTCCTGGGACTGTCCTTCAAGCCTGAGACCGACGACATCCGGGACGCACCCTCGATCACGATCCTCTCGACTCTCCTCGAACACGGCGCCGCAATTCGCGCCCACGATCCCCAGGCCGTGGAAGAAGCCCGAAAGGTCCTTCCCCAGGCGACCTACTGTTCCGACCCCTACGAGGCGTGCCGGGGAGCCGATGCGGTGGTGCTCATGACGGAATGGAACGAGTACCGGGCCCTGGATCTCGACCGGGTAAAAAGCCTGCTCAAAGAACCAGTGTTCATCGATTTGAGAAACGTGTACAAACTGCCGTCCATGAAAGAGGCCGGCTTTCGATACTACAGCGTCGGCAGGCCTTGCGTGGGCGACGGGCTGGTCGGTTAGTTGGTTTGTTGGTTGACAAGGGCCGAGGGGCTGGAGGCCGGGGGCTGGGAAGGTAGGGAGGCTGGGAGGGCGGGGGTCCGAGGGACGTTGTCTGCAGCAGAAGGGAGGAAACGGGGGCATGGATCGATGGGTGTACTGGCTAAGCCTGGTCGGAGGGGTCCTGCTGTTTCTCCATGGAATTGGAAAGCTCTACCGGGAAGGGGACTGGACGCTTCTTGTCATTACTCTGCTCATCGTCGGATTCAGCCTGTCCGGCCTCCTCAAAGGCTCCGGCGGGAAGGGCAAGGGAAATGGCCCTTGACGAAGGGGGCCAAATCATCTAACGTTCCATCCCTTGAGAAACGCCGTGGGCAGTAGAATTCAAGCCATCGCAAAGGGAAAGCATCCGGAATGGACGATCTCAACCTGGTCATCCGCGAACGAATCCAGAAGGCTCAAGAGATGGAAGCCGCGGGGATCCCTCTTTTCCCCAACGGGTACGCGGTCCCCCACCGGATCGGGGAGGTTCTGGCCGCCTACGAGGACCACAGCGGCGAGGCCCTCGAAGCGGAAGCCCCCACCTTCACGATCGGGGGCCGCATCCTGGCCGTTCGGTCCTTCGGCAAGTCCGTCTTCATGCACGTCCGGGATTCGGGGGGAAAGATCCAGGTCTATCTTCAGCAGAATAGGCTGGGGAAAGAAGCTTACGCCCGGGTCAAAGAGCTCGACATCGGCGACATCATACGGGTTCACGGGACCCTATTTCGCACCCGAACCAACGAGCTGACCCTCCTGGCCGCCGAGTTCGAGCTCCTGTCCAAGAGCTTCCGGCCTCTTCCCGAAAAGTACCACGGCCTCAAAGACATCGAAATCCGCTACCGGCAGCGGTACGTGGACCTCATCGTCAACGAGGAAGTCCGCCAGACCTTTTTCAAGCGCGCCAGGATCGTCCAGATCATCCGCGGGTTCCTAAACGAGCGCAACTTTCTCGAAGTCGAAACCCCCATGATGCAGCCCATTCCCGGCGGGGCCACGGCCAAGCCTTTCAAGACCTTTCACAATGCCCTGGGAATGGAACTTTACCTGAGAATTGCTCCCGAGCTTTACCTCAAGCGCCTCCTGGTGGGCGGCCTGGACCGGGTCTACGAGCTCAACCGCAACTTCCGCAACGAGGGGATCTCCACCCAGCACAACCCGGAATTCACCATGCTCGAGTTCTACATGGCCTACGCCACCTATGAAGATCTGATGGATCTCACCGAGGAGCTGTTCAGCGCCGTGGCGGCAGGGGTCAACGGGGGTTCCCTGCAGATCGAATACCAGGGCGATGTCGTCGACCTGACTCCTCCCTGGCCCCGGTACCGGCTCCTGGACGCCCTGACGCAGATCGGCGGTCTGCCCGCCTCGGCCCTGGGCGATCCCGGGCAGACCAAGGAGCTTGCCCGGGAGATGGGGATTTCCCCGGAACAGCACGAAGGGCACGGAAAGCTGCTCACCAAGCTGTTTGACCTGACCGTGGAGCCCAAGCTCGTGCAGCCCACGTTCATCACCCATTACCCCATCGAGGTCTCCCCGTTGTCCCGCCGAAACGAGCAGGACCCGTCGGTGACGGACCGCTTCGAGCTGTTCATCGCGGGCCGGGAAATGGCCAATGCCTTTTCGGAACTCAACGACCCCCGGGATCAAAGGCAGCGTTTTCTGCAGCAGATCGAAGCGCGCCGGGCGGGGGACGAGGAGGCCCATCTCATGGACGAAGACTACATCCGGGCCCTGGAATACGGGATGCCGCCTGCGGCAGGGGAGGGCATCGGGATCGATCGACTGGTGATGCTTTTTACCGATTCTCCGTCCATCCGGGATGTGATTCTTTTCCCCCATTTGAGGGCGGAGAAGAAGCCTTAGGCGGTTTTCACGGGACGTGACCCGGAAGGAGAAACCCTCCCCGGCAGGTTCACGGTTCCCCCCTTTCCAGCAACCAAGAGTCTTCATGCCCATGACGTTTGAATTCTTTGTCAGCCTGCGCTACCTGTTGGCAAAGCGCCGTCAGACTTTCATCTCCCTGATCACCATCATCTCCATCGCAGGCGTGGCCGTGGGGGTCACCGCCCTCATCGTGGTGCTGGCCGTCATGAACGGATTTCAGGAAGACCTCCGGGGCCGGATCCTGGGCATCACGTCCCACGTGGTGGTGGGCAACTTCAACGGAACCATCCCCAACTACGAAACCATTGTGCTTGAAGTGAAGAACGCCCGGGGGGTGTTGGCCGCCACTCCCTTCACCTACTCCCAGGTCATGATCAGCTCGGGGAAGAACGTCTCCGGGGCCATCCTTCGGGGGATTGATCCCAAAACGGCCCCGGAAGTCATCCAGCTCAAAAAGAACCTCATCCGGGGAAACCTCGAGGACCTCGCCCCGTCGGATGTCTCGACCCTCGGGCGGAACATCATCCTGGGGGTCGAACTGGCCAAGAACCTGGGAGTTCAGCAGGGAGAATGGGTCACCCTCATTGCCCCGACGGGACGACTGACTCCCATGGGACAGAACCCCAAGAGCAGCCTGTTTCACGTGGTGGGAATCTTTCAATCGGGGATGTACGAATTCGACAACACTCTGGCCTACATCGACCTGTCGGCGGCCCAGCAATTCCTGAACATCGGGGACACGGTCACGGGCATCGAGGTGCGGGTCAAAGACATCTACGATGCGGGTGCCGTGGCTGAATCCCTTCGTTCCCGCTTGGGCTACCCGTTCTGGGTCCGGGACTGGATGCAGATGAACCGGAACCTCTTTTCCGCCCTCAAGCTGGAAAAGGTGGTCATGTTCATCATCCTCACCCTCATCGTCCTGGTGGCGGCCTTCAACATCGTGAGCTCCCTCATCATGATGGTCATGGAAAAGACCCGGGACATTGCCATCATGAAGGCCATGGGAGCCACCACGGCCCGCATTCGAAAGATTTTCATCCTCGAAGGCTGCATGATCGGCGTATCGGGGACCCTCTTGGGACTCATGGGCGGGTTCGGCCTCTGCGCCGTCCTCAAGCGCTATCGATTCATCGAACTGCCGCCCGACGTCTACTACCTTTCGACTCTGCCCGTGGACCTCAAGGCCCTGGACGTTTTTGCCATCGCCTTGTCGGCCATCCTCATCAGTCTTCTTGCCACCATCTACCCGTCTCGCCAGGCCGCCAAACTCGACCCCGCGGAAGCCCTTCGCTATGAATAGCCATCCGAACGGACAGCCCATCGAAGTCCATGCCATGAGCCTATCCAAGATCTTCGGAAGCGGGGTCCAGTCCATCGAGCTGTTCCGGGACTTGGACCTGATCATCCGCAAAGGGGAGCGCATCGCCATCGTGGGTGCCTCAGGGGCGGGAAAGACCACTCTCCTGCACATCCTGGGTACCCTGGAAAAACCTTCCACCGGCAAGGTCCTCTACGGAGGCAACGACATTTTCCTTTGGGACGAAAAGGACCTGGCCCAGTTTCGCAACCGAAACATCGGGTTCGTGTTCCAGTTTCACTACCTGCTGCCCGAATTCAACGCCCTGGAAAACGTGATGATGCCGGGCCTCATCGCCGGGCTTGCCCGAAAGGAAGTGCGCACCCAGGCGGAGGAGATCCTCGAACGCCTGGGACTCTCGGCCCGCCTCGAACACCGGATGGTGGAGCACTCGGGGGGAGAGCGGCAACGGGTGGCCGTGGCCCGGGCCCTTCTCCTTCGACCGAAGCTTTTCCTGGCGGACGAGCCCAGCGGAAACCTGGACAGCCGTACCGGCCGAAAGCTCCACGAGCTTCTGGTTTCCCTCAACGAAGAACTGGGGCTCACCATGGTCATCGTGACCCACAATCCGGAGCTCGCCTCCATGATGCATCGGACCCTGCGGCTGGTGGACGGGCAGCTGCGGCCCCAACCGTCTTTTGGGTTGTCATGCATGGCACCTTCGCCTATAAATAGCCAGCGAGACGGAGAATGAGAACCACGGTGAAGACTGAGAAGCTTCCCGGGGAGAAGCTTCGCGAGACCCCCGGCGCCGTCGGTCGGTTCCAGGGACGATGGTTTCCGACCGATCACAAACGATGATCAGGCAAATGCCCATCTGAGACGGCAGCATCGCAGGAAGAGGCATAGGAGGCAAAGGAGAGAGGAATGGCGAGGGGGACCCAATTCATGAGGAAATTGTGTATCCTGTTGTTTTTACTGACATTCATCGCTCCAGTGGGATGGGCCCAGGGACCTTCGGCCAGGGTGGGCGTCTTGCCCTTCGTCATGCATAGCCGGGAGAGCCTCCCCGATGCTCAGAGGCAGGTCCAGGAACTCTTGATCCGCCAGCTTTCGGAAGAAGGTGTGCGAGCCGTTCCCGTCGGGGAGGTGGACAAGGTCGTCAAGCCACGGGATGCGGTCCAGACCGTGGAGCAGGGACGATCCTACGGCCATAGGCTTCAGGCCGATTACGTGGTCATCGGCAGCATCAACGTCATCGGCGGCAGCGTCAGTCTCGATGCCAAGCTGGTGGACGTTTCCGGCCGCAAGAAGACCGAGCCCCTCTTTGCCGAGGAAAGGGGCCTCGAGAACCTTGCTTCCACCACCAAGTCCCTCATCCAGCAAATGACCGTGCACGTTCTGGCCAAGGCCGTCATTGCCGATGTCCAGGTCCGAGGAAACGACCGCATCGAAGCGGAGGCCATCAAGGCCAACGTGAAAAGCAAGAAAGGAGAGGTCCTCAACCGGGAACAGGTGAGTGAAGACATCAAGGCCGTCTACAAGATGGGGTACTTCGAAAAGGTCGAGGTAGAAATGGCCGACGGCCCCGGCGGGAAAATCCTCACCTTCGTGGTCGAGGAAAACCCCACCATCGCCGAGGTAAAGCCCCGGGGAAACAAGAAGATCAAGGAAAAGGACATCATGGCGGCCATCACCACCAAGTCGTACATGGTCCTTCAAAAGAACGTTGTCGCCGAGGACGTGCAAAAGATCATCAAGCTCTACCACCAGAAGGGATACTTCGACGTGGATGTGCAAAGCAAGGTCGAGTTTCCAAAGGATCCCCGGCGGGCAACGGTCATCTTCGAAATCAAGGAGCAAAAGAAGGTCCTCATCCAGAAGATCGGTTTTCGCGGAAACAAGAAATACTCCGCCCGCAGGTTGCGCTCGGTCATGCAGACCAAGGAAAAGAACTTTCTCCTCTCCCTGTTTACCGACCGGGGAATCCTGCAAAAGGACATGCTCGCCACCGACGTGGATCGCCTGACGGTGTTTTACCACGACCAGGGTTACATGGATGCCAAGGTGGGAAATCCCGACGTCACCCAGAAATCGGACGGCTTCTACATCGAGATTCCCATCGACGAAGGGCAGCGCTACAAGGTCGCCGACGTGAAGATCACCGGCGACCTCCTGGAAACCTCCGCCGACAAGAAGACGGCGAAAGAGCTCAAGACCAGGGCCAAGGATTATTTCAGCCGGGAGAAGGTGCGTAAGGACATCGACAACATTTCCAAGGCCTACATGGATGAGGGGTACGCCCTCGCCCAGGTAAACCCCGAAGTGAAGCGGGACCCCGCCTCCCACACCGCCGAGGTGGTCTACAACGTCTCGAAGAAGGACAAGGTCCACATCGGCAAGATCTATGTCACGGGGAACACCAAAACCCGGGACAAGGTCATCCGCCGCCAGCTCAAACTGGCCGAAGGGGACCTGTTCAACGCCACCAACCTGGAAAAGAGCCTCCTGAACCTCAAGAAGCTGGACTATTTCGAAGAAGTGGAAATCACCCCCGTCGAGACGGCCCAGGGGGACATCATGGACCTTCACGTCAAGGTAAAGGAGAAGCTCACCGGGACCATCAGCGTGGGCGGCGGCTACGCCTCCCAGGACGGGCTCTTCACCAGCGCCCAGATTCAGCAGAGAAACCTCTTCGGAAGAGGACAGACCATCGGGATTCGAGGATACCTGAGCGAGGAAGCCCAGCGATACGTCCTCAGTTTTACCGAGCCCTACCTGTTCGACATGCCCCTGGCTGCGGGATTCGACATCTTCAACTGGATTCGCGACTACGACACGTTTACCCAGGATTCTTACGGAATTCGTCTGAGGACCGGTTATCCGTTCGGGAGTTGGAGCCGGATGAGCCTCTGGTACACCATCGAAGAGGACGAGGTCACCGACATCAGCAGGAACGCCAGCAAGTACATCAAGGACCAGAGAGGAAAATACCTCAAGAGCGCCTTCACCCTCGGGTTCGAACGGGACACCACGGACCATCCCTTCCTTCCCACCCGGGGAAGTTTGAACACGCTCATGTCGGAGTTTTCCAGCAGCTACATCGGGAGCGACAGCGACTACGTGCGCACCGAAATCCAGTCGGGCTGGTATCATCCCCTGTTCTGGAAATTCATCGGGTTTGCAAAGGCCCAGTACGGGTACATCTTCCCCCTGGATGACCGAAGCAAGGCGGTCCCTATTTATGAACGGTTCTTCCTGGGCGGGATCAACAACCTGAGAGGTTGGAAATGGGCGGATATCGGTCCCCGGGATTCGCACGGCGACGTCGTCGGGGGCTACCATTACATGGTCCTCACGGGAGAAATTCTGTTCCCGCTGGTCGACAAATACGGAATACGCGGCGTCACGTTTTTTGACGCCGGAAATTCCTACCGGGAGAAAGAGGACATCGATTTCAGCTCTTTTAGGACGGATGCAGGAGTGGGGCTTCGGTGGAATTCCCCCATGGGACCTCTGCGGATCGAATGGGCGTACAACCTGGATCCGAAACCGAAGGAAGACAACTATCAATGGCAGTTTTCAGCAGGAGCTTTCTTTTAAGGAGTGGAACACATGAAGGGAAAATGGTCGAGAAGATTGGTTCTTTGGACACTGATGGGCTTCACCTTGAACTTGATGGCGGTTTCCGCCTGGGCTGCGACGGGCAAAGTCGGCTACTTCGACCTCCAGGTCATCCTGGACCAGTCCCAGGCCGGCAAACAGGCCAAGCAGGAGTTCACGGCCGAAAAGGACCGCATGAAGGCCACCATGGATCAGAAGGCGAACGCCTTCAAGCAGGCCAAGGAGGAATACGACCGCAAGAAGGGCGTCATGGACGAGTCGGCCAAGAAGAAGAAGGACAAGGAACTGGCCGATCTCCAGCAGGAAGCCGAAAGGGCCCTGATGGAAGCCAATACCAAACTCAACAAGCTCTCCTCCGACCTCATGGCACCCATCGTGGACAGGATCATCGAAATCGCCAAGAAGATCGGCAAAGACGATAAGTACGACTACATCCTGGAGGCGGGGAAGGGCGGCATCGTCTATGCCAACGAAAAGGAAGACCTGTCCAAGAAGATCATCGAGGCCCTTGACAAGTCGCCCATTCCCGCCAGGAAACCCTAGTCCCGAGGTTTTCGACTCTCTGGGTTCGCCGACCTGAAACCCCGGAATGAAGCGTCCTCAGTCGTCCGGAAGCGTTCCTTGCGCCCTCCGGTGCCGGGTCGGGCGGGGGAACGCTTCCCAGGGTTTGGCGGCCCGGCCTCCCTTAAGCTTCTTCGTCCGTTCTTCCGGGTGAGGGATCCCGCAGCCATTCCAACGAACGTCGGCTGTCGGCGAGAGGATTGCCGCGGGACGTCCTGGGCCGCGGAAATGCCGCAGACAGGGCGGGCCCGCTGTGCCGGTTTCAGTGACACGGAGTCCCGAAGCTCTTCCACTCGGTCTTCAGAAGGGGCCGAGGATGTGGAGCGGCTAACCGGGGGTTTTCACCAACCTTTACGGGGAATGGAATCATGCAAGGTGCACAAGATCCTACAAGGCAAAAGTGGTTCTCCCTGGGCGAACTGTCCCGCGTTTTGGGCGCGACCCTTCGGGGAGATGCGGAGATCAGGGTCCGAGGCCTCCGACCCCTGGAAGTTGCCGGACCCGACGAGATCAGCTTCCTGACCCACGCCAAATACGTCTCCTTGCTTTCCCGGTGCAAGGCCGGGGCACTCATCGTTTCGAGCTCGTTTCAGGATCTCGAGTACCCGCTCCTCATCAGCGATAACCCGTACCTGACCATGGCCCGGGCCGCGCAGCTTTTTGCTCCCGTTCCCGAGGCGACTCCGGGCGTTCATCCCACGGCTTGGGTGGCCCCCGAGGCCCAGGTGGATCCCACGGCCTCCCTGGGTCCCCTGTGCCAGGTGGGAACCGGGTCCCGGGTGGGAGCCGGGACCATTCTCCACGGGGGTGTCGTCGTCGGCAACGAGGTGGAAATCGGAAACGGCTGCCTCCTCTACCCGAACGTGGCGGTCCTGGACCGGTGCAAAATCGGCCACAACGTGATCATCCACGCCGGGACCGTCATCGGAAGCGATGGTTTCGGGTTCGCCCAGGACGAACAGGGGCGCCATGTGAAGATCCCCCAGTCGGGCATCGTGCAAATCGACGACGACGTGGAAATCGGTTCCAACTGCAGCATCGACCGCGCCACCTTCGGCCGGACCTGGATCCAGCGGGGAGCCAAAATCGACAACCTGGTGATGATCGCCCATAACGTGGTGGTGGGCGAGGATTCGATCCTGGTCGCCCAGGTGGGGATTTCCGGGAGCACTCGCATCGGTAAACACGTCGTCCTGGCAGGGCAGGTCGGAGTGGCCGGGCACTTGGAAATCGGGGACGGAGCCCGGGTGGGCGCCAAGTCCGGAGTCCCTCATTCCATCAAGCCCGGGGAAGACATGCTGGGGATTCCCGCGGTCCCGTCCAAGCAGTTCTTTCAAACCTTCGCGAACCTCCAGCGACTTTCTCAGTTCAAGGAACAGCTCCGGCAGCTCCAGAACCGCGTCCGGCAGCTCGAGGAAACCATGCCCGGAGAATAGACGATGGAACAAGACATCCTGCAAATCCTCAAGGTCCTGCCCCACCGGTACCCGTTTCTGCTGCTGGACCGTGTCCTCGAGATGTCTTCGCAACATCTCGTGGGGCTCAAGAACGTGACCATCAACGAGCCTCATTTCCAGGGGCACTTTCCCGCAGAACCCATCATGCCGGGGGTGTTGATCGTCGAGGCCCTGGCCCAGGCGGGAGGAGTCCTGGCCTTTTCCCTGGTGCCCCAGCACATGGGGAATGCGGTGTATTTCATGGGAATGGACAAGGTGCGGTTTCGCAAGCCCGTTCGCCCGGGAGATCAATTGATCCTCAAGTTGAACGTCCTGAGGCAGCGGGGATCCGTGTTCAAGATGAAGGGGGAAGCTTTTGTGGACGATCAGCTGGTAGCAGAAGCCGAGCTCCTGGCCACCATCGACCCCGGCAAGTCCGAAGAGTGAGGCTCGTGACGGTGTTCGGCATGACGGGGTGAAGCGGGGACCCGGCAAAAGGAGATTTGGCAATTATGGAGATTCATCCGACGGCGATTGTATCCCCGAAAGCGGAGCTCGGGGAAAACGTGAAGGTTCTTCCCTACAGCATCATCGGTTCCCAGGTGACCATCGGCTCCGGATCGGTCATCGGGCCCCACGCCATCGTCGACGGCCGGACCACCCTTGGGCGCAACAACCAGGTCTTTCCCTTCGCCACGGTGGGCTATCCCCCCCAGGACATCAGCTACAAGGGGGAAGATACGGAATGCGTCATCGGGGACGGCAACATCATCCGGGAGAGCGTCACCATTCACCGGGGGACCGCCAAGGGGGGCGGAATCACCCGCATCGGCAACGGCTGCTGCGTCATGGCCTACGTTCACGTGGCCCATGACTGCAACATCGGCAACCACGTGATCCTGTCGAGCGGCATCGGCATGGCGGGCCACGTCGAGATTCACGACCACGCCATCGTGGGGGGAATGGTGGCCATTCACCAGTTTGTGCGCATCGGCTCCTTTGCCTTCGTGGGGGGCATGTCGGGCCTGAGGATGGACATCCCTCCGTACATGCTGGCCCACGGGGCCCCCGCAAAGCTCTACGGCCCGAACCTGGTGGGGCTTCGCCGGCACAAGTTCCCCATGCAGACCGTCCAGGCACTCAAAAGGGCCTACAAGATCCTCTTCCGCTCGACCTTGACCGTCAAAGACGCCGTGGACAAGATCCGCGAAGAGATCGAGCCCCTTCCCGAAATCGAGAAGCTTCTCCAGTTTATGCAGGAAGACTCCCGTCGCGGGGTCACCAGGTGGGGATCGGATGAGGCCGTCGAATGACCCGCTCGAACACCCGAAGGAACGAATCGGCCTGATCGCAGGGGCGGGGCAGTTCCCGCTCCTTTTTGCTCATGCCGCCTACCAGGCGGGCTTTCGCGTGGTGGCCGTCGGGTTCGACGGGGAAACGCACCCGTCCCTGCCCAAGTACGTGGACGAGTTCCACTGGCAGAACCTGGGCCAGTTCAACCGGTTGATCCAGACCTTCAAGAAAGCGGGCGTCCGCCAGGCGGTCCTGGCCGGGAGCATCAACAAGACCAAGCTCTACGCGCGCATTCGCCCGGATTGGCGTGCCGTCAAGTTCCTAAGCAAGCTTCGAAACAAGAAGGACGATTTTCTTCTCCGAGCCTTCTCCCGGGAGCTCGAATCCGAAGGGATCCAGATCGCTCCTTCCACCATCTTCCTGCCGTCCCTCCTGGCTCCCGAAGGCATTTTCACCCGCCGCAGACCCAATCGCCAGGAAGAATCGGACATTCTTTTCGGCTGGCAGACGGCAAAGGCCCTGGGGCACCTGGACATCGGGCAGTGCATCGTCGTGCGCAACCAGGCGGTCCTGGCCGTCGAGGGCATGGACGGCACCGATGCCACCATCCTGCGCGGGGGACACCTGTGCAAGGAAGGTGCCGTGGTCATCAAGGTGAGCAAGCCCAGCCAGGACCTGAGGTTCGATGTCCCGGCGGTGGGATACGACACCATTGCGACCATGAAACGCGTCAAGGCCCGTGTCCTAGTGATCGAAGCGGGAAAGACCCTCATCTTCGACCGGGAGAAGATGATCGAAGCGGCCGACGAAGCCGGGATCACCATCCAGGCGCTTCGAGACGAGAAGGCCCTCGAGGAGGTGGTGGACGAGGGCCGGGATTCCGTTCGGGCCTACCTGAACAGGCTGGATCGAAGCCGGTCCCCGTCCGTGACGGGACCTCCTCCCGTGCTGGTTCGCGAACCCCACGAGAAGGCTTTGAAGGTGGCCGTCGTGGGGGTCGGATACCTGGGGCGCTTTCACGCCCACAAGTATGCCGGGTTCCGGGACGCCAACCTGGTGGCGGTGGTGGATATCGACCCGGAGAAGGCCCGGCAGGTCGCCCAAGAGGTCTCGTCCACCCCCCTGGCGGACTATCGGGAGCTCCTGGGGCAGGTGGATGCCGTGAGCATCGTGACCCCGACCCCTCAGCATTTCTCCATCGCTTCGGATTTCCTGGCGGCGGGCGTCCACGTCCTCCTCGAAAAGCCCATGACCCAGTCCCTTGCCGAGGCCGACGAGCTCATTCGCCTGGCCCGAGAAAACAATTGCTTCCTGCAGATCGGCCACCTGGAACGCTTCAACTCGGCCTTTCAAGCCGTCCTGCCCCGCTTGAACCGACCCATGTTCCTTGAAGCCCACCGCCTCGCTCTCTTCAACGAACGGGGCCTGGACGTGGACGTCATCCTGGACCTGATGATCCACGACATCGACCTGGTGTTGCACATGGTTCGGTCTCCCTTGAAGAGGATCCGGGCGTCGGGAGTGTCCGTCCTCACGTCCGTTCCCGACATTGCCACCGTGCGCATGGAGTTCGAAAACGGGGCCACCGCCAATCTTACGGCCAGCCGCATTTCCCTCAAGAACCAGCGGAAGATGCGGATCTTCCAGGAAAACACCTATCTTTCCGCGGACTATGCCGAGAAGAGGGCCTACGTGGTCTATCGCGAACAGGAATGGGACGAGGCGGGGTTTCCCCAGTTGTCCATCGAGGAACTCGAGATCCAGGAAAGGGACGCCCTGGGAGAGGAGATCCTCTCTTTCCTGGATTGCGTCCGGGCCGGCAAGCCTCCGTGGGTGGACGGGGTCCAGGGACGCCGGGCCCTGGCGGTCGCCCTGGATATTTCCCGG
>Ga0116192_1001411_pt1 | contig 16887 bp, 14 predicted proteins | sample AD_UKC113_MetaG_FD_89876 | JGI IMG/M metagenome (GOLD analysis project Ga0116192, IMG submission 89876) | Active sludge microbial communities of municipal wastewater-treating anaerobic digesters from Hong Kong - AD_UKC113_MetaG | ecosystem: Engineered > Bioreactor > Anaerobic > Digestate... | reverse complement strand
TGATGTATTTGGACGGGAAGTTTCAACGCTTTTCGAAGGCGAACAGAATGCCGGAAAATATGAAGTGGAATTTAATGGTGCGAACTTGCCAGGCGGCATTTATTTCTATCAGATGCAAGCCGGTGACTTTAAGCAAGTGAAAAAGTTGTTGTTCAAGTAAATTTTGATAAAGTAATACCTAACTGCTATCATATAATATCTTTTATATTTTTGTAAGAAAAAAGACATGAAAACACTAAAAATTTATCTACATTAGAAGAATTTGCAAAGATATTTGATGTGGAGAGACAAAAGATTTTAATGTTATCCAGCAACATAATATTGAAAAAAATCAAAAATTTGGTTAAGAAAAATAGTAAAATCAGTTTGTTTATATCATTAGATTAAGGATGTGTTTTTGATAACGGCTTAGTATCAATTTTATTTTAGTGGAAAAATTTAAGAATCCTATTTAAAAATGTTGTCAGTAATTATTCAGTACCTATTTAAAAAAACTAATACAGCAAGCCCACTACCCACAAACGGAATTTTACAGGAAGCCGATTGAATAACCAGCAAATTACTTTATATTGAAAACCAGGAATCACAAGAGCTTTCATGTGCTTTTTGGTAATTTCTTTTACAATTGAGTGAGCAATTGCTTCTGCTGTCATACCATTCTGTTCATCTTTTTCCATTTTCCCAACTGCTTTTTTCATTTTTTCGGCATAAGCAGAAGCGGGCGACTGAGAAGCTGCGGTATATTTTCTTGCAAAAGTAAAATTGGTTTTCGTGTCGCCTGGTAAAATGGTACAACACTCAATGCCAAATGATTTTACTTCCATATAAAGTCCCTGCATTAATAGCAACAGAGCAGCTTTTGAAGCAGAATAAAACGATTGGAAAGGAATAGGAACAATCGCTGCCACGGAAGAAGTTGCAATAATTTTTCCCTGTTTTTGTTGACGAAAAATGGGCAAACAAGCTTTTATCACCTTAAAAGCTCCAAAAAAATTGGTTTCAAATTGATATTTGGCTTCTTCGACAGATGTATCTTCAATGGCACCGGCAATGCCATTCCCAGCATTGGAAATAACAGCGTATAATGATTGATTTTCATTTAAAATTTGTTCAATAACTTTTTTTATATCCTCTTCATTGTTTACATCCATTTTAACAGGTACTATTTCTCCATTACCCGTTTTTGCCTTCTGATATTCTCCACCATGACGTGAAGTGGCATATACTCGAAATCCTTTTTCCATTAATTGAAGTGCAGTTGCCAGTCCAATACCGCTGCTTGCACCTGTAATTAAAATTGCCTTTTGTTCCATTTCTTTTTAAATTTTGACGCAAATATAATAGTTTTATTTTTTTATAGCGTTTGTCTGAGATAAATTTCAACAAATTTTTAGAAAGAAATTGCTATAATTTTCATAGAAGAATAATTTAGTTTTTTATTTTTAAATGATTAATTTTGCAAACGAAATTCGAGAAAAATAAAAAATTGATTTAAATATTTGATTTTCTCATCTTATAAAAAATTTGCATTTTCAGTTTTATCTTGAGAAAAATTAATAAAGAGAATTAGGTTGATATGGAAATTGTACTTAGTGGTATTCGTCCTACGGGAAAATTACATTTAGGTAATTATTTTGGTGCTTTAAGAAATTTTGTTCATCTTCAAAATGAATATGATTGTTACTTTTTTATTGCTGATTATCATTCTCTTACAACTCATCCTACTCCACACAATTTGTTTGGGAATGTTCGTGAAGTTTTAGTAGAATATTTAGCAGCCGGTTTAGATCCCGAAAAAGCAACTTTATATATTCAAAGCGATGTTCCACAAGTGACCGAATTATATCTTTTCTTAAACATGAATGCTTACATCGGTGAATTGCAACGTTGTACTTCATTTAAAGAAAAAGTTCATCAACAACCTCATAATGTAAATGCTGGATTATTAACCTATCCTACTTTAATGGCAGCCGATATTCTTATTCATAAAGCTACAAAAGTGCCAGTAGGAAAAGATCAAGCACAACATCTTGAGATGACACGAACTTTTGCTAACCGTTTTAATCGGCTTTACAAAGTTGATTATTTTCCTGAGCCACAAGCATTTAATTTTGGAGAAGAATTAATTAAAGTTCCAGGACTGAATGGCAGTGGAAAAATGGGAAAATCAAAAGGGGAAGATAATGCCATTTTTCTTGCAGATGAACCTGAAATAATTCGAAGAAAAGTAATGAAAGCTATTACGGATGCTGGTCCTACTGTACCAAATCAGCCTAAATCAGAAGCTGTTCAAAATCTTTTTCAATTGCTTAATATAGTTTCCTCGCCCGAAACGGTGAATTATTTTGAAGAACAATACAATACCTGCCAGATAAAATATGGTGAATTGAAGAAACAACTGGCTGAAGATATGATTGCCTTCACTGATCCTTTTCGTAAACGAATTAAAGAAATATCCAATAATGATGAGTATTTACGCAAAGTGGTACGCATGGGAAAGGAAAAGGCACAAGCTCATGCCTCACAAACAGTGAAAGAAGTGCGCGAAATCATTGGCTTTAGATCTTTTTAAATAAAATTATACTTTTAATGGAAAATTGAGAAAAATCTGATTTCTATAAAATTATGAAAAATTTTTTCTCACATGGATTATTAACAATTGTTCTTTTAACAGGACTTATTTTAGTAAATGGTTATCTCATCACCGAAAATTTAAAAATTACTGAAATAAGCCATCACCAGGGAAAAGAGCAAAATTCTATTCCATCCCAACAATATTGGTTTTCCATCACTAACTTTCCTTTAAATGTTCCTGCTAATGAAGAAATTCGAATTTCGCCTCCTTCTTCATTTACGTTTTGCAGAGTTTTAGAAAGATTGCATTTCTTCAAAATTCGTTATTCAATTTTATTGGTGAAGGAGCAATATTTTTTTCTTCATAAAGTTTCAGATTATTTTTTTTCTTATCAAGCCCTATGGGGATATTATCTTTTCCAACTTCGTAAATTACTGATTTGATTTTTCCATTTTTTATTTAATTCTTTCCTAACGTTTAATTAATTAGATTTCCTAATTTTTTTAAATTATTTTTATTTTAATTTATTTAAAAAATCAATTAATAAGTATCTGAAAAATACTTACTTAAAAGAATTATATAATCATGGATACAAATTTAACAATTGAAGAAAGTTTTGATTCTCTTTATAAAGATGAGGTCATAAAATCCAAGCAATCACCGTTGGTTGGAACCCTTTTAATAGTTGTAGGGTTAATTTTGGTATTACTAAGTGTTTCTATCAAAAGTTTGGAAGGTACTTCCATGCTTTATTTATTGATAATGATAGGTAGTATCTTTGCTATTGTGGGAATTTTTGTTCTACTATTTCGAAAAACCTATTATATTTCTATTCAAACACATAAAAAATTAAAACCCCATGAAATTTATTTTGATCCGAAAGAAAGAGATAAATTAGTGAGAATCATGCAAAATAAAAATTTGAATGAACTTAAAAGTTTGAAGTTAGCTGTCCAAGATGGACTTAAACTTAGGGTATTCACTACTGCTGATGGAGAAGCATGTTTTTCTCAAGTAGTTACCTTTATTCCTTATGAATATGTAAATGTAACTCCAGTTATGAAGCATACACCCGAAGAAGCAAAAATTCTAATAGAAACATTTAAGTTGAAATAGAAATTTATATTAATTTTTTATTTTTCAAAAAAGAGTGTCCACAAGGCACTCTTTTATTTCGATTAGATTTCCTTTCCCAAATTTATACAGAAACAATTAATTGGTTAGGTGCATAAATGATTGATATATAAATAGAAAAAATAAATAAATTAAAGGTACCGAGCAAAATTTTGAGCCTGTTTTTTTAAGCTATATACCTAAAAAAACGCCGACTCATGGGGAATTATCGGCGATAAGGAAACTTTATCAAAAATCAACTTTTTATTCAATTTTATGCTCCAATTGAATGATTTTCATTCCTGTTTGGATAGCTTTTTCATTCAAAGGAATTAAATGATGATAACGTTCAGGCAGTGATTTTTCCAAACCTTTGAGAACATTTTCCATTTTTACAATGGGGTGTATTTTTAAATAACCACCTAAAATAATCATATTTAATGTTTTAGCCATATCGTGAGCGTAAGCATATTCAATAGCATCAATGCGATAAATGTTGATGTCTTTTCTGGTAGGGAATTTATGAAAATTGTTGCCATCGTAAATAAGGATTCCACCGGGCTTAACTTTATTTTCAAATTTTTCCAGAGAAGGTTGATTTAAAATAATAGCAGTATCGTATGAATTGAGCACAGGAGAACTGATTTTTTCATCACTCAAAATCACTGTTACATTGGCTGTTCCTCCACGTTGTTCGGGTCCATAAGAAGGCATCCAACTCACTTCCATACCTTGCATCAAACCAGAATAAGCTAATATTTTACCCATTGAAAGAACCCCTTGTCCTCCAAAACCAGAAATTATTATTTCTTCTTTCATAATTTAAATGTTAGCAATGAAAGTATTACTTTATCACTTTCAATTATTTAGTTTATTTTTTGAATTGAAAATTTAAATATTTTTCAAATCCCCCAGTGGATATTCAGGAAACATATTTTTCTCCATCCATTCATTTGCCTGTTCAGGTGTCATTTTCCATCCTGAATTACAAGTAGAAACAACTTCAACAACAGATGTTCCCTTGTTCATCATAGAATTTTCAAAAGCTTTTTGAATAGCTTTTTTTGTTTTTCGAACAGTAGCTACAGTATGGACACTTTGACGGGTTACGTAACATGTTCCAGGTAATTGAGCTAATAAATTAGTAATGTTCAATGGATAACCATTTAAAGCAATATTCCGTCCATAAGGTGTGGTAGAAGTCACCATTCCTTCAAGGGTTGTTGGTGCCATTTGTCCACCTGTCATACCATAAATAGCGTTATTAATAAAAATAATTACAATATTTTCTCCACGATTGCATGCATGGATTGTTTCTGCTGTACCAATGGCTGCTAAATCACCATCTCCTTGATAGGTAAACACATAACGGTCAGGGAGTAATCTTTTAATAGCTGTTGCCACTGCTGGTGCACGACCATGAGCTGCTTGTTGCCAATCAATATCAAGATAATTATAAGCAAAGACAGCACAACCTACAGGAGCAATTCCAATGGTTTTATCTTGAATGTCCATTTCTTCAATTACTTCAGCAATCAGTCTATGTACTACGCCATGACTACAGCCAGGGCAGTAGTGCATCGGAGTATCATTCAAAACTTTTGGTTTTTGATATACCAAATTTTCTGGCTTGATTATCTCATTTATTGTCATTTTATACTATAATTAATTTACAACTTAATAAAAATTTTTTATTGACTGCTTGCAGTTTAAGGTAACATCATTTTTTTTAACTGGTCCAACACTTCATCAGGAGAAGGAACAATTCCCCCCATTCTACCGTAAAAGTTAACAGGAATACGTCCATTGACCGCCAAACGCACATCTTCTACCATTTGTCCGGCATTCATTTCTACTGTTAAGATAGCTTTCAAAGAGTTGGAAAAATTATTAATAATATCAGTTGGGAAAGGATACAAAGTAATGGGTCGCAATAAACCAGCTTTAATTCCTTCAGCTCGTGCCATTTCCACAACTTTCTGGCAAACGCGAGCACATGTTCCAAAAGCTACCATCAAATATTCTGCATCGTTGGTTTTCATTTCTTCATAGCGTACTTCGTTCTTTTCTATTTCGCGGTAGCGGCTTTGAAGACGAAGATTAATGTCCTCCATTAGTTCAGATTGAAGTTCCAGCGAAGTAATAATGTTAGGTTTGCGGTCTGGGGTTTTACCTAACGTTGCCCATGGATATTTTTCCCTGATTTCAGCTTCAGTACGACGTGGCTTGAATGGTGGCAAAACTACTTTTTCCATCATTTGTCCAATAATTCCATCGGCAAGCATCATGACAGGAGTACGATATTGAAAAGCAAGATCAAACGCTAAACCAATAAAATCAGCCATTTCCTGCACAGAAGCTGGGGCTAATGTAATCAGTTTATAATCGCCATGCCCTCCACCTTTTACCGCCTGAAAATAATCACCTTGACTTGGTTGAATGGTTCCTAATCCTGGTCCACCACGCATTACATTAACTATCACGCAAGGTAATTCAGCAGATGTCATGTATGAAATTCCCTCTTGCATAAGGCTTACTCCAGGACTTGAAGAAGAAGTCATGGCTTTCTTTCCGCAACCAGCAGCTCCATATACCATATTAATAACTGCAACTTCACTTTCAGCTTGTAAAACTACCATCCCTGTCGTTTCCCATGGTTTAAGTTCCATGAGCGTTTCCATAACTTCGGATTGAGGAGTGATAGGATATCCAAAATAAGCATCGCAGCCACAACGTACAGCAGCATGAGCAAGTGCCTCATTGCCTTTCATTAGCAGAACTTCTTCATTATTTTGTTTGACTTTATTATCCATTTTTTATTATCTAACCTTTTTAAAAAATTATTGAACTTTCATTTTATATACAGTGATGCAGGCATCGGGGCAAACGTAAGCACATGCTACACAACCCACGCATGCTTCAGGATTAGTTAGTTGAGAAAAATTATATCCTTTTGAATTTGCTTCTTTTGATAAAGACAGGCATCGAGGAGGACAAGCAACTATGCATAAATTGCATCCTTTACACCGTTCAATGTCTATTACAACAGCACCTTTAATTTTTGCCATTTTTGGATCGTTTAATCTTTTAATTTTCTAATGATATATTCTAAAGTTTTTCTGTTTTTAAAATGAACTTTTAATACTCATCATTTTTTCGTTGCAAAATTAGTCAAATTTTATAAATCAAGATGATAATTGTGGCAATATTGCTTTTTTGGTAAGAGTTATTTAACAAGATGACAAACTAAACCATTCAATTTCAATGTTATTTATGTTGTTTGAATAGCCAACTTAAAAAATCTGGTTGTGCAAAAGCATTTTTCCAACTATTATGTCCTACACCCGGGAATTCAATATATTCTACTTTTTGAGAGCCATTGGCTTTCAGCTCAATAAAAGCATTTCGTGAATGTTCTGGTGAAACAACATCATCGCTGCCACCATGATAAATACGGATTGGCATATGACGAACTTTTTTAAGTCGTTCTAAACTCACTCCTCCACAAATAGGAATAGCTGCTGCAAATTTTTTAGGTTGTCTGCAAATTAAATCAAAAGTTCCCATTCCTCCCATCGAAAGCCCCAACACATATATTCGGTTCTTATCCACAGCTTCTTCTTTTGTGATTTTATTCAGAAGACGGATAACAAGCTGCATAGAAGATGTTGGCTTTTTGGTATTTAAAAAAACAAAATCTTTTCCTTCCCGATGAACAGGTGCCCAAAAATCATTTTCAGGACATTGGGGAAAAACAACTATTGCAGGGTAATTTTCTCTGTTTTGGGGATCAGTAAAAAGTGAAGATCCATGAACAAGCTGTTTTTCATTATCTTTTCCTCGTTCGCCAGCTCCGTGTAAGAAAAGAACCAAAGGATAGGATTTAGTTTTGTCATAGTTTTCTGGAAATAAAATACGATAAGGCAACGTATCACCTTTATAAATAAATTCTTTTTTCAGAAATAATTCATTTTGAGCTGATAAGGAAATAAAAATCAGACAAGAAACCATTAAAAAGAAAAGTTTTTTCATCATACAAAAAGTTTTTATTAAATGTTAGTAAAAATCATAATATAATAAACCTTACTTACTTAAAAATCTTTATTCTCCCAGCTTTGGTAAGGATTTTTTCTTAACTGGGCATTATAAAATCTTTCGTCTCCTGTTACTTCTTTGCCTAACCAATCGGGTTTTTGAATAGGAGTGTTTTCACTTTCCAATTCTATTTCTGCAATGATAAGTCCTTCATTTTCTCCATGAAATTCATCAACTTCAAAACGTTGACCATTAAAAATTACTTCGTAACGAGTTTTTTCAATAATCCCTGGCTCACATAGCTGAAGCAAATCCTGAGCATCTTGCAAAGAAATTTCTTTTTCCCATTCATAACGACTTAATCCAGTTTTTTCTGTTTTCCCCTTGATGGTAATAAATCCCCTTTCTTGATTTTTGATACGAATACGAACAGTTCGTTCTGGTACAGAACATAAATATCCCTGAATAATAGAATAACTATTTTTAATCCAAGGTTTGAAATCACCTTTTACCAAATATTTGCGTTCAATTTCTTTTCCCATTTCAAGAGCAGAAAAACTTGATTATAATGATGCAAATTTATGAAATAAATTTAAGTATGTTTCAGATTTACTATACTTATTACTGTCTGTCGCAAATAGATTGATATGGGCAATATTGACAAAGTTTATTGTTTACAGTTTGATAAAAAGGAATGGCTGGATTAAAAATTTCTTCCAAACAAGTAGTTAAATAAGTTTTAAATTCTTCTTCGTAAGAATTAAAATCTTCAATAATAATGGTTTTCTCCTTATTGGGTTTCAAAGTCAATTGCGAAGTAAAATCATTTTTAAACAGATTTTTTATATAATATATTTCTGGCTGTATTGGTAATAAAGTGTTGGATTTGTATTTATACAACATACTATACAAGAAAGTTTGCAATATATATTTTGGACGATTATTTGCCTCGTGAGCAAAAACTTCTTCTATATTTTTAAAAGTCAATGAGCCATTTCCTGTTTTATAATCAATGATTCTTAAACGTCCTTCTTTTTCGTCAATTCTGTCAATAATGCCTTTTAAGTTTACTTTTTCTTGTCCGTTTTGTAGGGGAAATTCAAGATGAAATTCCTTTTCAGAGCCCAGATATTTAAACGGAGTATAAAATTTGTCGATTTTCAATAATTGAATAATATATTTTTTAAGCACATTTGCCACCAAAAGATAATTACCTTCCAATTTAATATTTTGATAATCTTCTTTTTTATTAAAATATTTTTCTGAAAAAGCTTTTTGAATAGCAATTTCGATTTGTGCCGAATCTTTTAATATTTTTTCTAAATCAGAAGAATTGACCAGCTTATTTTTAAAAGGCTGATAAAGAAATTCCATCGAACTGTGAAACAATGTCCCAAACATGTCATATTCAATAGTTTCCTTTACTTCGTCAGCTTCTTTTAATCCTTCTACATAAGTGAGATAAAATTGAAGTGGACAATCAATATAAGTATTGATAGAACTTGCCGAAAGAGCACGATTCTCAGGCTGATTATTGAGGAAAGATTTCAATTTTTCAAGAACAGAAGCATTTTTCTCAATTTGTAAAACAGGTGAATTTTTAAAACTAATATCGTATAAAACATTTTTGGTAGTAAAAGGAACTTTGTAATGATATTGCAATTGATGCAAAAACCGACTCACTTCTCCTTTTTGAAGTCCTTCTGTACGTGAATCATAAAGTAAAAAAATATGTTTTGCATGATGAATCAATCGGTAAAAATTATAGGAAAAGATAGCTTCTTGATGTTCAATGGTAGGCAAACCAAAACCACGTCGCAAATTATAAGGAATAAAGCTATTGGGTGTAGTTTTTTTAGGAAAAAAATCCTCATTAAAGGAGGTAATAATTAAATTATCAAAATCTAACCCTCTGGTTTCCAAAACGCCCATAATTTGTAAGCCTTCCAATGGCTCACCAACAAATGGAATGGTAAGTGAAGCAGTAATTTGAACTATCAAACGCATCAAAGTATCCAAGCTCATCTCTATCGCAGAAGCATTTTCCTTGATTACTTCGTTCAAACGTCGAAGAGTAAGATAATATTGACTTGTAAAATTATACTCTAACTGATAACTTTGAGAAGTTTCTGAAATTTGCTGAAATTTTTTCTGAAGGATAACAAGAATCTGCAACAAATAAGTCAAAAAATTCTTCGTGTCTTCCTGAGGAGTAAAGATGGTTGCCAGCAGTTCATCGTTTTTAAATACGTCTGCATCAACATAAATCAAATTATTTTCTATTACAATAGTTTGAATTTCTTGAGCCTCACGACCACAAAGTAACGTAATATATTGGTGATTCAAAAGATTGGAAACGGTTTGATGATAAAATAAATATTGATTATCAGTGATACGCATTCGTCGCTGTAATTCAAAAATGTGTTCCAGAAGCCCTTGCACTGGTGTGATGTTTAATGGCAATCCCATTGTAACATTTACTTTTTTTATCTGTGGCGGCAAAGAATAAAGTAACGGCGTTAGCAAAGTTTCGTTGGGCAAAACGACAGCAGTTTTTATCCATTCGTGGTCCGAAGCATCGGAAGGGTAAAGTTTGTCGAGCAATTCGTAGGTTTGCTTTGCTTGTCCTACCAAGGATGGAACAGCTATTAACTCAATTTTTTTATCTGATAAAGTTCCCTGTTGAGAATTCAGTGTAAATTTTGAAGGAAACATTTGCATGTTTTCCTTATAAAAATGAGAAGCAGGATTGTCCTCATCACGAAGTTCAGCAGCTTCATAATCCCAGTAAAAATCAGCTTGCTCTCTCTTTTTTAAATATGAAAAAAGTGTTTTTTCACACGCATTTAAAGCATTAAAACCAATAAAAACAAACTGTTTGTTTTCCCACTGAAGAATAGTTTCTCCATTTAGTATTTTTTCAGCTACCAAACGATATATTATTCCTTCAGTGGCTACGTTTTTTTTGAGCAATTCTGATCGAAATATTTTATAAAGAGGATAAAGAATTTTCCAGAGGGAAACAAAATTTTCCTGAACTTTTTCAGCAGGAAAAGGAATAAAATTTTTCCAAAATTGTTTTATAGCTTTTATTTGTTCTTCAGAAAAAGTTTTGAATTGTTGATCAATTTGTTTCAGCTCAGTAACATTGGTAAATAATTGTTGAGGATTAACAAGATATTTATCAATTTCATCAAAATCGTTGAGTAACATTTCGCCCCAGAAAACAAAAGTATCAAAACTTTCGTTTGATTTGCTGATGACACAATAAATTTGATAAAGTAAAAAAATCAAACTTATTTGATCTGCTGGAAGTATTGAAGAAGCTGAAGCGAAACATTCCTCAATAGTAAGTATTTCAGGAGAAAAAATAGGCTTTTGAGCTATTTCAGCAATATCATGTTGGAAAAAAATTCCTGCTCGGCGATTTGGAAAAACAAAAGTAAATTCACTGATTTTTTCCTGATATTGAGAATAATAAACTTCTGCTATGCGATAAAGAAATGAAGACATGTATAATTTTTTAGGGATGAAAAACAGTAAAAATATAAAATTAAAACTTTTCTTTTAAAATTTGTAATTTTATAATTGACAGAGCGTCGTTCCCGTGTTTTTCAGACAATGGTTTTGAAAAAATCAAATAAATAAACAAAAATCTTATTTTTTCCAGAATGCAGGAGTAAAAAGAACTAATACGGTGAAAAGTTCCAAACGTCCCAGCAACATGATAAATGATAAAAACCATTTGCTAAAAACTGGCAAATAAGCAAAATTCCCTGCTGGCCCTACTAGCCCTAAGCCAGGACCAACTCCCCCAAGACAAGTTATTAAGCCACCAATAGATTCCATAAACCCAACTCCTGACATACACAAAATTAAAATTCCAAAAATTACTACGGTTAAATAAAGTAATACAAAAACTAAAACCCGTGTAATGACATCTTCCTGTACCAAATGACCACTATAACGGACGGGAACCACAGCATTAGGATGAATTAATCGTTTAAATTCATAATAGCAAAATTTAAACGATATTACAATTCTTATCATTTTAATAGCCCCACTGGTAGAACCCGCTGAGGCACCTGTCAGCATTACAATTAACAAAATAATCCACGTAAAAGGTACCCATTGCATGTAGTCAACAGTAGTAAATCCTGTAGTAGTCATCAACGCAGTAACAGTAAATAAAGCATCTCTCCAAGAATTTTCTATTTTATGAAAAGAAACAGGTTGGTTAAAATTGATTAAAGAAATAAAAATAATAATGGCAAAAGAAAAGAGGACAATTAAATAATAACGAAGTTCCTCATTTTCTTTTATCTTTTTAAATTTATTTTTAAACCCAAAATAATACAAACTAAAATTCACACCTGCAAGTATCATAAATAATATGATGATGTATTGAATAAATGGAGAATTCCAATAAGCGATACTATTTTGTTTGGTAGAAAAGCCACCCGTGGCAATAGTGGCAAACGAATGGCAAACAGCATCGAACCAATTCATCCCTCCAATACGGAGTAAAATTGTTTCAGCAAAAGTCAATAAAAAGTAAATTAAGAACAATCGCTTGGCAGTTTCAGTAATTTTTGGATGAATTTTATCTTTAGTTGGTCCGCTTGCTTCTGCTGCAAAAAGTTGGGCCCCACTTGTTCCAAACATGGGTAAAAGAGCCAGAGAAATGACGATTATTCCTAACCCACCCATCCAGTGAGTGAAACTTCTCCAGAACAACATAGTATGTGATAATTCTTCAATATTGTTTAAAATAGTAGCACCTGTAGTAGTAAAACCGGAAATTGTTTCAAAGAAAGCATCAGTATAGGAAGGAATGCTTTTACTAATAAAGAAAGGCAAAGCACCAAACAAGGAAAAAATGACCCATGCCAGTGTCACTACTAATGAACCCTCCCGCTTCCCCATTTCTTGAAGAGCATTTCGTCCAATTAAGATTCCTAAAAGACCAATTAAATAACAAACACCAGCAGTAATAAGAAAATAATAGCCATCGCTTTCCTTAAAAACAAATGAAAGAAAGAAAACAAGGAGAAGAGCAGTTGCTTCACTTAATAACAAACTCCCTAACATCCGTATTACTAACTTCACATTGATTTCTTTATTCATAGTTTTGGAATTTAGCTATTTAAGTTTATTATCTCATGTTAAACTTTTTTTCAACAATGTGTGGAAAATATATTATCTAAAGTTCCATTAGTTAAAGAAAGGTTCAATTTTTCGAATAGCCGAAGATACACAAAAAACAATAACATGGTCATCAGGGAGTATAATAGTATTACCATTAACAATACTACCTACACCATTTCTAACGATTCCACCAATATTTACATTTTCAGGCAATTTTAAATCTTTAATTTTTGAACGAGTAATTTTTGAAGTAGGTTTAGCTACAAATTCTACTACTTCTGCATCTGCTGCTGTTAAATTGCGAACATTGAGCACATCTGCATGTAAGGTAATTTGATAAATATAACTGGCAGCAATCATTTTTTTGTTAATTACTGCACCAATGTCCAAGCTTTCAGCCAGAGGAATGTAATCCAGATTTTCAACCTCTGCAACAGTTTTTTTTACTCCAAATTGCTTTGCTACCAAGCAAGCTAAAATATTGGCTTCAGAATTGGAAGTAGCTGCCACAAAAGCATCTACTTCTTCAATTCCTTCTTGTTTAATAATATCAATATTTCTGGCATCAGCATTAATAATTAATGCATTAGGAAACTTGTTCGCCAACAGCAAACTCCTTTCTTTATCTCTTTCGAGCACTTTGGCATGGATATGGGGAGGAAGATTGAATAAGGTTTTTTGTGCAATTCGGCTACCCCCCATGAACATTACATTTCGAATTGGAAAATCTTCTTTCCCTGCTTGTTCTTTTACAAATTCCAGATTTTCAGGAGTTGTGATGAAATAAACAATATCATTAGCGAGTATTTCATCGGAACCTTTTGGAATGATGGTTTGACTTCCTCGTTTGATGGCAACTACTCTGTAACGGTTATGATCAAAAAAACCTGTGCTAAATTTTTTATTAATAATGACAGCATTACTGCGAACTTTTATGCCTAAAAGGATGAGGGCATTATTGCAAAAACTCATGTTTTGACGCAACCAACTTGTTTTCAAAGATTCTACAATTTCATTGGCAGCTAACACTTCTGGATAAATTAAATAATCAACCCCCAACTTTTTGAAAAATTCTTTATTTTGTGGTAATAAATATTCGTAATTATTGATTCTTGCCAATGTTTTTACAGCACCTAAATTGGTTGCTATCATGCAGGCAGTCATATTCACACTTTCATAAGGAGTGACGCCAATGAAAAGATCAGCATTTTCAACTCCAATTTCCTTTAAGTTATTAATTGAAGTTGGTGATCCTTCATAGGTCAAAAGATCATAGTTCAAATCTAAGTTTTTTAATCGTTCTGGATTCTCATCAAGTAAAGTGATTTCCATATTTTCCCGCGCTAACAATTTTGCCAAATGGGTACCAACTTCACCTGCTCCAACAATAATAATTTTCATTTTTTATAAATTTAATAGGAGAAAAATAATCCACTGAAAATTAAAGGTTTAATTTTTAAAAAATCATTTATCGTCAATCTTTGCTTTCAAATTATCTTTTTTCCAAACATTATATTTGGTTTCAATTTTCGTTTTGTTTTTTCTTTTTCATTGACTTTCAGCATTTCAACAATAGTTTTGGCAATACTTTCCGCATCTAATCCTAACAAAGTTTGCAATTCTTCTATGCTTCCTTGCTCTACAAAAGTATCAGGAATTCCCAGCCGTTTGATTTTTAGCCTATAATCACTATTACTGAAAAATTCTGAAATAGCACTTCCAAAACCTCCTTGTATCACTCCATCTTCAATAGTTATGATTTGTTTAAATTTTTTTCCAATTTCGTGTAATAAATCTTCATCTAAAGGTTTTACATAACGCATGTCATAATGAGCAATAGAAATATGATGTTCACTTTCGACTTTTTCGATGGCTTTTTCTACGTTGGCTGCTATCATTCCTACTGATAAAATGGCTAAATTTTTCCCTTCTTTCAAACATTCACCTTTTCCAATCGGTAAAATATTCATTGGCTTTTTCCAATCAATAATATTTCCTTTTCCTTTTGGATAGCGAATAGCAAAAGGTCCAGAATCTTTTTGTTGAGCAGTGTACATTAAATTACGGAGTTCAATTTCATTACGAGGGGCAGCAATTGTTAAATTAGGGATACATCGAAGATAAGCCAGATCAAAAACTCCATGATGAGTGGGACCATCCGGCCCTACCAACCCAGCTCTATCCAGGCATAAAACCACATGCAAATTTTGAAGAGCAACATCATGAATAATATTATCGTAAGCTCTTTGCAAGAAAGATGAATAAATATTACAAAAAGGAATTAGTCCTTCCTTAGCCATTCCTGCTGAAAAAGTTACTGCATGACCCTCTGCTATTCCTACATCAAAAATTCTATCAGGAAATTCCTTTTGCATAATAGTCATAGAACAGCCTGTGAGCATAGCCGGTGAAACGCCCACAATTTTTTTATTTTGCCGAGCTAATTCCAATAAAGTTTCACCAAAAACATCTTGATAGAGCGATGGTTCAGATTTCCCATTACTTGATAAGTTTCTTTCTCCTGTTTCAACAACAAATTTTCCAGGAGAATGCCATTCGGTTACAGCTTTTTCTGCGGGTTCGTATCCTTTCCCTTTCTTAGTTATACAATGCAATACTTTAGGTCCTTTGTAATTTTTAATTTCTGTTAAAATCCGAACCAATTCTTCCACATCGTGTCCATCAACAGGACCAAAGTAACGTATATTTAAACCCTCAAACAAATTATGTTGTCGAGTTAAAATAGCTTTTAAAGCATTATTAAATCGAATAATGTTTTTCTTTCTCGATTCATCAATTAAATCTAATCTTTTTAAAAGTAGATAAATTTTATATCGAATCTTATTATAGGTAGCAGAAGTAGTAATATCTACTAAATATTGATTTATTCCACCTTTCAAAGGGTCAATAGCAATTTGATTATCATTGAGGATTATCAATAAATCATTTTTAGTCATGGAAGCATTATTCAATCCTTCAAAAGCCAATCCCCCTGTTAAAGCTCCATCACCAATAACTGCTACAATTTTTCTTTGTTTTTCGTTTTTTAAATGCGAAGCTACATCCATTCCTAATGCTGCAGAAATAGAAGTAGAAGCATGACCTGTTCCGAAAGCATCATATTCACTTTCTTTTGGACTCGGGAAACCACTAATACCTTTGAATTGACGGTTTGTATGAAATTTATCCCGTCGGCCCGTAAGTATTTTATGCGCATAAGCCTGATGACCTACATCCCACACTATTCTATCATAAGGGCTGTTAAAAACGTAATGAAGAGCAACAGTAAGCTCAATGGTTCCTAAACTGGAAGCCAAATGGCCAGGATGTTTCGAAAGTTCATTGATAATAAAAGTTCTTAATTCTTCACAGACGGTTTTAAGTTCTTCTTTATCAAGCTTTTTTAGATCATCTGGAGAATTTATCTTTGGTAAATATTGTAAAGGTTTTTCTGTCATTATAATTTTAAAATTGCCCACAAAAATAATACATTATTTTATTCGTTAGCTTCTTAATAATTATTATTTTTTATCCTCTTACAAATTTACGTTTAAATTTTTTATAAACAATTATATGAAATCATAAGTTATCAATTTAACTAAAAAATGATTTTTTACTTTCAACTTAATTTTTTTATAAAATTGAATTAAAAAAAGAAATTTTTCTTGCAAACTATTTGTTTTTTCAATTTCAAAGTTTATCTTTGCAAACAGAAATAAAAAGAAAATGTTCAGAACAAATAGAAATATCAATAGAATCGTCGTGCTACTTTTGGTGAAAAATCAAAGGTGAGGATGGTTCTATATGGTTTACAATCATAGATAAAAAATAATGTTAACCTTCCTCCCAAACAATGAGGAAGGTTTTTCTTTATAAAAAATATTGAAATGGAATTACGAAGTTTAACAAGTACCAGTGGACGAAGAATGGCAGGTGCACGAGCTCTATAGCGAGCTGTAGGTATGAAGGATGAACAAATGGGTAAACCTATTATTGCTATTGTAAATTCATTTAGC
>Ga0116192_1001410_pt1 | contig 16888 bp, 16 predicted proteins | sample AD_UKC113_MetaG_FD_89876 | JGI IMG/M metagenome (GOLD analysis project Ga0116192, IMG submission 89876) | Active sludge microbial communities of municipal wastewater-treating anaerobic digesters from Hong Kong - AD_UKC113_MetaG | ecosystem: Engineered > Bioreactor > Anaerobic > Digestate... | reverse complement strand
CCCTGCAACCGCACCTCCTGTTGCTGGATGAACCTTCGGCGAGTCTGGACCCGTATGGCACCAAGCTGTTGGAGGACCTGTTGCTGCACATGCGGGACGACCTTGGGATGACGGTGGTCGTTGTCACCCAGGACATCTTCGAGGCGCGCCGCGTCGCGGACCAGGTCGCCTTCCTCCATGAGGGGCGCATTGTCGAACAGTCGCCACGCGACGAGTTCTTTGATCAGCCCCGCGATGAGTGGACGCGAAGATTTGTTTCCGGCGAGCTGCTGGTGTAGAGGGAGGCAGAATGATGCTGAGCACAGAGGAAGCGCTGAAAGTCATGCTGGAACGTGCCGAACGGCTGGAGCCTGTCGAGGTCCCGCTGGATGAGGCCGCGGGCTTGGTATTGGCCGATGACATCGAGGCACGCGGCAGTGTGCCTCCGTTCACCAATTCGGCCATGGACGGGTTCGCCGTCCAGGCCTCGGACATCGTGTCTGCCACAACCGAGCGTCCTGTTCGTCTGCGCATCCTCGAGGATGTGCCTGCAGGAACAGTCGCAGCCGGCGCTATTGCCCCTGGCACCACCATGCGGATCATGACCGGTGCTCCTGTTCCCCCTGGAGCAGACACGGTCGTACAGGTGGAACTGACACGTCTCGAGGGGTCGGAGGTGCTGGTGCTGAAGGCCCTGAAGCCGGGGACAAATGTGCGTCTTGCTGGCGAGGACATGAAGGACGGCGCCACTGTCCTGCGGAGGGGTATGCTTCTCCGTCCCGGCGAGATCGGCGTGTGCGCGGCGGCGGGCCACTCGGTGGTGTCCGTCTACCCGCGCGTTCGTGTCGCCATCCTGACCACTGGGGCCGAACTGGTCGACGTTTCGGCTGTCCCCGGTCCTGGCCAGATCCGGGACGCCAATGCGCACTCGCTGCGGGCGCAGGTCCGGGCAATTGGCGGGGAACCGGTCGTCTTTCCCCGCGTGGCGGACACGCGTGAGGCAGTCAGGACTGCCATGGCACAGGCGCTCGCGCAAGCGGATGTGGTTCTCACAAACGGTGGTGTTTCCGTGGGCGACTACGACTTCGTGAAGGAAGTCCTGGAGCACCTGGGGGCCCAGCTGGTGTTCTGGCGCGTGAAGCAGAAACCAGGGAAGCCGATGGCCTTCTGGACTCTTGGTTCGAAGTACGTCGTTGGCCTGCCGGGAAATCCTGTGTCGTGCATGGTCTGCACCGAGGAGTATGTGCGGCCCATGGTACGCCGCATGATGGGGTTCCCGTTGTTGTACCGGCCGGTGCGCAGCGCCGTTCTGGATGAACCCTATGCCAAGGGGGCCGACGCGGGGCGGACGCACTTTGTCCGCGTGCGCCTGCACGAGCAGGATGGTGCGCTGCACGCTGTACTGACCGGGCCACAGGGCTCCGGCATCCTCACCTCGATGGCAGAGGCCGAGGCACTTGCCATTATTCCCGAGGAAGTTTCCACGCTAGGGGCCGGCTCACTGGTGCAGGTGCAGCTCACGGACCTGCCCGAGGACCATTGATGCAGGACAACATCGGCCGTTCTATCGACTACATCCGCGTCTCGGTCACCGACCGGTGCAACCTGCGCTGTCGCTACTGCATGCCCGAGGAAGGCGTCCCGCTGCTCAGGCACGAGGATATCCTGCGCTTCGAGGAGGTTGCTGCCTTTCTGCGCGTTGCCGCAGCGCAGGGCATCGTCCACGTGCGCCTCACTGGGGGGGAGCCCCTGCATCGCCCCGGCATCGTCGACCTCGTGGGCATGCTGACGGAGATTCCTGGCCTCAAGGACCTTTCCATGACGACGAATGGAACGCTGCTGCCCCCGTTGGCCGCTGACCTCAGACGAGCAGGGCTGCAGCGCATCAACATCGGTCTGCCATCGCTGGACCCGGCCACCTATGCCGCATTGACGCGCTTCGGGTCGCTTGACCAGGCGCTCGCGGGTGTGCAGTCTGCGCTCGAGGCGGGATTCGACCCGGTAAAGCTTAACGTGGTTGTCCTGCGGGGCATCAACGACAGTCTGGCCCCCTACGTGGAGCTCACCAAGCGCTGGCCCGTCGCCGTGCGCTTCATTGAGTACATGTCCATTGGTCCGTTGGGAGAGGACCACTTCCTCGTTCCAGCGGCAGAGATGCGTGCCATGCTCGAGGAGCTGGGTCCCCTGGAACCTGCGGAGAAGCCTGCGGGCAATGGACCGGCGCGTTCCTACTGGCGTGTTCCCGGCGCCCCCGGGTCGCTGGCAGTCATTGCCCCCACGACCGAACACTTCTGTCCGGAGTGCAACCGGCTGCGGCTGGTCGCAGACGGGCACCTGCGCCTGTGTCTGTTCGGTGCGGAGGAGATTGACATCAGACCGGCACTGCGGCCTGCTGTGGACGAGGAGGCATTGCGAGGCCTGCTGGCGCGGGCGATGCAGGAGAAGCCCGTGTGCATGCCGGACGGCGCGCGGGACTATGGCCGTGCCATGGGCAGTATCGGAGGCTGACATGAGCGAGAAGAAGCTGACACATCTCGACCAGGAGGGGCGGGCGTGCATGGTGGACGTGGGCGACAAGATGGCGACTGAGCGCGAGGCTGTCGCGGCATGCCGTGTCCTGCTTGCCCCCGAGACCTTTGCGCTGGTCAAGGCAGGCAACCTCAAGAAGGGTGACGTGCGTACAGTCGCCCAGGTTGCAGGAATCCAGGCCGCCAAGCGGACCTGGGAACTCATTCCACTCTGCCACCAGATTGCTATGACGTACGTCGGGGTGCAGGTGACCCTTGACGAGAACGACCACGCGGTTGACATCGAGGCTACCGCTCGAACGCACGCGGAGACGGGCGTTGAGATGGAGGCACTGGTTGCCGCCTCGACAGCTGCCCTCACCGTCTATGACATGTGCAAGGCAGTCGAGCGCGGCATCCGCATCACGGACCTGCGTCTCCTGCTCAAGAGCGGTGGCCGGACCGGCACCTGGGAGCTGGCATGAGCGCGGGGACGGTCGTGTCCGTTAACATCTCCGAGCACAAGGGCACGCGCAAGCACCCACTGCAGGGCCCTGTGATGATCACGGACCAGGGCATGCAGGGGGATGCGCACGCTGGCAACTGGCACCGTCAGCTCAGCCTGTTGGCGCAGGAGAGCATCGAGCGGATGCAGGGACATGGCGTGGTGCTTGGGCCTGGCGATTTTGCCGAGAACATCACGACCCAACACCTTGACCTGTTGGCGCTCCCGGTGGGAACCCGGCTTCAGGTAGGTTCCAGGGTTGTGCTCGAAGTGACGCAGATCGGGAAAGAGTGCCATCTGGGCTGCGAGATCCGCAAACTTGTGGGCGACTGTGTCATGCCGCGGGAGGGTATCTTTGCCCGTGTGGTCACGCCGGGGTGCATCGAAGCAGGGGATATGATACAGGTTGTCGAAGGAGGCACGGTATGAACGCAGCAGTGCTGACAGTCAGTGATAGTTGTGCGGCCGGAACCAGGACTGACGAAAGCGGTCCGTACATTGCCGGGCGCCTGCAGGGAGCCGGATGGACCATCGACGGACTGGCTGTTGTCCCGGACGACCGCATGCAGATTGCCGACATGCTCGAGCAATGGGCAACGCGCGGAAGCGTGGACGTCATCATCACGACAGGCGGTACCGGGTTCTCGCCACGAGATGTGACGCCCGAGGCCACGCTGTCGGTCGTCGACCGCCGTGCACCGGGCATCAGTGAGGCCGTCCGCGCCTATGGAGTGGCGAAGGGCGTGGCGACAGCCTCACTGTCGCGTGCGGAGGCGGGTCTCATTGGCCCCACCCTTGTCATCAACCTGCCTGGCAGCCTGAAGGCGGTCCAGGATGGCATGGAGGTGCTGCTGCCCCTCTTGCCCCATGCCCTTGAGATGATGGCTGGGAGGGGGCACGGAACGCCCTAGGAGCCAATCCTGTTTGCGGCCAGGTCCAGAAGGATAACCGAGTCGTTGCCGCTTGTCCTGTGGCGGATAAGGCAGAGCACGGCACCGTTCAGCGAGGCTACCCTGGTACCTGTATCCAGGCCTGCACCTGTGAGGGTTGTCGCCACCCCGGTCAGCCGGTTCACGACCAGGATGCCGCCGTCCTCCACCGGAAGGACAAGATAGCGGGTGGACACCTTTATGGAAAGGAGATCCGCCTCGTCGGAGACGCTGGGACCAAGGGGAACGACGGCCCAGGGTCTGTCAACGGGAGCCACGACAAGGCGTGCGTTCTGTTGGTACACGACGCGCCCGTCGGGGGTCACGAAATGCGGACCGAGGTTACGAGGGTCGGACGCATCGTGCCACTGACTGAACAGGAACGTCTGAGCGCTGGCAGGTGGAGCAAGGAGAGAAACTGTCTCCCGTATCTCGCCACTCGCCAGGACTTCATCTGCGCTGAATGCCACACCGCTTTCCAGAGGCCACAGGCGCCAAATGCGAGAGGCAGGCACCTCGCCAGTAGACAGTTGCTGCTCAACACCGTGACCGAGCTGCACCTGGAGCAGCCTTGCTGTGTCTGGAACGGTGCTGAAGGTCGTTGAGGTCCCGTTGCTCTGCATCATCTCCGCGCTCACAAGGAAGTAGGCGTTGTCACCCTGCAGCGCCATGTCATGGAACACCTGAATCAGCGTGGCTCCGGCGGGAACGGGCACGCCTCGCAGGTAGCCGGGGGCCACCAGCAGCGGCGTCAGCGTCCCGGTTGCGCGGTTCAGAGCGTAACAGGCGGAGGGCAGGAGGCCCGGGTCCTGCATGACCCGGAACAGAACCCAGCGGTCGTTCATCTGTATATCGAGGACACGCGCCCAGGACTGGGGAAGGGTGGACTGCCACACTGTCGTGTGAGCCTTCAGATCATAGAGGACAAGGGTGCGCGTATTGACACTCTTTTCGCTGTTTGGCTCCACCTTGCCCGGGCCGGTTGCCCAGGCGACACATCCGTCACCGGCAGCCGCGGCAGAGACAGCGGGCAAGGCACTGGGAATCTGCGCAGTGATGAGCGACGAAAACGCTGCGACGTGGGGAAGCAGGACACGCTCCTGTTCCTGCTGGAGCGCCAGACTTTTCGCAGCGCCATATTCGTATGCGCCTGATGCAGCATGCCACTGGTATGCTGCGACCGCAACCCGTGCTACGGTCGCAGGGTCGGTCGGGCTCCCATCCGTTTCCATCTGACACACCCATGGTAACGTTTGTCCACGAGCGCGGTAATCACCGTGGTCTTCTCTTCGCTTGCTGATTCGGAGCATCCGACAAGGATGCAGCCAGACACGCCAACAATCAGGACCAGCAGTAACGCAGTTGCAGTCACGAACACTCTCTCGTGCATGTCGTGCCTCCTCCGGTGAACCCAGGCTAGGGTGACCCGGTCCATTCCCTTCACAGGTATAACGCAACCCAAGCAGTTTGTCTGAAGAACTTGGCAGCGCCGGAGTCAGGAACGTGGCACAACGAACCAGAGCCACGTGTTGAACGAGGCCCCTCGTTGACCTATAGTACATTGATGACGTATTATGTGATTGATGCATTCACAGACAAGGCGTTTGCCGGCAACCCGGCGGCTGTGTGTCTTCTGGAGCACCCGCTGGCGGACGACGCCATGGCGGCCATAGCTGCCGAGATGAACCTGTCCGAGACAGCCTTTGTCCTGAGCGAGGGGAACGGGTGGCATCTGCGCTGGTTCACGCCGACCGTGGAAGTGCCGCTCTGCGGACACGCGACCCTTGCCACGGCGCGGGCGTTGTGGGAAGAGGGCCTTGTCAGAGGGCAGGACGTGTGGTTCCAGACATTGAGCGGCCTACTGGGAGCGCGGTACAGGGATGAGTACATCGAGCTGGACTTTCCGTCGCTGCCGCCCGTGCAGGCGTCCCCTCCAAACGGTCTGCTCGAAGCCCTGAGGCTGACGGTCGCACCCCGGTGGACGGGCGTGAATGCTCACCGGTACTGGCTGCTGGACGTTGGTTCAGCGGAAGCAGTGCGCGCACTGAAGCCGGACCGGGCGTCCGTGATGCAGTTTGATTTGCCCGGCATCATTGTCACAGGGGTGGGCGATGGGTTGTACGACTTCACCTCGCGCTTCTTTGCTCCTGCAGACGGCATTTTTGAGGACCCGGTCACGGGTTCCGCTCACGCTGCGCTAGCGCCGTACTGGCAGTCGGTGCTGGGCAAGGACCAGGCCGTAGCGTTTCAGGCGTCTCCACGGGGCGGCTCCCTGCAGGTCCGCATCGCTGGTGAGCGTGTTCTCATTGGTGGCAAGACGGTTGTTGTTGCACGAGGGGAGCTGCTCGTTCCCTGAGGAGCGTGGGCCATGCTGACTGCACCCGTGAACTTTCGACCAGCTGCGCCTGGCGATGCGCCGTTTGCGACGCCACTGCTGTATGACATTTCGCGCCGGGACTTCGACTACCTGTTTGTAGACCTGGCGGCCAGGCTATCGGTGCTTGACGTCCTGGATAGGTTCTATCGACTTCCTGGCGGCATGTTCTCGTGGCACAATACGGAGCTTGCCCTGGTCGAGGGCAAACCGACGGGCCTAGTGACCGCGTACGCCGCGTCGTCGGGTGACGGCAGCACTGCCTGGCTGGTGCGGGCCGTCCGGACGCTGGGGATGCACGGACTGCTGCGCCTTGCCTGGCGTGGTCTCCCTGCGAGCCGCACGGTCCGTCCCCTGCTTCCCGGAAGCTGGTACATTGCCTTTGTCGGAGTTCAGGCTGGACAGCGTTCCCTTGGTATCGGGACCAGGCTGATCGAACGTTCGATGATGAGAGCGCGGACCCCCGGGTGCTTCTGCGTCGAACTCGATGTGGAGCACGACAACGTACTGGCACAGGCTCTGTACAAGCGGCTCGGGTTTCAGGTTGTTGCTGAGCGGAAAGTACCCCGAACCTCTCCCCTCGTGGCCACGTGGCGCATGCGACGCAATCTTGAACAGGGAGGAACAGAGGGCACCGAGCCACCATCTGCCGACAATATGTGAAGATACTGTGAATAATCCCGCGTCGCGAAATCGGATGGTTGCGTCATAGGAGTGAGCCCATGAGAACCCTGCACCTGGGTGGGCATGGGTCAAAGGAGGTCTCAAGATGGCGCGTGTGACGCTTGTCTATCCTGACTACACAGTAATGCGGCTCTTTTCCAGTCCCGGCAGAACCAGGGTCGAACGCGGAGGATGGTACGCGGAAGGACTCGCGGCCCTTTCGGCCGCGTTGAAGTTGCAGCATCACGAGGTCAGTCTTCTGCATGTGACGCAGCCCCCTTCGCGGCAGGACTTTGTGGCGCGTCTGGAGGCGACTCACCCTGATGTCATCGGGTTTTCGGTACGGACCAGCGCTGTTCCTGCAGTCACCGAGTGGACGCGCTGGGCACGCGAAGCAGCAGGCGCCCCGATTGTCTGGGGAGGCTACCATGCGTCGCTAGCGCCGGAACAGTGCATGAACATCCCTGGCGTAGACGCCCTGATTCAGGGAGACGCTGACCTTGTCTTGCCGCAGGTCGTGGATGCGTGGGCCGGAGGAGACAACCCGCAGGGAATCCCGGGGGTATGGTGGAGGGACGGCACTGAGGTTCGCCATGCACCAGTCGGGCCGCTGACCCCCGACCTCGACGCCCTGGCCATTCCGGACTTTGGCCTGTTTGACCGCAACCAGCTCATCGCAACGCGCACACATGTCGCCCTGGGCATGCTCTCACGGGGCTGCCCCTACGCCTGCACGTACTGCACCAACCATGCCTTCCGCGCTCTGTACCCCGACCCGCGTGACTATCACCGGACGCGATCCCCCGAAGGGGCCATTGCATACATCCGTGCCCTGCGGGAGTGGTATCCTGACGTATGCGAACTTCGGTTCCTCGACAATGTCTTTGGTATTTCGGTGGAGTGGCTGCGGGAGTTCGGTGCGCTGTACCAGCGTGAGGTGGGGTTGCCCTTTGCCTGCGATGAGCGGGCGGAGCTGCTGACCGACGAGACCGTGAGACTCCTGGCGGACATGGGATGCACACAGGTGTACCTTGGCATCGAGTCGGGGGACGAAGAACTGCGACGGCAGGCCCTGGGACGCACCATGAGCAATGAGCTGCTTGTCAGGGATATTGCGCGCCTTCATGCTGCAGGGATAGGCGTCTTCGCCTACAACATGGTAGGACTGCCGGGCGAGACGCGCGCAACCGCACTGCTCACACCCAAGCTCAATGCCGATGCCCGAGTGGACGACGCGTGCATCAGCGTGTTCTCCCCGTATCCTTCTACCGTACTGTACGACGTGAGCATCCGCGACGGGTCAGTGGTCGAGCCGATTGACTACAGCAGTCTGACGTTCCTCGACCAGCCAGGGTTTGGCAGCGGGGAAGTGGCCTTCATGGCATTGTGTTTCAATCCTCTGCGACGGTGGTACCGGCGACATGGGACTGACTCCCGTGCTGCGAGGCGGATGGACAGGACTGTCCTCTCTCCACATATGCCGATGCGTGCCGTGGTGTATTGTTCCGAACGGTGGGAAGGAGGACGTGAAGCTGCAAAGTCATTCCTCAGGTCCCACGCGCCCGGTGCGTTTCTATTTCTGAAACGCCTTCTGCACCGCGGGCCCGTCCCTCAGCGTGTTGACGTAGGGACTCGTCCAAAGGAGTAATGGGCCTCGGACAAGGTGCCATCCAAGCGGCGGTGCCGCCTGCACGCGGACCTGTCGACTCACGCCCCTACCTGCGAGCAGCTCCTCGGGGGTCACAGCGTCAATGACGACGTAGGTACCAGCGGCATCACTCGTGACAAGGCCGCGCACTGTGCCGCTATCGACCATCTGAGTGACCCTGTGCTGGATGACACTCACAGACGCCGTCATGTGGGCGTCTGTCTCGTTCCCGCTACACAGCTGAACGGCCCGAAAATGTATACGAGGGCAGACCCAGCTTCTTGATACCCCCAAGCTAGAACCTCGACTCGCAGTCTACGCATGATAGGCACTCAGCTCTGCAACCGACCTGCCTGTCGCAGGGATTCCTCCACGGCAGGGTCACCCATGGCACCTGCACGTGGCTGCCCTGAGACGGTGACGGGCGGTACGTTCGTCTCGGCAAGGTCCCGGTCCATCACCGCGCACATGAGCCAGGCAAAGATACGGTCTCGATACCGCTCGTAGAGAATGCCGACAGCTTCTTTATCGACCAGGCCTGCCATCAGCAGTACCCGGTCGGAATCCATGTCCACGCTATGCGCCTCCCTGTACACCTACAGTATAGGTACCTTGTGGCGGACGCGTCATCTCTTGTCCGCGGCGCGTGGGTGCGTAGACTGGAGGCGTCAGGAGGCATGATGATGGCGACAGAGACAATCAGCATTCACATCGTCGAAACAGGGGAGGACGTGGTCTATCCGCGGGGGGTTCGTCTCGACTCCGTGGCCAAGGACTATGCCTCGTACCATACGTCCCGTATCATGGCGGCGCGGGTGAACAACGACATCCGCGAACTCTTCAAGACACTCAGCCATGACGCAACGCTCGAGTTCATCGACATGACGACTGAGGATGGGGCGCGCATCTACCAGCGGGGCCTTGTGTTTATCCTGTACGCTGCCGCCCGGGACCTCATTCCGGAAAGTCGCCTGCGGGTCCAGCATTCGCTTGGTCAGGGGTTGTACTGCGACCTTGCCGGGCACGAGGTTTCCGATGAGGACATTGCCCTCCTCAAACAGCGCATGAGCGAACTCATCAGCCAGGACATCGAGTATCAGAAGCAGGAGCTGTACAAGTGGGATGCGTTGCAGCTGCTGGACGGTCTGGGTATGCATGACAAGGCGGAACTTCTGCGGTATCGCAGCAAGTCGACGGTGAATGTCTACTATCTCGGAAAGCATCCTAACTACTTCTACGGGTTCATGCCACACAGCACCGGAGACACCCCCCTCTTCGACCTTCTTCGGTACCGGGGAGGCATGGTGCTTGTGTTTCCAGGCATCACGAGCCCGACTGCCGTCCCTGACTACGTGCCGCAGACCAAGCTTGCGGACGTCTTTGACGAAGCCGAGGAGTGGGGCCGCATCATCGGCGTCGAAACAGCGGGCGACCTTAATGATGTGGTGGCGCGGGGTCATTCGCGGGAGCTCATCATGGTCAGCGAAATGCTGCACGAGAAGAAAATCGCCCAGCTCGCCGACCGCGTCACGGCCTCTGGGGCCAAGCTCGTCCTCATCGCCGGGCCTTCGTCGTCCGGCAAGACGACATTCAGCAAGCGGCTGGCGCTGCAACTCCGCGTGAACGGGTTTGATCCCCACCCTGTGTCCCTTGACGACTACTTCATCGACCGCGTCAAGACACCTCTTGGGGAGAATGGCGAGCCGGACTATGAGGCACTGTCATCGCTGAACACCGAACGGTTCAATGAGGACCTCAACCGCCTCCTTGCAGGGCAGACGGTCACACTGCCGAAGTACAGCTTCAAGACAGGGACTTCCACAGACACTGGACCAACAGTCGTGCCCACACCACGCACCGTGCTCATTGTGGAAGGCATTCACGGGCTGAACCCAGACCTGACCGCTGAAGTTCCGGACGCTGCAAAGTTTCGCATCTATGTTTCCGCCCTTACGTTTCTGAACCTGGATGCCGACAACCGCATCCCTACGACAGATGTGCGCATTCTGCGGCGCATGGTGCGGGACCACATGTTCCGCGGCTACTCGGCGCTGGACACGCTGCACGCATGGCATTCCGTGCGCATGGGAGAGGAGGAGCACATCTTTCCGTTCCAGGAGAACGCCGATGCCATGTTCAACTCATCGCTGGTCTACGAGCTGGCATTCCTCAAGAACTACGCCATACAACTGTTGCTGCAGATCGACAATACGGTGCCGGAGTACTCCGAGGCACGGCGGCTTATCCGCTTCCTCGACTACTTCCTGCCGGTGATGGACATCGACGTTATTCCCAGCACGTCGATCATCCGCGAGTTCGTTGGAGGGAGCTACTTCGCGTACTGAACAGCCGACGTGAGCGTCTCTGCACGCCTCAGCATGTTCTTCCTGCCTGAACAGCGTAGACTATGGTCGCATGACCTGCGTTCCGCGCAGCATATCACGCAGCGCGAACGTCCGGGTATCGAGCTTGGGGCTGATGGAGTACCCATGCTTGCTTGGGAGGCTGGCGCACGATGACTGGACAGACTGCACTCGTATCACTTTTCGGCATACTGCTCGTGGTGGCCGTCGTTGTCTTCTTGTGGGTTCGGAGGACGAAACGGAGCGGCTGGCCGCTCGGATTGAGTATCGCCCTGTTCCTGGTTTCATTCCTTGGCTTGGTTTTTTCGGGTCTCGCGGGGCTCTACACCGACTACCTGTTCTTCGCCGAGGTCGGCTATGTCCAGGTCTTCTGGACAAAGACGCTGGTACGGGCCACTTCGTATGTTGCAGGGGCGGTTGCCGCGTGCGCCATCGTCCTGGGGATCACGCACCTGCCGCGGCGTCTGTTCTCTGGCATGAGCGACGACGATGCCCGGAGGATATCGCGGACGCTGATGTGGACGCGCATCGTGATTGTGCTGGTTGTGGCCAACTTCTGTGGGCTTGCCGCCAGCAACCTTGGCCTGCAGCTCCTGACAGCCATGCGCCAGGTGTCTTCCACTGCGTACGTGGACCCGATTTTTGGCCACAGCGAAAGTTTCTACTTCTTCACGTATCCCGTCATCCGTGGCATGCTGGGTATCCTGGCGGGGACCATGGTCGGCGGCATGGCGGTGATCGGCGCATGTTTTCTCATGACGGCATCCACAGCCGGAGACGAGGCCCTGAGGCGTGGACTGCGCAGCAGGCTGAGCTCCTTTGCAGGAATCCTGCTGGTGATTGCAGCCGCGGCTATCTGGGTGTCTATGTTCGGCCTCCTGTTTCAGAGCAACGGGGTCGTGTTCGGCGTGAGCAGCACGGACCGGGTTATCCGGATTCCTCTCCTCAAAGTGACCGCCGCGGGCGTTCTCCTGTGTGGTCTTGTCTTCCTCGCAGCATCCTTTCGGCCGCGCCTGGCCAACCGCAAGGTCCTTGGGTGGGTCGCGGGCGTGACGCTGGTCGCCTACGTTCTGCTCGTGTCCGGGATTCCGGCACTGTATCAGCGCTTTGTGGTGAAGCCCAACGAGCTGTCGCAGGAAAGCGAGTACCTCACAAACAACATCGCTGCGACTAACATGGCGTTTGGCCTTTCCGGCGCTACGACGGTCGCCGACCCCGGCACACAGACGGCGCTCACGGTGGATGCAGTGCTCGCGAACAAGAACGTGCTCCAGAATGTGCGCCTGTGGGACTGGCGCGCACTTGCCGACAGCAATGAACAGCTTCAGTCGATACGCACGTACTACAAGTTCAACGACATCGACATTGACCGCTACACCATGAACGGCAGGTCGCAGGAGGTCATGATTGCAGCCCGTGAACTGGACCAGTCACTGCTGCCGGACACGACGCACAGTTTCGTGAATGACCGTCTGGTCTATACGCACGGCTTTGGCGTCGTCGTGAATGGTGTCAGCGAGTTCACGGCAGAAGGAGCGCCGGTCTACGCCGTCAAGGACATTCCACCGGTCAGCTCCGCCGGATTTGTGGACATTTCGGAGCCCCGCATCTATTACGGCGAGGGGACCAATGACTATGCAATTGTCAAAGGAAACTCCTCGGAGTTCGACTATCCACAGGGGGACGCAAACAAGTCGTACCAGTACACGGGCACGGGCGGAATCCGCCTTTCGCTGCTGAACCGCCTGGCGTTCTCGCTCATTGACCAGAACATCAACCTTCTCATCTCAGGACAAATCAACAGTAACTCGCGCATCATGGTGTACCGCAATATTCAGCAGCGCGTGAGCCACATCGCGCCATTCCTGGAGCTGGACAGCGACCCGTACATCGTGGCTGACCCAGAGGGCAGGCTGTTCTGGTTCGGGCAGGGCTACACGACGTCGCAGTACTTTCCCTACAGTGAGTACTACGACATGGGAACGGAGCTGGGCGGGCACGTCGTGAACTACGTGCGCAACAGCTTCATGTACACAGTCAACGCGTTCGACGGCACGACAACCTTCTACCTCATCGACACATCCGACCCCATTGTGCAGACGCTGGCGCGGGTCTATCCTGGACTGTTCACTCCGCTCAGCGATGCCCCCTCTTTCGTTCGGGAGCACTACCGCTACCCTGCCGGGCTGGGGAGCCTGCAGAGCAGTGTCTACGCCAAGTATCACATGACCGACCCCGCTGCGTTTTACGGTCAGGAGGACACCTGGGCAGTTGCCAAGGAGCGGTATCTGGGAACGGATACACCTATCGAGCCGTATTACGTCTTTTTCAAAGTTCCCGGAAGAGAGGCCCCTGCGTTCTCCCTGGTCGTTCCCTTCACTCCTCTCGGCAAAGACAATCTGGTGGGCCTCATGGCCATCAGCTCTGATGTCACGTCCTCAAATCGGGTGTCTGTCATCAAGTTCAGCAAGGACCGTGTGGTGTACGGCCCATTCCAGGTGGAGGCGCGCATCGACCAGGACACGGAGATCTCGAAGACGCTGACGCTCTGGAACCAGCAAGGTTCGCAGGTTCTTCGCGGCAACATGCTCATCATGCCGGTGGACGGGTCGCTTCTGTACATCGAACCTATCTACCTGCAATCCAGCAGTTCCAAGATGCCGCAGATCAAGAAGATCGTCGTGGCAACCAAGGACAAACTGGTATGGGGCGACAGCCTTGACCAGGCGCTGGGCGGGCTGCTTGGCACGACGATTGACATCGGAGGCATCGGTCCTGTGCCCTCGACGCCAGGCACAGGAACGGGGGAAGGCCAGACGCCACCGCCTGTGACATCCGAAACGGAGATGAAGGCTCTCATCCAGCAGGCCGTCGCCATCATGGCTCGCTACAAGCAGTACAATGCTTCCGGCGACTATGCACATGCCGGCGAGGAGCTCAAGGCACTCGAGACCGTTCTCGCGCAATTGGACGCCCTGCAGAAGCAGCCGTAGCGGTTCTGGAGGGGGCAGGTTCCACATGACGCATCGACCGGACACGCGGCGCGGGATTCCGTTGGCGCTCATTGCGGGTGCCCTGCTGGGTGCGGCTGCCCCCTTCTCGAAACTGCTGCTGGGGCACATGGATCCACTGGCGCTGGCAGGCGCCCTGTACATCGGGCCTGCCGTGGTCACGGGCCTTGCACTGCTTGTCCGGCGACGTGGGGGCGAGCGCTACGCTTCGCTGCGCGCAAGTGACGTGCCACGGCTTGCTGGGGCCATCCTCGCGGGAACAATTGCCGCCCCGGTTCTTCTCATGTTTGGCATCCGGCTGTCCAGCGGGTTCGCTGCTTCCCTCATGCTGAACATGGAGGGAATCGCGACAGCTGTCATTGCAGCAGGGTTCTATCATGAGCGCGTGTCACCCTCCCTCTGGGTTGCTGTGTTCTGCATGACGGCGACTGGCGTCCTGGTCACCGGCCCAAACGGTGGCGTGGGCTCGTCGCTGCTCGGAGGACTGCTGATCATGGGTTCCTGTGTTGCCTGGGGCATCGAGACTAATATCGTGTCAACGCTCTCGGATCGCAACCCGCTTCTTGTAACATTCATCGAGTGTGTGCCCTCAGCCGTGCTCCTGACACTGGCAGGGGTCCTGCGGCTGGGTGGGCTTCCTCCGCTACGCGACCTGCTCCTGGGAGTGGTCCTTGGATCAGTGTCGAATGGTGCAGGGCTGCTACTGTTTTTCCTTTCTCTTGAAGCGATGGGTCCGGCGCGCACCGGCGCATTTGCCGGGATTGGTCCGCTGACTGGGGCAGTGCTGTCGCTGGTGCTGTTCAGAACTCCGCTCGACTGGAGGGTGTTGGCCGGGCTCGTGCTCACGGCCGTCGCAGTGCTGGTTGTCGGACGGGACGATGAGCGCCGTCAGTTCGCTGCGGAGCACATACCAGAATGAACGCGCGGCGCGGCATTCCCCTTGCGGTGGGCGCCGGGATTCTCTTCGGCGTCAGTGCTCCCCTTGCCAAGCTGCTTGTCGTGAACATGGACCCTGTCGCGCTGGCCGGCTGCCTCTACCTGGGTGCGTTCGTGGCGGTTACGCTGGGACGGGCTCTGGGGGTGAGCCGTGGCCTTGAGAGCGAGCGGCTCTCTCGGCGGGATGCACCGCTTGTCGTGACCATGGTGCTGGTGGGCGGCGTTGTCGCACCTGTCCTGCTGATGTTCGGCGTGCGTGAGGCCTCTGGATTCACGGCGTCGCTGCTCCTGAACCTTGAGGGCGTCACGACGGCGCTCATTGCGTGGATGTTCTTTCGGGAGCGGGTGACAGGGCGCGTCTGGGGCGCCGTTGTGCTCATGACTGCGACAGGCATCCTGCTGACCGGCGTCACGCGCGGAGGAACGTCTGACATCAGGGGGCCGTTGCTGATTCTTGCGGCAGCAGTCGGCTGGGGCGTGGACAACAATGTCTCGGCCAAGCTCTCGCGGCATGATCCACTGGTCCTGGTCAGCATCAAGGGTCTGGGCGCCGGCCTCTTCTCTCTCGGTCTCTCCTGGGCTCTGCAGGGTACACTTCCCCCGTTGGAGAGCCTGCTCCCCGCACTTGCGCTTGGTTCCGTGTCCTATGGCTGTTCCCTTGTGCTCTTTATTCTTTCGCTGAAGACTATGGGCGCAGCGAGGACCGGGGCATTCTTCGCCGTGGGTCCGCTCGCCGGTGCACTGGTTTCCGTAGCCATTTTCCAGGAGCCGGTGAGCTGGGTGATGGCGCTGGCCCTTGTGCTGGTGCTGGCATCGATTGTGCTGGTCACGGGAGAGAACCTGGCGGGGGTGAGGTCCCGCCCCCGGACTCACACATCAGTCACACTGAACCATTGAACCGGATACACTGGTGTAGCTAGCATCTTGTGTCAGGAGGAGCGACGGTGAGAACAGCAATCAAGACAGTACATGCACGGGAGATTCTCGACTCCCGGGGAAACCCGACGGTCGAGGTGGAGGTGACCCTGGAAGACGGCCGCATGGCACGGGCCGGAGTGCCATCAGGAGCATCAACAGGCGTTCATGAGGCGTTGGAGCTTCGGGACGGGGACAAGGGCCGCTTTGGTGGCAAGGGTGTCCTCAAGGCCGTGGAGCACGTCAACACAGAGATTGCGGCAGCGTTGACGGGGAAGGACGCGACGGACCAGTCGGGTATCGACGGTACCATGATTCAGCTCGACGGAACCACGAACAAGAGCCGGCTTGGTGCCAACGCGCTGCTGGGCGTCAGCCTTGCTGTGGCCCGCGTAGCGGCCCTTGCCAGCGACCTGCCTCTGTACCGCTACATCGGCGGAATGACAGCCACGGTCCTGCCGGTGCCTATGTTCAACATCATGAACGGCGGCGTCCATGCCAACTGGCAGGGGACAGACCTTCAGGAGTTCATGATTGCTCCGGTGGGTGCTCCCACGTTCCGTGAGGCGGTGCGCTGGGCGAGCGAAACCTACCACACGCTTCAGGGTGTCCTGAAGGAGTCCGGGTACACGACTGGAGTCGGCGACGAGGGGGGATTCGCGCCTGCCCTCAAGCACAACGCGGACGCCATCGAGTTGATTATTCGTGCCATCGAGAAGGTAGGATACAAGCCGGGCGAACAGATTGCTATTGCGCTTGACCCCGCGTCGAGCGGGTTCTACGAAAACGGCCTGTACAACCTGCGGACAGAAGGGCGCAAGGCAACCTCGGCAGAAATGGTGGCGATGTATGCGGACTGGGCCCAGAAGTATCCGCTCGTTGTGCTTGAAGATGGACTGGCGGAGGACGACTGGGACGGATGGAAGCTGCTCAATCAGACGCTGGGGCAGAAGATTGAACTGGTCGGCGATGACCTGTTCGTCACGAACGTCGAGCGCATCCGCAGGGGCATCCAGGAGAATGTTGCAAATGCTGTCCTCATCAAGCTCAACCAGATT
>Ga0116192_1001409_pt1 | contig 16897 bp, 21 predicted proteins | sample AD_UKC113_MetaG_FD_89876 | JGI IMG/M metagenome (GOLD analysis project Ga0116192, IMG submission 89876) | Active sludge microbial communities of municipal wastewater-treating anaerobic digesters from Hong Kong - AD_UKC113_MetaG | ecosystem: Engineered > Bioreactor > Anaerobic > Digestate... | reverse complement strand
TGGGCCCGATGGCCGCTGTTGCCGGTGCCTTTGCCGAATACACGGGGCGTTTCTTGACCAGGCTGTCAAAAGACATCATTGTTGAAAACGGCGGAGACATCTATATCCGCAGCACAAGAACCCGCCGCATCGGCATTTTCGCCGGCACTTCCCCCCTGTCAAACAGGATCGCCCTTGAAATCAGGCCCAAAGACACCCCCCTGGGCATCTGCACTTCATCGGGAACAGTCGGCCCGTCGTTCAGTTTCGGTAAGGCGGACGCGGCGGTGATTCTTTCTCCTTCAGCAACTCTTGCCGATGCCGTGGCAACAGCCGCGGGCAATCTGGTTCATGACGCCGGGGACGTGCAAAAAGCTGCTGAATTTGCAGTCGGCATCCGCGGAGTAACCGGCGCGGTGATAATCAAGGACGACCGCCTGGCCGCCTGCGGAAAGCTGAAGCTGGTCCCCCTGCTGATGCAGGAAGATTAACCAGTCAACAATTTATCCGAACCTGCCGGTGATGTAATCCTCCGTCCGCTGGTCCGCCGGCTTGGTAAATATCATCCCGGTATCTCCGCATTCCACAAGTTCCCCGTTCAAAAAAAAGGCTGTGGTGTCGGATACCCTGGCGGCCTGCTGCATATTGTGCGTGACGATCACAATAGTGTAATCTTTCTTCAAAACCCTGATCAATTCCTCAATTTTCATGGTAGCCATGGGGTCCAGCGCGGAGGTCGGCTCGTCCATCAAAAGGACTTCCGGCTGTACAGCCAGAAGGCGGGCGATACACACCCGCTGCTGCTGCCCGCCGGAAAGGCCGAGGGCCGATTTGAAAAGACGGTCGCGCACTTCGTCCCAGAGGGCTGCCCCACGTAAACTCGTCTCGACAATTTCGTCCAGCCTTCGCTTATTTCTTTCCCCATGAATGCGCGGGCCGTAGGCCACATTGTCGTAAACCGACATGGGGAAAGGGTTAGGCCTCTGGAAGACCATCCCGACCCTTTTTCGCAAGCTGACCACGTCCACATCCTGCCCGTAAACATCTTCACCGTCCAGCAATACGGTGCCGTTTACCTTCACTCCTTCAATCAGGTCGTTCATACGGTTTAACGTTCTCAAAAAAGTAGACTTGCCGCAACCGGAAGGCCCGATCAGGCTAGTGATGCGGTTTGCGCCAATCTCTAAATGAATGTTTTTCAGTGCGTGAAAATCTTTGTAGTGCAAATTCAACTTCTGAACGGAGATTTTATTGGCGGACACAAACCAATCCTCCCAACCACGAATAGCGACTTTAACAAACGTGTTTTTGTCGTCATTTTAACACCGGCACGTTAGCTTTTTGTTATATGAATGTTAACTGCTCATTAAGTTGTTTTATCCGCGTTGCGTACAGGTGTCCGACCGGCTTAATTATTTTTTAAAGGCATCTTAAGACTGGTTTAACATTGTCGTGGTTTAATTTAAGCAACCGGTTTCAAAGGGTTTTTCGATCATTTTTTATCAAGTTCATGTTACAGGGGGAAGCTGAATGCAAAACAGAATCTTGGAGGAAGAGCTTGAAGAATTGCAGTTCGAAATATTGCGCATGGGCGCTCTGGTGGAGAAGGTCATTTACGAGTCGATAAAGTCTCTGATGGATGACCAGGTAGACCTTGCCAACGGGGTAATTGCCGGTGATGACGAAATCGACAGGCTTAACACTGATGTGCAGGACAAATGTCTGAGGCTTTTAGCTCTCCGCCAGCCGCTGGCAGTGGACCTGAGAACGATCCAGACCGACTTGCAGATAGCCACCGATCTTGAGAGAATGGGCGATTACGCCGAGTGCATCGCCAAGTCGACAATCAGGCTGCACGGCAGGAGGACCATGTCGGCGTTCTTCCAACTGCCGCAAATCTCCGAAAAGGTGCGGGAGCTTGTTCACGATACCATTACCGCTTACGTTCTGGCCGACGTGGAGATGGCCAAAAAGTCGGTGCTCCTGGAGCAGGAAATAGACGGCCTTTTCGGGGAGTATTTCGACACACTCTCAGATACAATAAAAAACGACGCGAGTGTAACCGACATGGCTGTACAACTCCTGTTCTCCGGCCACTATCTGGAAAGAATTGCCGACCACGCCACCAATATGGGAGAATCGGTACTGTACATGGTAACCGGGGAAAGGACCAGTTTAAACGACTGATTCTCAAGAGGCAGTCATGCGCCGGTAAATTTTCCTGCCCAGCCAGCGAACCGCCAGGTTGAAACCCAGTACCAGCAGAATCAGTACCGCCGCGGAACCATCCGCCACCCTTCTCAGATCGGGAATGAGACCTTCCGTGTTGACCTTCCAGATATGCACGGCCAGTGTCTCCGCCGGACGAAAGGGATTCAGGGGCGAGGAGGGATGGAATAGTTTCCACTTGCTGAAGTACATGGACGGACTGGACATGCCAGCGGTAAAAAGCAATGCGGCGGCCTCGCCGAACACTCTGCCGGACGTGATAATGACTCCGCTGACGATCCCCGGAAAGGCTCCGGGCAGCACAACCTTAATGATGCTCTGCCAGCGGTTGGCGCCCAACGCCAGGCTCGCCTCACGCAGGCTGTCCGGCACACCGCGGATTGACTCCTCGGTTATCCGTATCATTAAAGGTAGATTGATGACCGTCAGAGCCATGGCTCCCGACATTAGCGTATATCCCCAACCTGTCATGTTGACAAAAACCAGCAGGCCGAAAAGACCCACAACAATTGAAGGCAGGGAATTCAAAGTCTCAATGGACAGCCTGATAAACTCCGTCCACCGGTTAACTCCCGCATATTCGGCCAGATAAACCCCGCCCAAAATCCCCAAAGGTACAGTGAAAGCCATGGACAGCACCAGTAGGTAAAAAGAGTTGAAAATTTGCGGCCCGATGCCGCCGCCCGCACGGATTACCTGGGGAGGCTTAACCAGAAAATCCCAATTGATCGACTTCACTCCGTGATAAAGAATATACACGGCTATGGAACAGAGAATCACGATTACGGCCAGGGCGCCGGTCCAGAACAAGCCGGTGGCTATCTTGTCGGCAAGGCGGGCATTCACCGGACCGCGCCTCCTTTGCGCACCACAAAACGGACGACCAGGATAAAAAAACACGACATCATTAAAAGCAGCAAACCCATGGACCAAAGGGCGTTGTTCCACAAAGTGCCCATCGGGGTATTGCCCATGTCCATAGTGATGGCGCTGGTCAGGGTGGTCACGGGATCCAGGATGGATATTGGAATTTTTCTGGTATTGCCGATTACCATCTGCACGGCCAGTGCTTCTCCGAAAGCCCGGGCCAGTCCCAGGACGGTACCGGTTATCAACCCAGAACGGGCGGCCGGCAGCAAAACAAGCCTTATAGTCTGCCACCGGGTAGACCCCAGGGAATAGGCCGCTTCTTTCCACTCGCCGGGCAAAGCCTTGATGCTGTCGGTCAATATACTGACAATGGTGGGCAGGATCATTACGGAAAGAACCAGGAAACCAGCCATAACACTGAAGCCGAGGCCGCCCGCGTGTTCGCGGATGAATGGAACCAACACGGAAAGGCCGATGTATCCGTAGACCACGGAAGGTATACCGGCCAGAATTTCGATGGCAGGCTGCAACACCCGCTGGCCAAGGAAAGGTGCAATTTCCACAATAAACACCGCGCAGCATACGCTGAGCGGAGCACTCAAAAAAACGGCCGGCAACGAGACAGCCGCTGAGCCCAGGATAAAAGCCAGCACTCCCACCCTGGGGCCGCCTTCTTCCGGCAGCCGGTCGGGCGCCCAGTCGAAGGAAAGAAGGAACTCTTTTACGCTCACACCATTATTGACAAAGGTGGACAGACCTTTTACGGAGATGAAGGACATAATGGCAACCGTAGATATAATGGCAAGGGCCGCCGCGCCGGCCGTGAGAATTCTGCCCGTCAGCTCACGCTGGCCCAGATGAAAAAGCGAGAATAAAAAAGTCTTCAGGCTGTCCAAGTAAACTCACCTTCTGTTTCAATAGCGGGCAATCCGTCAACCGCCCCCTGTTCCCGGGAATATCACCGTATATAAAACACTGTTTTCAGCCTTTTTCCCGGAAGCGGTAGCCCACCCCACGCACCGTTTCGATGTACTCCGGAGCGGCGGGATCTCTTTCAATCTTCTGGCGGAGGTACCGGATGTGCACGTCTATGGTACGCGTCTCCCGCACGCAGTCGTACCCCCAGATCTTTTCCAGCAGGACATCCCTGGTAAAAACCCGGCCGGGGTTGACTGCCAGAAGGTTAAGCAGTTCAAACTCCTTAGGGGTAAGCTCCAGTTTTTTTCCGTCCAGAACTGCTTCATATTTTTCCGGCTTTATGACCAGCCGGCCGATCCTGATTTCATTTCCGGTTTTTTCCCCTTCCCCGCAACTCGACAATTCTTTGCGGCGCAGGTGGACCTTGACCCTGGCCATGAACTCCCTGGGAGAAAACGGCTTCGTAATATAGTCGTCCGCCCCCAGTTCCAGACCCAGCACCTTCTCCAGTTCCTCCCCCCTGGCGCTCAACATGATCACCGGGATAGCGGCTGTTTCCCGGTTGGTCTTGAAGCTCCGGAGCACATCATAGCCATCCATTTCCGGAAGCATGATATCCAGGATAATCAGATCGGGTTTTTCCTCTCCGGCTATCCGAACGGCATCGCGGCCGTTATCCACTCCGATCACCTGGTAACCCTCTTTGGAAAGGTTGAACTTCAAAAGCTGCAGAATATTCTCCTCGTCGTCCACAACCAGGATCAGCGGCACGTTCTCCACCACCTCACCAACACTATATACCGGGTTGGTTAAGAACCTGTTATTTTCAGTTTAACGGACCATTATAAAATCATTAATTTTAAGTTAATTTTTCGGTCAAACCGTGCCGGCCGCGAATGCGCAGTCACGAGCGGCACAGAACGGCGCCCCCAAAAATCCCGCTTTATTTAAGCGTGACTCCACTTGGCTCATGCTCCCCGCACCCGGTTCAACACCGTTGCGAACTCCCCCCAGTTCAGCGTCGAAGCCGGATCATGGCTTGAATTGATCAGCCCGTCCGCCATCAGTCTTTCAATCTCGCGGCCGGGATCCCACGGGTTTGTACTTGCTAAACCGCGCAGCCGGTTCAACACCGTTGCAAACTCCCCCCACGGCACCTCAGTTTCAAAACCGTGCTCAGAGAATATCAAGCCGTCCAGTTTCAGCTTCATGACCTCGCCGGCCGGGTCCCACGGGTCTGAAACGGAGCTTCTTCCCCGGCAGCGGTTGATTACAGCGGCAAACATTCCCCATAAGACTTTTTCCGTCACCTGATGATGCGATGATATCAGTCCTGCGTTTTTCAGTTTTCCTATCTCCTCCGCGGGGTTCCATTCGCCGGCAGGCCTGAGATCAAAAGCACTGACGAGCCCGTTTAAAACAGCCCCCGCTATGCACTCTCTGAAAGAGAAATCCGAAAGTCTTTCCGAATCAGCTTTTGAGTCAATAAACAGGTTTTCAATCAGGCATGCGGGCATATCGGTATGGCGCAGCACTGAAAAACCGGCCCTTTTCTTTCCCCGGTCCACAAAACCGGCGCCGGCGTAAAAAGATGCCAGATGAGAGTGAAGCACATCCCGCAACGTCTCCGCCGTTTTTCCGGCGCGGGTGTAAATATAGCTTTCGAACCCGGTGCCGCCACCGGAGTTAACATGTATCGAAAGAAAATAATCCGCACCAAGGCTATTGGCAAAAGCCGCCCTCTCACCCAACCCGACATCAGTATCGGAATCCCTCGTCAAATATACTTTTACCATGTAAGAACAGAGCAAATTCCTAAGTCTCCGGGCTATGTCGAGATTAAGGTCCTTCTCCCGGAGGCCGAACCCGCCGGCTCCCGGATCCGAACCGCCGTGCCCGGGATCAAGCACTATTATTTTCAACTCATTATCCATCCCTTCCAAGGTATTATAAGTCTCAGACAGTTCGCGAAACCAAATTTCAATCAGTCACCGCCCGGACTCCTGGGGTGAAACAGCCCGCAGGCCTGACCGCAGGGCTCCGCTCCCGCCAGGACCCTCCGCAGACCGTCCTTCCCCACCTCTTTCAGCACATCAGTCACCCCGAGCTCCTCCGGAACTCTCCCGGCCAGGCTGGCATACCGCGGAATAAGCGCTGCGCAACCCGGCCTGACCCCGGCTCTCCCCTGAACCCAAACAAAAAATTTGCACCGCGAACAGGTGTGAACAACCTTGTCCCGCAGTTCCGGAAGCATAAGACGGTGTCCCTCATAGAGAAAATTCTTCCGGTAGTAGTCGCGAATGTTGGCCATGCCCGGCTTACCTCCCCCGGTCGCGGAGAATGCCGTCAGGGGTCAGGGATACGGCTCTCAGGAGGCTTTGCTCGCCGAAACGGTCTTTTACGCGGTCGCAGGCCGCGTAAAGGCGGCGGTTCCTTTCATCTTCCCCCAACAGGTCCACCTGTTCCGCGGTACTTTTAACCAGCCCCGCCAGGGACACTCCCACCATCCTGACCGGCTTCCAGGCCGGCCAGTGGCGATAGAGCAACTCGACGGCCGCCCGGCAGACATCTCCCGCAAAAGCAGTCGGAAAGGCCAGGGTGCGGGCGCGGGACATCCATAAAAAATCAGCGTCCTTTAAAGCAAGTCTGACAGTCCTGCCCACATACCCTCCCAGGCGCACCCTCCGGCAGACAATTTCAGAGAGCTCCAGAATAACAACCTTGATTTCACTATAGCCGCGGTAATCCCTGGGAAGGGTAATTTGATGCCCGATCGACTTGACCCTGTCCAGGGAATGAGGGTCAACGGGGCTGTAGTCAATGCCGTTTGCCGACAGGTGAAGGACGTGCCCCACCAGGCCGAACCTTTTCTGCAGAACGGACAAAGGATAACGGGCAAGATCCCTGATGGTGTGAATGTTCAGGTCCCGGAGCCTTTTTTCCATGCGGAAGCCCACCCCGAAAAGCTCCCGGACCGGGAGGGGCCACATTTTGGCCGGAACGTCGGGGAAGTCCATGAGGGTAAGGCCGTCCGGCTTCTGCATGCCGGACGCCATTTTGGCCAGCAGTTTGTTGGGACCGATTCCGACGCTGCACAGCACCCCCACCTCCTTCTTTACTCTTGCCTTCAGTTTCAAGGCAATGTCCACCGAAGAGCCGAAGAGTTGATCACAACCGGAAACGTCCATAAAAGCCTCGTCGATGGAAAAAGGCTCCACCATGGGGCTAAAATCTTTCATGATTTTTACAATCCGGGCTGAAAAATTGATATAGTGGCCGTGTGCGGGCTTGAGAAAAATGCCGTGCGGGCAGAGTTCCCTCGCCTCCCAAACGGCCATGCCGGTTTTTACCCCGAAGGCCTTGGCTTCGTACGAGGCCGCCAGAACAATGCCGTGGCGCTTGGCCGGGTCGCCGCCGACGATCACCGGTTTCCCCCTGAGAGCGGGATCCATGGTCTGGTGTACGCTGGCGTAAAAAGCATTCATATCCGCAAGTAAAATAGGGCAGTGCATAAAAACCTCCCGAACATTTGTTCTTATTATTATATATCAAACATATGTTCGGGTAAAGTGGTATTATTTGCCTGGGCTCCACTAAAATATATGAGGGCATTCCCGCACTTCGCAATCACCATTTCAGGAGTCGGTCACCGTTTTTTTCTTATTCTCCTGAACTCCAGGCAGGAATAGAGCACGGGAACGATTACGGCAATACAGATAGATATGCCCAGTATAACGGCGCCGGCCGTTCCGCTGAATAAAGCGGCAGCCAGCCCGAGAAACCCCGCAAGCACCCAAACCTTTCCGCCCATCCGGTGAGTCTTTCGCCAGACCTGCTCGTCGGCCAGAGTCCAGGGTGTTCTTATACCTACAAAGTAGTTATGCCTGAACTGTCCCATGTAATTTCCAATTACAATAAACAAAAGCCCGACGCCGCCTATCACCGCTTTATCAACAGGAATTTGCCGGCCGAGCGAGCTCAATATGACCACAACGTATAAACCTGTCATATAAAGTGCAAGCACGGCTTTCAATACCCGGTAAGCCCCGGTAAATTTCCGGTAATTTTGCCTGCGCGGATCGATCAAGGGCAGGAGCCCCATCAATATATAAATTCCGGCCGTCATCAGGGGAATGCCGAATGCACCCCAGAAGCGGGAAGAGTAAGCGTCCACCTCACCCCTGATGTTCCAGTGGCTGGGTACCCTTTCCGGCAGGTACGGGTACACGAACAATCCGGCGACAAGGCTGCCCAGTATCAAAATTACAACCGGCCAGTCTCTTAAAACGTCCCGGAACCCCAAGCTGTTTTCTTTTTCTTTCATCCCGTGTCAATCTTCCCTTCTGCCTGTTATCCCGGCAAACCACCCTATTATTTCCTGAAATACCGTCGTGTTCAATGAATAGTAAATAAACTGTCCCTTACGCTCATCCAGGATCAACCGTGCTTGTTTCAATATGTTCAGGTGATGCGAGATGCTGGGTTTCGAGATGGCAAAATGGTCCGCAATTTCACCGGCAGTCATGTCACGCTCCCGCAGCAGCTTTAATATTTCCCTCCTTGTTGGATCGGCGAGAGCTTTGAAAGTCAAGCTGACCAAACTCCACCTCCTCCTTATTTATATATTTAGATAAATATCTAAATATTATTATAAGCTGTCCCCCTGAATTTGTCAATTATGATTTGTTTCAGTTTTGGGACCTATGAAAAACCTCTTTCTACCCTACCGTAACGACCCTGTACGGTCCGGTCAGGCGGCTGTGAATTTCGTACATGTTGGAAACAACACCCACAGCCAGTTTATCCATCACCTTGTAGTAATTGAGACAGGTTCCGCAGACAAGCATTTCCGTTCCCCTGCCGGCAAGTTCCTTTAATTTGTCGAGAACCGGAGACCCCTCCACGGTCAGGTACACCCCGGTATTCAGAAAAAGCATTGCCCTGGGCTGCCCCTGCTCCGCAAGAGTATTGATAAAGCTCTTCATCAGCACTTCGCCCAAATCCGGGGAACCCTGGCCGAGAGCGTTTGTAATTACAAAGTATACTGTGCCGTCCGTTTCGCTGCATGCCGTAACGCTTTTTTCAGCTTCTGCGGCAGGCTCCCCGCCTGCCGGGGCGGTCAGGCTGAGATAATAGCAGTCTTCTTTCTCTTCCACCCCCACGTTGTACCCGGCGTTGCCGGCGAACCGCGTCACATTATCCCTGGCAGCCGGGTTGTCGACTATGACCAGAATATTTCTTTCCCCGCCGCTCTCAATCGCCTTCTTCGTTTCAATGACCGGTTGCGGACAGGCCAAGCCGCGGCAGTCAACCACCTTTGCGCTCATAACAGCATCCCCTTATTCATTTTTTATTAAATCTTCTATACTGTATTAAGAATTAAATACCTCTATTGTATTCATTAAATATTATTATCCAGCAGCGCAGTGCAATATGAAATAATTATCGTCAAGATGCCCATTTCAGGTTTCATCAGCTTGTATTCGCTTAAAACTTCGTCAGTCAGCAAGTTTTGGTTTGAAAGCGCATGCCGTTTAAACCTTCGACAGCCTCATAATATGTTTCCGGACGGGCAGACTATGGGGAGAGTCCAACAGAAAGGCAAATAATAGATGAATAACATAGACCCTTTTATGGAAAGGGTATTGGAACTGCAAAAAGAGCTTACGGATATAAAAATAAATCACTGGATTAACGAGGAATTATTTTCTCCTTTGTGGTGGCTTCAATTAGTTTTATTCATCCTTCCATGGGTTATTTGGTGGAAGTTGGCAGACAAAAAGCGCATAACGGATATTCTTGCTTTTGGACTGCTTGTTCTGATTGTATCCACTCTGTTTGACAGAATGGGTAATGAACTGCTTTTCTGGGCTTATCCCGTAAAATTAATACCGCTGTTCCCCAGTTTATTATCGTTTGATTTTGCTGGATTACCTGTCGCTTATATGCTCATCTATCAATACTGCCCAAAATGGACGCAATTTATTATCGCTAATATTCTGGCATCTGCCGCGTACTCCTTTGTTGTTGAGCCTGCTATAATAAAGCTGGGCTTCTATCAGATATACAAATGGAAATTTATTTATTCTTTTCCGATTTACATATTGATCGCTGCATCATTAAAAGGCTTGCTGGAGTACATAAAATCCCGCAAATAGGATCAGGACAGTAATATCCAGTTTCTCAAATCCCTTTTATTGTAAAAATCACCCGGATACGGGCATAACGGCTGTTGCGCACACTGCGGCTTCTCCCCGTCCACCTCTAGAAGATGCTTTCCATAGTGCAACCGGCCATCGTCAATGCTGTTCATCAACGAAAGTAAAAAGCTCTTCGATTTTAGTATCGAACACCTTTGCGATATCAAAGGCAAGCTTAAGGGAAGGGTTATGTTTTCCATTTTCAAGGTGCACTATATAGCATTAAGATTATCAGTTATTAGTTTTTATTTCTTTAACGGGGGAAGGATTTGGATATATCAACAACAAAATTTACTCTACTACTTTGTGAAAGCAGGTGCTCGTAATGCCGTTATTGTGGCTTGTATTCCTCATTCTGCTGTTTCCCTTCCTGATTTTTGTTCTTTTTTTCCAGGCGGCAACCTTTTCTTTTGCCAAGCTCGGCCTTTCACCGCAAGGAGCCGTTTTGCTCTTCAGCTTGTCCCTCATTGGCGGGATAATAAACATCCCTGTCTCGCACCGGAGGTTTGTCGTCAAAGATGAGCAGCCACTCTTTCCCTTCTTCTTTTATTATCCGCCGAAAGTGCGTGAACAGATAATCGCCGTCAACATGGGCGGCGCCGTTATTCCCGCGATCTTCAGTTTGTATCTCCTGCTTCGCACACCACTTTTTCCCACCCTGGCGGCCACAATCATCGTTGCGACGGCAGCAAAAGCGCTGGCCCGGCCAGTGTCCGGGGTCGGCATTTCCCTACCCGCCTTTATTCCTCCGCTCGTAGCCGCTGCGGTAGCCGTGCTCCTGGCCGGTAAAGACGCAGCCCCGGTGGCTTATATTGCCGGCGTTTGGGGTACGCTCATCGGGGCCGACCTGTTGAACCTTCACCGTTTCAGGAAAATGGGCGCACATGTCTTAAGCATAGGGGGAGCGGGAGTATTCGACGGTATTTTCCTGGTAGGAGTAGTAGCTGCCTTGCTGGCTTAATACCCCGGGACAGCCATACACGTCAATCCCCGTTAGTCAAAGACGGGAGGATAAGTCGTGGATACTGGGAAATTCGCTCAATTCAAGTTTAGTGCCCATCTGCCGTCTTTAAAAAGCGTTATAAGAATCCGCTTTGACACCGGGGGGCAGCCAGCATTCTTCAAAACATTCCGGACACATGTGGACGGGACCGACACATCCGCAACCGGTGCCGTACAAATCGAGTTTAACGCAGTTACTGCACAAAGGAATCCGGCATTCCATACATTCAATACAGGAAATCCTTTTGTTGCAAAGCTTGCAAAGCATATTACCACCCCCTCCCTGGTCATTCATTTATTTCTATTGTAACATTTGTGTTTACAACATGGCAAAAACGGGATGCCAACAATCGAACACTATTTAGACATAAAGCCTTGCGCAGCAAGGCTTTATGGGCTGTGTTTTCTTTTGAGCAATAATGCGACAGTGCGACAAGGAACGGTTCTCCCCTGTCGCACCCGTTTGCTCGCTTTATACTTAAATTCACCTTAAATTTTTGTTATTTACTGGATACAACTCTAAAAGGTCTCTTCTTCACCCATACCTCGCAGCCTTGAAAGGGGTTAGCAGTACCAAGATATAATTTTTTATCACCAGACAAAAACAGCATCCGGATACCATAATTGTGAGGATTTCCAAGACCGTTTAAGGAGACAGCCTTCCAATTGACACCATCCCGGGTTTTCCAAAGGTCAAAACCAAAGACCCTGGATCCTGACTTCATTATTAACCGGGCAAGATATTCAAGAAATTGGCCGACGTTCGGCCTGCGCAGGATAAGCTTCATTTTGTCCAGTTCTTCATTACTAAATTCTATTCTACCTGCTCCCTCTCCATCATCCATTGACAACAAAATCTTCAGGATCTCCGGCAGTAGGGGAATAAAAGCCGGTATCAACACTGACCAGCTGAAAGTACCCAGATAAAGCTCATCTCCGCAGGCCTGGAGCTGCCAACAATAGGCATTGGATATATTACCAAAACCAGAAGGGTAGCCGCTTATCGGATTCCCCCTGGTACCAGTGACAGGGTCGGTGGGGACAACCGGTGTTCCCCCCACGACTAACTCCCAGTTGTCATATTTATCGATCCTAATCACATCAAAACCCTTTGGCGGTACAATATCCTGATCTGGATTTGCGCTGAATACGGCAGCCTCAATGGCCGTCCCCACATAGATATGGTCGCGAAAAACGGCTATTGACCAGGGGTGTTCGTTGCGGGCATCACCCGCCCCTTGATCAACCACCAGCTTCCAGTTATCCTTTTCCGGCAGTTCTCCCCGTGTCCGCCATATTTCAAAACCATTGGGCTGAACAGTTCCCACATAAAGATGATTATTGTAGCTGAGTATAAGATCCACGCTGCCCCGGGGGTTTTTCCCCGGCTCTCCCGCAGTTCTTTCAGCATTATGCCATCTTAGCCATCGCCAAACCTTCCACTCTGTTACGGGAAAAGGAGAAAATGAAAAGCGTGGTGGCTGTGCTCGAGAGGCTCATCAGCAGAGAGACTGCCGCAAGCATCAGAAAATCCCACTCAGTGAGCGAGAAAAAATAAGTAATCATAATGGAAAAGAAAAAGGCAATGGCCGCTGGGAAGATCAGCCTTGAAAGCACATAGCCCGTTTTTCCCACGGGGGTGACAGCCATATAGCCCGCCATATTCTCATCCCGCTCGGTCAGCATTACCATGGCCGAAGCAAAGCATAACATATACGAAGGTGTGAGGCACAGCCATAGATCAAACAATAAATAATAATCAGCAAGTATTCTCTGCCTCTGAAAATAAGTGCACAGCAAGGTTTCCGCGTATGGTATCCCGAAGCGGAAAAGGAGTGCGGTAATCAAAGGAGCAAGGCACACCGCCCAGAACATGTTGTCTCTGGTAATCTGTCGAATGAATATGCCAAAAGAATGCAATAGCGGCTTCACAGCTTAATCCCCCCTATCTCCCTGAACATGCCTTTGACCGTCCGGTTGGCCGTCACGGCGGCAAGCAAAGTCCAAAATGCTAAAATCATGAAAGCCGGCAGCACATGCTTTCCGTTTTCGAAAAGCTCCATCATGCTAACACCCGGATGGAGCAACAGCCAGCCCGGCTTCCATCCAAACAGCCAGGCAACGGCGGGAATATTTATCAGCAACTGAGCCGGCACTGTAGAAATAATAAAACCGTTCAGGCTGATGCTTTTTACCGCGATAACAAGTCCTACGGCTGAAAACAGGCAGGAGCACAAAAATATCCCCATAATAAGGTGCGTAGTTATGTTTACCGCGTTGCTGAAAAATCCTATGGCAAAACCGACGACTACGGAAATCACGCCGATGGAAAACAGCTTTGACAGCGTGTATTCATATGTCCTTGCGGGCGAAACAGCGATACTGTCCAGCACCCGCTCGCTTTTTTCAAAAAGGACGATTGCTCCCATAAAGTAGAGCCCCATTGCTGCCGGGTCTGAGAAGATCATCAGGATGGCCGCTTTTTCCCTCCATGCTTCAGGAAATGCCAAGAGCAGGCCGATATACAAAATCGTAAAAAACATGTAAAGAAAGTAAAATCCATATTTGTACTGAATTCGGATATCACCGCGCAGCAAAGACCACATTCTCATTGCAGCCGCCTCCCCGTAATCTCCACGAAAATTTCGTTCAGCGTAGGCTCACTGCTGTGAATGGACAAAAGCCGGTTCTCCTTCAGCAGTTTTTGCAGGAGTTCATCTTCTCCGGTACGGTTGATTGCCACTTCCCGCTGTTTTTCTTTTCCGTTTTCCCAATAGGTGTACCGGATTTTAGATGCACCCTTGGCCATGATCAGGTTGCGCGGCGTGTCCAGCGCCCGCAGGCTGCCGTCTACAATAAAAGCCACCCGGTCACATAGCTCGGTGGCGTCGTACATATTGTGAGTGGTGAGCACTATGGTTTTTCCCATCGCTTTCTGCTTTAGGATAATGTCCTTCATCCGCCTTGCGTTGGACGGGTCAAGGCCGGATGTCGGTTCATCAAGAAACAGGAGTTTGGGATCGTGGATTAAAGCCTTAATAAAGTTCAAGCGCGATTTCATTCCTTTTGAAAAATCCGCTACACGTTTACCGGCATCTTGCAATAGTCCCACGCTTTCAAGCAGTTCGTCGACATCAAGGCTTTTTTTATAAAGGGAAGCAAAAAAACGAAGGTTTTCCCTGGCTGTCAACTTCTCATACAGGCTCGGGAACTCGAAATCAACGCCAATGTCTTCATAAAAGCCGCTATTATGATTTTTTACCTCGATTCCATTCACCTTAACGCTGCCTTGATAATTCGTCAAAAGCCCGGTAAGTATTTTTTGCAGGGTGCTCTTTCCTGCCCCGGAAGGCCCAAGAAAGCCGAATATCTTGCTCTCCCTGATCTCAAAGCTCATATTTTCGATAAAAGGCCGTTTTGTATAGCTGAACCTCAGTTCTTTTACGCTTATCATTTTGAACCACCCTCAAACATCTGCATCACAACGCCGCGGATCATCAGCCTCAAAGCGTCTTCGAATACCTCTTCTTCAATTTCATGCTTGTGCAGCATGGATAGGAAAATCGCCCTCATGGCGGCGCTGAACGCTTTGATGTTATCGCTGCTTATGCCGGGAATCATTGAAATAAGCTGTTCAATGCTGAAATTGTCCTTCTTCGCGTGTGCGCGGGCCACCTCCGGGGGCAGCTTGCGCATGAGCAACTCCAGGTCGCCGCTGGTAATGAGCTTATACAAAAATGACCATTCAATCCTTTTATATAGACCAAGCAACAGTTTGGTCAACCGCTCCGCCGATACAGGCTCGTCAAGAGCCTCAAGCTCACGCATTAAATCAGTTTGCAATTCATCGTGAAACGAGCAAAGCACTTCGTAAAACAAAATTTCTTTCGACTCAAAAAAAAGATAAAATGTCCCTTTCGGTATATTTACCCTCTTTACAAGCTCATCAACCGTGGTTTTCCTGATCCCATACAGTTTCAGACAATTTCGCGCCTCTTCCATCAGCCTCTTTTTGATATATTCCCGCTCATTGTCTGTAAATGACTTCGGCATGTCATCCCTTCCAATCTATTTGACTATATATATTATATTAGTCAAATAGATTTATATGTCAAGAGAACGAAGGAACAAGTAAAGTTTAGTCTTAACCAAATCGTTCCACTTTTCATCTTTTCCATCTACCTGCCGTCCTCTTGTCACTCAACAGGAAAAAGATACACATTGTTTCATTTGCCGTTTTGATTTCCTCTATTTTTTTCGCTGCGGCAGGCGACGAGAAAGTTCGACCGCCATATAAGGAGAATGCGGAAGCTGTATGGAGAACGCAGAACCGCGCTGCTCGGCGTACTGGAGGAGGCTTTCGGGGACGGGTGGCGCGCCTGCGGCGACGCCGCGGGTCTGTATTTCTCAGTGGAATTTAAGGCCAGGCGATTCGACGAGGCTTTCATAAAAAGATGCAGGGGGAATGGAATCCGGATTACTTCGGTAGAGTGTCACGCCATACAAAAGAGCAGGCATTCAAATAAGCTTCTGCTTGGCTTAGGGCATTTGGAGCCGAGAGAAATCCGGGAAGGCGTCTTGCTCCTGCGTTCCGTTATCAAAGAAGCTTAAATTCGCAGTTTTCCACAGACTGACCTTTGACGATATATTCCGCAAGACGCGTTTTTCCGTTTTCCGTTGCTAATACATTTTTAAACTTGACAGGCAGTCCCGCGGAAGCGAAAAAACTTTTCCCGTCATTTAATTGAAAATGGACGTGGGGTTCGCTCGTATTTCCCGAGTTGCCGCATTTGGCAATTGCCTGCCCCCGGACAACCTTCTGGCCCATGGCGACGGTTATGCTGTTCGGCATGAGGTGGGCAATGGTGCTGAACTCCTTTTCATTATGCTTGAGTGTAACGTAGTTCCCGCGAATATCCTTCGCCCTACATTCAATCCTGCCGTCGCCGTACACCCTGCTTTCCGGGTGGATGTCGGCCATGCTTACAACTTCACCGTCGGCGGGCGCCAGGACGTCTTGTCCGTAGCAGTAATAATCCTGCAGCTCCCTGCCGCTTCCGGAGTGGGTTTTCCCGCTTTCATCAATCATGACAAAATCATAGGCATATCGCTGGGGCCACACATGCCAGGAATGGGATGTTTTCTTATCCGCGCCGCCGTTGGCGACGTACCATTGTCCCCGAAAAGGCAATATGAATTCCGTCCCGGCCGCATGGTTTTCTTTTGAAGGAAGAAAAAAACGATGACTAAACCATATCAGGGGATAAGAAAGAAGCTGCTTCACGCTCTGTCGCGACGCCGACAAATTGCTGAATATTTCAACAAGACCAAGCAAAAAGAACAGCCAGAAAAGCTTGAGATAAGCGCTGCCGGTTATGCTCCCCAGCAGCCCGATCAGGCCAAGCCATTTTAATTTGACAAGGAAACTTACAAACCTGTTCATATCTGTCCCCTCGTCATTCTTCCCTAACTTCAAAGATGTTTTCGACTGGCGCAAGAAAAACCTTCACTATGTCAAGCGCCAGCTTTAAAGACGATGGTGTTAACTTGTTGTAGGATTTTTTATTTAAGACTTTCATGTAATCTTGCTCATAAAGTAGTCCTGCCAGGCAAGTTTTTTTTGCATGTTCATTGTCCTGAAAGATGATCCGCAACCCTCCCCAATCTGCTAAAATATTTGCAGTTTCTTTGGGGAGGTT
>Ga0116192_1001407_pt1 | contig 16902 bp, 16 predicted proteins | sample AD_UKC113_MetaG_FD_89876 | JGI IMG/M metagenome (GOLD analysis project Ga0116192, IMG submission 89876) | Active sludge microbial communities of municipal wastewater-treating anaerobic digesters from Hong Kong - AD_UKC113_MetaG | ecosystem: Engineered > Bioreactor > Anaerobic > Digestate... | reverse complement strand
ATAGGAAGAGACATAAACTCTTCCTTTAATGTTTTAAGTAAAGGAATAATATCGACTTCGATATTGACTTCTGTTCCTTTTTTCAAAAATATATCTTGAAGTGAACCTAATTTAGTTCTAGCCCAAATAGGATATGAAGATTTAACTGTTTCTAACCCTTTAATAATTTTATATCTTTTATCAGGTTTTAATAAATCTCTGTTTGCATTGTCTTCAAACCATACTTCTAATGCATAGTTTTTTTTAGCCATCCATACTGCTGATCTTGAAATATTTTCTAATTCAAAGTCTTGTCTATTTTCAGTATTAAATACGCTTGCATATTTAATAAATGCTGCTTTAAGATATGGTTTTAAACCAAATTCATCTATTTTAAGACAGAATTGAATAAGTTCTTCTTCTGTCATTGTAGGTAAATTTTCAATAGATTTTATTGCATAGTTAAAACAAACATAGTTTGAGTCAGTATCAACGTATATAACAGCATCCTTGTCAATTTGGTTAATGATAAGATGATCTATTCCTAATTTCTGATGTAATTCTGTATATGTATGCCACTTTTGTTTAAAGAAGTGATTGATTGCTTTAACTGAGAATTTAATTAGGTCTTGGCCTTGTAATGTGATGGATTGTGCAATATCAAGGTTAGCAAAGTAGAAGTATTTATTACCGAATGCACCGTATGCTGCATTAATTAAGATTTTGATAGCATTTTGTCTTAGATCTAAGATTTTAATTTCTTGTTCTAAGTCAGAAATCGACATGCTTTCGTATTTAGATAAATCCATTGATGTTGTTTTATTTTATTATACTTATGATACTCATAGTGTTTATTAAGAACTCTATTTTTAGAAAAATAAGTTTTATAATGTTCATAAATGGTTAAGATATTAAATACGAATCATTAATATTAGTATAATATTTTTATCCACTCGAGGATCAAATAAATATTTTCTATATTGAGATGAATAATAACACGACAGATAACATGGTTTATAAAACCATCCCATTTTTGGGGAATTTTCCTTTCCCAGAATTTACTATGAGTGCAGGGACTGTTATAGATACATTGGCTCCAAATAGAAAAATTAACACTATATCTTTCGACTGTACACAAGGTATAAACACTTGTATCAGTATGTTTGAAAAAGAAGTTTGGTTTCTTAATTCGATTTCCCACAACATAAATAAATTAAACGACATCAAAAAAATCATTGATAATAGTTTAAGTACAAATGACATCCTTATTAAAAGAGATGCAATCATTGCTTGTGAGCAATGGTCTCTTGATTTTAGTAACGAAAAAGGTTCAAATTTCAACCAGGAAACTTTTAATAGAATATTAGAAAGAATGATTGAATATAATAAGATAGTCGATCCTGTTACTTTATTAGATAGCATCGATAAACTTCATAAGAGAAAAGGATTGATTAAATTAGAAGATGATCATGAAAAAGTTATTTCAAATTATTATCAATTTCAGTTAATTTATTATAAATTGATTTTGGGTATAGTTATTGCATCAAAAATTTCAATTTAAAATGAATACTCCTAAAAATGTAGAAAAAATAATAACTACACATCAAACTAAAGAAGCTATTATCAAAAGCATTAAAACCAAAATAAACACTATTATGGAAAAAATGGATATTTCTGAAGTTAAAGTCGAAAATCCACCTATTGCTTTACAAACACTCAAAATATCTGCTTAAAAAGGGACATCTACAAACGAGTGAACGAAGTTCTGCTCACAATATATCCTAATTCTCTGCTTTGCGTGTAATAACATATAATTGTCCTGCATATTAGGAAAAGTATCAACTAAATCAAAGATATTAACTTCGTTCTTATTAGCATACGATCTCATACCACGGCCAATTGATTGTCTTACAGTAATCTCACTCTTACTACTCTCAGCAAAGATGATATTATGTAATCTCTTTAAATTCAATCCAGTAGAAAAAGTACCATAAGAAGCAACAATAACAACACCTTCATTAGCTTCTAATGTTTTCTGAAATGATTCTCTGTGAGTAATTTTAACTGATCCATCTACATAAAAAACGTTCTCATTCCATTCCAATAACTTATCCTGAATAGTCAAACCATACTTATCTTTGATATTATTAAAAAGAATCAAAGTATTACCTTTTAATTTCTTAACCAAATTAGAAATTATATCCAATCTTCTATCTGAAGAATATAAGTATTGTCTTTCTGCCTCAAACATAGCTTTCCCGAATTCCTTAGGACTAGCATATTCTGGCGGACAGCCTACATCATTGTAATCATTCTTAACTCGTGCATACCATTGTATAAATTCGTTATTCTTATGCAATAAATTAAGAACCTTAATTTTGATATTAGGAGAATAACCTTTTTCTTGTAAAAATTTAGATGGTACAATCATTCTAAGTGAACCTATGAATTCTTGTATTTTAAATAGTGTAGAATATTTACGATCTAATTGTATTGTACCAGATAAACCGAATTTATATTCAGCATTAACAGAATCTTGTATAATTTTAGAAATTGTTTTGCCTTTGGAAGTATGACATTCGTCAATACCTATCACATTAAATTCTTTGTATATTGAGTCAGGTAAATTAGCTAAACTTTGATATGTTGATATTAAAACCTCACACTTCTTAAAATCTTTAGCATCAAACTTATACTTATCACCTACTCGCATTACATCAATGTTGATTAATCCATTATTGTATTCAGAAACAAAGGCTTCGTATGTTTGGTTTAATAAAGATATTTTTGGAACAATTATCAGCATTTTTTTATCTGAACTTACTCTCTTTTTATATTTCAAGTAAGCTGCATAAATGTAAAAAATAATAGTTTTACCGGCTGAAGTTGCAAGTTCTTGTGTGCAGTATTTGTACTTTAAAGCACGATATACTGATTCAAATTGAAAGTCTCTAGGGGTTAATTGTAAGCCGTCTTGGTTTAAGACTCCTTCTAATAAGAATTCAATAAAATTATTAAGTTTAACTTGACTTATTTCAGTATCAATAAGTCTGTCTACTCCTTCTATTTCATAACGAATGTTATTTTGTTCTAGAGCTTCAATGGCATCTTTGATCATGCCTATGCCAATTCTATGACTTTTAGCTTCGTCTTGTTTATTGATTTTATATTCTTTAAGAAATTTATCATAACCGTCCCACTTTTTTCTTTTATACATAGGAGAAAACATAAAGCCTTCTTGTCTTCTACGTAAAGCTAGGTTGAGTATGCTAAAATCAGTTTTGGAGTTAGATTCAACATTAATCCATAAGTTACTATCAACTGTAAATTTGACCATTAAATTCCCATGAGTAGTTTTTCTACATCAATCCTAGATTTCATTCCGAATAAAATTTGGTCTACAGTTTTCATAGTTTCACTTAGAAATTTGGATTGTGCATCTAATGTTTCAGTGGCAGCCTTCAATTTAGATAAGTCAGGCATACCGTCTAAAAATTTTTCTTTTTCTCTTTCATTTAGTCTAACTTGCATGTTCGTTGATATGTCTAATAACTTCGAACTCTTAAGTTCTCTATATTTTCTTGAGAATTTGTTATAATTTTCAATAATAGTGTGATTGTCTTCTAAGACTCTTTGACGGAGAGATAAAAACAATACCTTAGCTTCGGTCAATGTCTTAATACTCTTTAATAGTTGAATACCAGCAACTATTTCATTAGTGTAAGTTTTTCTTTGATTTTCGAATTTCTGTTCGAGAGTAAGTTTATTATCTTCCATAAGTAATATTCTACTATGGAATAGTTTTTAGATTTACACGAAAGTGTAATATCTACTACCTATTTGGTAATAGTCACCATTGATTTCTTCCTTATTTAATGTAGAGTAAATATCATCACCAATTATATGACCTTTACCATCACGATAATAAACACCTATATGCCCCATATACAATCCTATTACAGAATCAATATGATGGTTTTTCATTATTTGGACAGTTAATTCACGAAAGGTTTCAGTTGACAGGTGTGTCTCGGAATTTGTTAGAAATATACTGGGATATTCTTTACCTTCGTTCCAAATTTTTTGTATAATATATTGTATAGAACCAAGTTGATCTATTTCATTCAGTACACTTTTAAAAACAACATCACTGACGAAATTGATAATAACAAAAGGTTTCTTAAGTTGAATAGAGTTTCTGATAATCGTATAGTGATTACCTAATATTTCTCTATGTGATCTAAACCTATTCATAAATTTATTTATAATACTATTATGATAATTAACGTCTATGATTTCGATGACACTTTGTTCAGAATTCCAACACACATTCAAGCACTAGATGATTTTAAAATGAATCATATTAATGATTGGTATGATCATTCAGAATCTATGAATGATGAAAAATATCACATTCAATGTATTCTATCGGTCGCTGATATTTTAAAAAAGTCATACTCTGATCCTAATCAAGTAAATATCTTGATAACAAGAAGACATCAAGATAGAAGAGAAGATGTTTTAAGAATATTGAAGAAGCACGATTTACAATTTCACTCAGTATATGTCATAGGTCATGATATAACGAAGCCTGATACATTAGAAAAGTTCATCATTGAAAATAAGATAAAGGTTAGTGAAATTGAGTATGTTAATATATATGAAGATTCTCTATATCAAATAATAGATTATCGTAATAAATTGACATATTTAGACTTTAGAGTCTTTTTTGTAGATAAAACTCATCTATTAGAAATAGGAGATATTTTTGTTTATGAGCTAGAAAAATTAAGATTATTATATAAATGATAGTATTAGTCGAAGGCCCAAGAGGTGCAGGTAAAACACATTTACTCAATAAATTTTTTGAACAGAATACTAATCCTAAAATTGAATATTATAAATGGTATTTAGTTGATTGGATTAAAACTTTAGGTTTAGAAAGTAGAGAACAAAGGAAAGAGGTTCATTATCTAAGTGTAGGTAATATTTTGACTATTTTAGATCAAATGAAAAATCGTAATGATAAAGTAATTGTCTTTGACAGAGCATTATTAACTGCTTATGTTTGGGCTTATTTACGTGGAAGGTTAACAAAGCCTCAATGCGAAGATGAAATAGTTCGAATATTAAAATCTGACTCTTACAAAAACATAATTACAGTATTCATAAATCCTAATACTACTATCTATGAAAAAGATGAAAGGAATAAGGATTTATGGGATAATTTACATTCAAAGAAAGAAGAATATGATTTGTTTGAAGACTATACTATAGATTATCGACTTTTATTAGAGGACAGAGCACGTAATAATCATTTCTACAATTTCTTTAATGAATTTGACACTAAGTCTGAAGAAATATTTGTTGGTTTGTTCAACGGTTTTTCAGATTTTATAAATATTTAAAACAAACACAACTTAATGCAAGGTCTCAATAGTTTAAGTAACATGATGATAAAGAAAGGCGAGGAATTTGTTAAAGAGCTTCTTAACAAATATGTTGTTATTAACGAAAAATTAAACGGTTCGTATTTCGCTGTTAAATTAAATAGTGTAAATGAATATGAATTCTTTAAAAAGACTGGCGAAATAACATTTGCTGATAGAATCTTAAATAAGTTTTATAACAGAGCTATTAGACATTTTGAAAATTTAGCAGAGGAAACTAAATTAAGTCTTCCTGATTTTTATGTGTATTGTTTTGAATACTTTCCAGATAAATCAAGATTAGTTTTATCACATATACATGAAGTAGATCAAGCAAATAAGATTACTAGAACGCTTCAATCAAAGAAATTATTAGAAAGTTGGGCTAGAACATTATTAGTAGAAGACCCACCGATATTTTATGAAGGCAGATTATCACAGGAACAAAAATTTGCCATAATGGAATTTGTTTATACACAAGATCAAGAAACTTCAAAAAAATTACACACTAAGACTTTTAGTGATTTTTTAGGAGAAACTCTAGGCATATCAAATAAAGATATTGAAGGTTTAGTTTTTAGATTTTATGAAAGTGAAATTAAAGATGAATCTACAGTAAACGTGTTAAAATTAATAGACCCTGATGTCGAAGCTTTAATTGATTCTCAAGAAAAACATAAGCCTAAACAAAAAGCAGACGATTTCATTTGGTTAATTTTAATTGATTTAATGAATTATATTGAAAGTTTAGATAGAGGCGATATTTTGTCTATGAATTTAAAAGAGACTCATCCTCAATTAAAATACGTCGAATTGATTAATGCTTTATATTTAAGGTATATGAGAGATAATGGCGATAAATGGGATGGTCTTGAAATAAGAGTTCCTGATTATTTAACAAAAGATGAATTTAGTTTAAATTCAGATTTAATTGAAGATCAAAAGGTTAGAGAGTTAATTGAATCTCAGCCTGTACATAAAGAAATTTATAAAGTGTTATTGAATACTTTTAGAAATCCTAACATTAAAGTATCTTCTACACTATTTTCGGATACGATGAAATATAACTTAAAAGCTCAAGTTGAGAGATTAAGCCATTTAATTCTTCATGATAACACTAACGAGAGTTATTTTACTACTTTTTATGATTTTGTAGGGCATTAAAAAATATTCAGTTAATGAATATAATTATCGATTATTTTCAACCGATCAATCGGTCGCATATACAAGTTGCCCAGAAGCTATATGAAAAGAATGGAAAAGCTTCAGTTTTCATTGCTGTGTTCCATAACGATCTTCCTAAGAGATACCCTATCCCAGAATCAATAGTAAATACATTACTTACTAAAGCTAAAGAAAATAATCCTATTATTGTGGATTATTTTATTGTGCATGATTGGAATTTATCTTCTATATTAGAAAAAATTAAAGGTAAATATTTTCCATCAGTAATAGCATGTACAACTAAACGAATTAAAGATTATTCTCTACAATTAGAATTTTATTTAAAATACGATAAAGCTTCGCCATATAAAAAATCAATATTAATTGAAGTTGATCATAATGATTTTGGTGATAGTTTAAGAGAATCTTTATTTAACAAAGACTTAGAAACATTCAAAAGCAAAACTCCAGAATTTGTTCATTCATATTTCGATAAATTAGTTCCTTATTATAAACAGGAATATTTAAAAGAAAGTGACGAAGACAAACAAATATTATCTGATCATTTTAATTTCTTTAAAATGGTTATTAATAGTGATGCTACTGTTCAAATGAAGTCTTCTATTATTGAAGTTTTCGATAATGCAAAGAAGAGAATTAATTTGCAAAAAGAAGAGGATATTATTGTTCAACACTGCATTAATAGAGGATTTACAGAAGTCGAAGCTATTGAATTTTTTACAAAAGTTATTTTAAAATTTGAAGAGAGTGTAATATTAGACTTTATTGAAAAATTAAATGATGGTGTAGATATTAACTATAATACTTCGATTGTTAGTTTAGGCGAAAGAATTACACCGGAATTATTTAAAAGTTTAATAGAATTTAAACCGGCTAAAAGAGATAATTTCGGTTCTGGTGAATTTTTAACTTCGATATTATTTAGTAATGCACTCAAAGCTGATTTTGGAGATGTTATGATAACTGGTAGAAAGATTGAAGTTAAGAATAATGAATCTCAATTGTTATCAATAAAACAATCTAATGAGGCCGCTGCTTTTGGTGAATTGTCATCTAGCGCTAAATTTCAAACTAATTTATTAATTCATAGATTAAGTCAACATAAACAAGTTTCATTGAATTTAAGGAATCATCTTAAGTTAACTTACACAAATTCAAAATATAACATATCTCAGAGAGGCATAGCCAATTATATTAAATTAGGGCATGCAATCGTCGTTAGGTACCCTTTTAGTCATGTACCGGTTTCTCAATGGCTAACCGATTTGTTTATCGGCGGTGTATTTGCTGACGAAAGTATAGTTGATGAATTTAGAGAGAGTTTGACTGAAAAATGGAGAATGGCTTTAAATAATGAAATTACACCTAAAGAGATTTTATCATACTTGACGTATATTGCATTCAAGTATTATTCTAGAGTAGACTATTTTAAAGGTATGTTGATTTTCCGTAGTAATCTAAAGAACTTAGACAAATTATACTGTGGGTACATTTCTAGTGACACCAGTTATGAAGATTATATAAAGATAATTGAACCAGTTAGTGGACCATCAATTAGTGATCCAAGGACCTCTAAGGTGTTTAAGATACGTTTAAAAAGTGTTGATAAATAACTGTAATGAAAGCTAATCAAAATTTTTGGGATTATATTAACGGTAAAGCTAAGTTAGATCATGCTATACATACTGATCCAAACGATAAGGCTATTAATATGATTAATAAGAATATGAATCATAGATTTTGGCAGACAGATTATAAGACTTTTAAGAAAAACTTAAATTCTAAAGAAGAGTTTAAAGAAATTAATGAAGGTGCTATATTTGATGGTCTTAAAGAATTGTATGGACATTCTAATGATGTTTATTTAGATAATATTCCTGTTGAATTATATGATCCGAAGAATTATGATGTGGATGTTAACTTTAATGTTCAAATCAAATATAAAGCTAAGTTTGAATATAATTCAGAGTATGTTGAAAGAATATTATTTTCTTTGTTAGAGGCAAAATTATTTGTTGATACTGAAACATATAATGAAAATACTGATGAATATGACAAAGATCACTTTGATTTTACTTTAGGTGAATCTTTTTCCGAAAGAACAAGAATTGATGCTGAATATTTTCCTATGGAAATAGGAGAAGTGGAAATCAATTGTTATCACACAATGGATTCTTCTAAATGGAAGGTGTCTAGAGTGACTTTTGGGAAAAACGAGAAAGATTAACGAAATTTTACTATTTCGATAAATAACCAAAAAGAAATAGTTTTATTAATGTCTACTCAATTTACAAAAGCCCAAGCCTTTGCTGATAGTATTTCTAACGATACTCCATTTAAGTCCTCTTTAAATGGTTTGGCTGGTACTACGTCATTAATAAACAAATTTTCAATGTTCCGTTATCATAAGTACGGAACTTCTAAGGCTTCTTACAATCCAGGTTTACATTTCGACAAAGCTTTTACTACAAATTCTAATGCATACTCTGCTGCTGCACAAGCCGCTGTTGCTGCAATTGAAAACACAGTAAATAATCCTACTGCATCAACTATTTTAGAATGGTCTAAGCAGTCTGACTCAGTTTTCGGTCCTGCTCCATATTCTATTACAGATTTCATTTATTGTAAATATTATGGAATCGTTCCTAATAATAGAATGGTAACTTTGAGAAGATTTCCTATGCCAGTTCATGATAATATGAAAGGTAATGGAAGAACAAGTTTAGTTCCTTTAGCTCAAGCAGTAACATGGTTTAGTGAAGTTACTAAAAACAATCTTAGAGATGTTATTCCTCATCTATCATGGGATATGCCATGGGAAGAAAGAAATGCCCAAGATGGTCAACAAGATTATGTTTCAATGGAAAACGTAACAACTCAACAATTGATGGATATGTTGACTAACCCTATCATTAAAAATAAATTAGGTAGTGCATTAAAAGGAATTACTTCGATTTTACAATATTCTAATGCTGCAGTTGAAGGAAATGCAAAATTCGCCGAAGCGAATGGTTCGTATGCTCTTCTTACTCAATATAACAAAGACTTGTATAATTCGACTGGTCCTAAATGGAATGAAGTTTATGGTGGAACTAATTATTTGACTCAAACGTTAATTAGAAGTGAAATGAGTAAAGCTTCTTCTTGGAGAAGTTCTCAAAGTAAAATAAAATTTCATTATGCATTAAAATCTTTTGCAGGTATTAAACCTAAGATTGCTTTATTAGATATTATTTCTAATTTTCTTTCTTTAACATATTTGAATATGGAATGGAAAGGTAGTTTTGCTAGATTCATTCCAAATCCAGGAGTAACAGGTTATCCTGGAATAGACGCTCAGATCACAAAATTATTTTTTGAAAATAAACCAGCTGAAGCTTTGAGATTAGCAGCATCTGTTGTTGCTATTCAAATGGCAGCAGGAGCAAGTGCAATTGAAAATTTATTAATTGGTGATAAAATTGCAGATAAATTAGCAGCAGGAGACGGTTCAGCTATTGTTGCAACAGATAAGAGCGGTAAAGGAATAACAGTTGATCAATTATTAGCTTCGATAGGTTCTCAAACAAATGGGTATAGAAACATTGCTAGAAAGCCATTTGTAATGAGGGCTAATTTATCAGGTGAAGCTATTGGAGAATGGCATTTAGTTGTAGGTAATCCAATGGATCCGATTGCAACTATTGGGAATTTAGTTTGTAATGGTTGTACTATGGAGTTTGGAGATGAGATAGGACCTGATGATTTTCCAACTGAAGTAATTTTTACGGTTAGTTTAAAACCTGGACAGCCTAGAGATAAATTCGGTATAGAATCAATGTTTAATTTAGGTGGAGGTTCGTTAACAGAGTTTTCTTCTAATCCACCGTCTTCTAATTATAACACATTAACTTCTGGTGATCCAAAAATTGCCGGAAATAAAGAAAACACTGCTCTTAAAGAAATATCTGCTGCTCAAAGCGTAACTGCTGTTTCTAATGCATCAAAAGGATTGGACATTAATGAAGGAACATATACTTTTTCAAAGGATCGTATTTCTAAATCCTATGGAAAACAATATGCTGATTTAAGTTCTCTGCCTATGTATTTTATGACAGATTCAGGTTCAAAACAAAATAAGAAATAATGTTAATATCTAAACTTTTATCGACTAAACCTTTTTTCTTGAAAAAATCAGGAGACAATATCGTTGATTTAGTCAAAAGAACATATAATAGAAAATTAGTAGGATTAGGTGATGTTCAGACTTTAACAGTAGATGAAGAGGAAGAAATGAGACCTGATTTAATTTCTAAAAGAGCTTATTTGAATATTTTCTTATGGGATGCAATTTTAAAATTTAATGGAATATCAAATCCTTTTTCTATTGAAAAAGGGCGTCAGTTTTTTATTCCAAGTCAAAATGAATTAGAAAAAGGTTTTAAGGCTTCTCCTGATATGATTGACAAAGGTATTAAGTCTAATATTCATCCTATATTAAACGCAAAGACTCAAACTGATAAGAACCGCTTAGATGCTTTAGCTATAAAACCTTTACCTAATAATGTAGTTGATACTACAGATGAAAATGTTAAGGTTAAAGATGGCAAAGTTATCTTTGGTGAAGATGTTACTAAAATTAACAAAGAGCGTTGTAGTGGATCAGTATCAAGAGCAAAATTAAAAGAGAAAATATTGCAAAATCAAATATTTCAATAATTGGCATTAAAGAATCAAATATTAACAACAATTCAACCTAAGGTTGCTTTAAAGGAATTATCTGTTTTTGATACAAATCAATTAGAAGTTAATAACCTCGAACCTCAGGGACCTTTCAACGAAAGTCCTAAAGACTCTGTTGGTGTAGCTTCTCCTTTAATTATGGTGAATGGTCGAAAGCTTGAGCCTGGGATTATTATGAATATGGTATTAAGACAAGACTCTTTTTTACCTAAATTGAAAATAACATTTGTAGATAGATTTGCTTTATTTTCTTCTTATAATAATCCAATTTTTGATCCGATCGTTAGTGTTTATGTTAAAGCTCAAACAGCTAATTTAAAACCTTTAAGAGGAGATTATTTAATACAGAATATAACAAGTACTCCGATTATGGGAGAAGCTGAACATATCATAACATTAGATTGTGAATTATACATTCCTAAGTTATACGATAATGTTAGTAATTCATATCCTAACATGTCGTCTGTCGATTGTTTAAAGAAAATTGCACAAGAATTAGAATTAGGTTTTGCGACAAATGAAGACACAATGAATGATAAGATGACTTGGTTAAATCCAAATTTATCTTACATCTCTTTTATTAAAGACGAAGTGGTTAAGAGATCATATAAATCTGATAATAGTTTTTTTACATGTTTTATTGACAGATATTACATTTTAAATTTCGTTAATGTTGAAAAGCAAATGGAGCAAGATAAAGAATTTGATATGTCTTATTATGCTAGTGATATTATAACAAACGGAAGTGCTATTAAAGAATCTGATGCAAGAGATAAAGAAACTGAAGTTATCGCTCAAGTATGTATGTCAAATCATCCTTCAATGCAAAATAATGCTAATTACATTAGAGAATTTTGGCCTATTTCAAATAATGGTGAAATTTTAAAAACTCAATCATTTAGAAATAGAATGCTGTGGTATGGAACTGAAGATGAAAAAGTGAATTCTTTTTTTATTGAACCGATATCTAATTCTAAAACTTTAAATGGGTCAGTTCACCAAATACCATCTATTGAAGGATTGAAGAAAATGGAGGTAAAAAAGTGGTTAGGATTTGATTATGGTAATTCTCATAAACATTCTAAATTTGCAATAATGCTAAATCACCATAATAATTTGGAGTTGAGTAAGAATATGATTTGTGCAAGAGTTTATGGGTTTAATTCAACTTTATTAAGAGGAACTAGAGTACCTGTTATTTTTTACGATGAAACTTATGTTAATTCTATTAAAAGAACATTAGAAAATAAATCTGATAGTATAACTGACACTAGAAGTTATAATTATCACATGGATGAAATTTTGAGTGATATTTATTACATTAAAGACATTGTATATAAGTACGATTCTGTTAGTGGAAATCAAACTAATTTTTATACAGAATTTATTTTGTCTAAAAGAAATTGGAAAAAAACGAGTTATAATAATGTTTAATGCTTCTCCTAGTCAAGTAAAGAAAGCTATATCAGGGGCAGGTTTTGCTGAGCAAAAGTTGCGTGTTGATTTATTTAGAAAAGGTTTTTTATTAGATGACCGTTTTGACGAACCAACATATTTGACATTTTATTTGGATTTTGATTTCGGTGCAAATATTACTGATAATAATACAAGTTTATTAGCGAGTCCATTATTTTGTTTACAGGATAAATCTAAGATGGGCGTAAGTGCAAATGAATTTTTAAATAATAGAAAGAGAGAAAATTTAGCTAAAATGTTATCTACATTTAACACTAAATTAGAATACATCAACATAAATACTCCTTGGTATTTTCAAAAGATAAATGGATTGGATAAATTATGGGGAAGTGTAGTTCAATCTCAGAAGTTAGGTTTTCCTGGTGAATTAGAGATTGAAGTAGGGTGTTTAGAATCTATTGATTTGAGAATGTTACAATTAGCTGAATTATATCAAGAATGTGTGTTTGATCAAACTTTTATAAGATCAATAATTCCTGATAATTTACGTAAATTTCACATGAGTATAATGATAGGTGAAGTTAGAGATATTTACAATAATATTGGTGATGTTTCTAAAATTAAAAGTAGAGGATCATTGATCGGTGCTCTTGAAGATGCTACTAATGGTAGTTCTTCTACATTATCTCAGACTAAAGGAACTGTTTCAAATACATCATTTAGAATAAATTCTTTGTATTATTACAAATTCGATTGTTATAATTGTGAATTTGATTTTAGCCCAGTTTTTAATCCTTCATTATCAAGTTTTACTCAAGATAAGCCTAATGAAACTTCATTTAAGATTAAAATAGGTAGAGTTGAGTCTTCTGGTAGTTTTGGAGAAGAATCATTTACTTCAAATTTGTATAGAGATAAATTTTCGAGTAATGAAAGTATTGAAGCTACTCGTAAATTATTATTAGACGAAATTGGAGTTGCTCAAAGAAATGGTTTAAGTAGAGAAAATTTAACTTTATTGAAATTAGCTAATATGTTAGGTCCTTTTTCACAAGCAGCTAAATCTAAATTATTGCAAGTCGATAGAAGAATTCAGCAAGTTACAAGAGCTCCACAAAGATTTTTAAATAGTGCATTGTCTGAAGTTCAAAGACATGCTGAGAATGGATCATTGAGTGGTAGTTTAGGAACAAGTGGTTCAGGTAGAAATTTTTAATTAAAATATGAACGAAGTTAAAAAGCAAAACAGTAGTGAATTTGAAGGCAAAATGTACATTGGATTAATCGAAGATGTAGATGATCCTAAGAGATTAGGACGTTGTAAGATTAGAGTTTTCAGTGTTTTTGATGATATTAAAGTAGATGATTTACCTTGGGCTAAACCTAGTTCAAAATCGACTTATTTTGGACAAGACGGTAAGGCAGGTTCTATTTCTATTCCTAAAAAAGGAGCAATGGTTAAAGTTACATTTGATCAAGGTGACATTTATTCTCCAATGTATCATGAAATTGAAGAGTTGGCAGATGATGTAAAAAAAGAATTACAAAAGGGGGATTTAGAAGAAGAATATAAAGGAAGTCACATGTTATTGTTTGATGGTGATCAAGATTTAAAATTATGGTATAATAAAAAGAAAGGCTTGACATTTTCTCTTAAAAATTCGAGAATTAATATTGCTCAAGATAATACAATTACTATTGAGCATAAGGATTCTCAATCAATGATAGAGTTACAAGGAGGAGTTATTACCATAAACTCTGATAGTCAGATTAACATGACTAGTAAGAGTCAGATAAAAGCTTCTACTAATCAAGCTTGGTTAGATGGAAAATTTACTCGAGTAGGTCACAGCGATGTAAAAGGTGATGCTGTATTAGGTGATAGATTATTTATGCTGTTAAAAATAATGGCCGCTCAGATTGATGCAAAAACTCCATCTACTCCAGGTTTTTGTACGAATTTAGTTGAAACTTTCAAAACAATGGTTTTATCCTCTACTGTAACTATTGCTAAATAAATCAAATGAAAGATTTTTTTAAAATATTAGGCGTCGATGAAAATGCTTCAGACGATGATATTAAGAAAGCATATCGTAAATTAGCTATGCAATATCATCCAGATCGTAATCCTGGAGATAAAGAGGCTGAAGAAAAGTTTAAAGAAGTAAACGAAGCTCATGAACATTTAATCGATCCTGTTAAAAAGAAAGATTATTTAAGACAAAGAAATTTATCTGAAACATATTCTTTTTCTTTTGACTCAAGTGGTAATTTTGGTTCAGGTAATCCTTTTAGTAATTTTGGTTCAGGTAATCCTTTTAGTAATTTTTCAGGTTTTAGAAATGCTTTTAATCAAACTAAGAGACCTAAAAAAACTTATGCTCCTCATTTAGATTTAAGTTTATCTGAAAGTGTAGATTTAAAAGATTTATTTGAAGGTAAGCAGGTAACTTTTAATTATAAGAGATATACTGAATTAGATCATAAAAGAGAATTTTTTGATGACTCTATTAAAATTGATGCGTTTTACGTTTTAAGTAATTTAAGTTTTAATAGAGGAGAATATATTTCAGAAATATTAATTCAAAAGGAGTCTAATAGAGAGTTGTTTATCCATTCTTTTGGAGCAGATGCTATTAAGACTGAATTTTTTGGATTTATTAAGGCTAAGATTATTGTAAATGTTCCCATAGGAATAAGAGTGGTTGGACTTAATATTTATCAAGATATTGAAATTTCATTAAATTCAGTATTATTTGATGAAAAAATTCCAGTTGAAACTTTTAATGGAACGAAATATAATTTGATGTTGAAGAAGTATTCTTATTTGGATAAGATACAGATTAAAATTCCTAAAGCAGGTTTAAAAATGGCCCAATTAGTGGGCGATTACATATTTGACTTTAAAATTGTCCCACCTAACATATCTAATTTAACCGATTCACAGTTAAAGAAATTCAAAGAGCTTTTCTCTAAGGTATAGACTGTCTATAATAAAGTGTGATATAGATAGAGTTTATTCGTTTTACGATTATAAATAATTTTAAATAATCGGGAACGACTTGAACACACATGCACTTTTAGACAATATGATGCTGAATGATAATTCAGTTTTAATCATTGAAAATACAAATGAAGGTCTTACGATTAATAGAGATGATGTAAACGATTTTTATTTGAGTGGTATTGCAGCGAAGTTTGGAATTAAGAATAATAACAATCGTGTTTATGAAGCTAATGAATATCTCCCTCACTTACAATATTTAAACGAAAAAATTGCACGTAAGCAACTTTTCGGTGAAATGGATCACCCCCAGAATTATGACGTTTCTCTCAAAAACGTTTCTCACGTAATCGAATCTTTATCTTTCGATCCTAATGACAATACTGTTAAAATTAAAGTTAGATTGTTAGATACTCCATGTGGACGTATCGCAAAGACTTTGGTTGAAGCTGGTTGTACTGTTTCTATTTCATCTAGAGCAGCAGGACAGGTTATGAATGAAGGTAAAGTTAAGTTACAAAGAATCTTTACTTATGACTTAGTAGCAGAGCCTGGTTTTTCAGAAGCTATGTTAAAAAGAGGTCTTAATGAAGGTTTGAATAACAATCTTGATATTATTAATGAATCTTACACTAATTTAAAAAGTTCTTCTATCTTAAACAAGATGCAGGACGTGTCTGAGAATTATAATTTTGAGAACAATGTTAAAATATATAAACTTAATAACATGAGCACTAAACCTGAAAATAATAATAATCAACCAATGTCAGAATTTGTATCTAAATCTGATTTCCAAAGATATTCTGCCTCTTTAAAGCAAAAATTCAATGCTTTATCTGAGAACGTTCAAACTCTTTCGAATAGTAGTAAAGAAGCTATTGATGTTAATAAATTAGCAGCATATACTACTTATTTAGCTGAAGAATTAAAAACTGTTATTAAGTTTAATAACTATTTAGCAGAAAAAGTTCAAGAAAATATTTCTTATACTGAGCACGTTGCAGAAACTACAAATAACGCTATCGATTATGCAGATTATTTAAGTGAAAAAGTTTCTCAAAACATTAGTTTCTCTGAGTATTTAGGAGAAAAATTAAATCAAAGTTTAAATTATGCTGAGTATTTAGCTGAAAAATTAAACAGTGGTTTAAGTTATTCTGAATATTT
>Ga0116192_1001406_pt1 | contig 16912 bp, 8 predicted proteins | sample AD_UKC113_MetaG_FD_89876 | JGI IMG/M metagenome (GOLD analysis project Ga0116192, IMG submission 89876) | Active sludge microbial communities of municipal wastewater-treating anaerobic digesters from Hong Kong - AD_UKC113_MetaG | ecosystem: Engineered > Bioreactor > Anaerobic > Digestate | place... | reverse complement strand
TGGTTTCTACCATTTTTTTCCTGGTCTGTTATCCAAATACCATAGATAAACCTGACACTGCAGGCATCTTTTCACGCTTGCCCGAATGTATCTTTCAATTCTTTTTGATTGTACATAAAAAATTGTACTTGTGGGAGCAGGTAAAGCAGAATGTAAGGTGAATATAAGGAAACTCTTGTGCCAAAAGCAGCTGTGAAAAAGGCTCATCCTGTTTTAGTAATAAAGAAGGAATAAAAATACCAGGAATAAGTAATGTTCACATGCTGGATTAAGTAGCATGGCGAATATGAGAAAAACCCCAGCGTTTTTATACTAAGCTTGGAAAACCCAGAAGAAGGTAATTAAATATGACAATTAATTATGACCTCAAAGGTAAATATTTTACCGATGTAATTAATAAAGAAGCCCTTGCGGCGAGGATTCAAACCACAAACCAGGTTATTGAGGGGAATATTCATGTCCGACCTGCCATCCGTCTTAAGGATGAACTCAGTTCCGATGAACCCATCCTTGCGGTTACGGATGCAGTCGTATTCGATAACTCTATGAAGGAGCTATTCCGTACTCAATTCCTGGCACTTCGCCGTGACCAGATTGTCTGGATTACTGCGTTGAATGACATTGTAAATGGGGAATGAAAATGCTAGTTGACAATGTGATTGCTCAAACTCCCATCAGCATCGACTTGGATTTTCCAAAACTGCGTAATTATCTGGTGGATCAGGTTACAGCAGAAGTGGAAGGTGAGAGAACCAACAGTCCAAATTACCGGGCACTGGTGGCTCACAAAATTCAGCAGGCTTACCAGCGAGCGAACCTTAATTTCTCCAAAGATATAGCTGAGCGGTTAATGTCCATGGCATTTAGCGAGATTGTGGGCTATGGACCCATCACCAAACTGCTTGACGATCCTGAAATTAGTGAAGTGATGGTAAATGGTCCGCATAAAGTCTTTATCGAGAAAAATGGATTGGTGACGAAAACCAATATTCAATTTGATGATGATAACCACTTGCTACGGATCATCGAGAAAATCGTCTTACCGCTTGGTCGCCATGTGGATTATGACAGCCCGACTGTAGATGCGCGTCTGCCGGACGGTTCGCGCGTCAATGCAGTGGTCAGCCCGGTTGCCCTGGATGGTCCTTCTCTGACGATACGTAAATTCCGCAAAGACCGCATGAAAGTGCAAGATCTGATCAATTATGGCACCCTTACTGAAAATATGGCGGAGTTCCTGCGCGCCTGCGTGGTTAGCCGGATGAATATCGTCGTTTCAGGTGGGACTGGCTCAGGCAAAACGACTTTGCTCAACGTTTTATCGGAATTTATCCCGAATGATCAGCGCATTGTCACCATTGAAGATGCAGCGGAGCTCCAATTACAACAGGATCATGTTGTACGAATGGAAACCAAAAAGAAAAACACGGATGGAAAAGGTGAAGTGACCATTCGGGATCTGGTGATTAATGCCCTGCGGATGCGACCGGATCGCATTGTGGTGGGCGAGTGCCGCGGCGGAGAAGCTCTTGATATGCTGCAAGCCATGAATACTGGTCATGATGGTTCCCTGACAACTGTCCATGCCAATTCACCGCGGGATGCCATCTCCCGGTTGGAAATTCTCGTCATGATGTCGGGGATGGATTTACCGGTTCGAGTAATCCGGCAGCAGGTGACTTCGGCAGTGGATGTGATCGTCCATCAGACCCGTATGAAAGATGGCACACGCAAGATTACCGCGATCACTGAAGTCGCCGGTATGGAAGGCGATACTGTGGTGTTGACGGATCTGTTCAAGTTTGAACAGACAGGGATTTCTCCCGAAGGTAAAGTGGAAGGTGAGATGAAACCGACGGGATTGCGCCCTCAATTCGGTCCGAAATTGGAGGTTTATGGTTTCCAATTTGGACATGAAATGTTCAGTACTAATTTTGTCATGGCTGCTGACCGTAACAAACGAAAGTAAATGGATGTGATCGGAAATTGGAAAAATTCGATAAAAAGCGCTATTCCTTGAATTTCGCTGCAAGAGAAGTCAAAAAGCAGCCTGGAATGGGAAGCTGAAAAGGAATTGGTTTTTCTACCTGTATGCCAACAAATACAGGTTTAAGAACGAGATTTAGCGGGTGGTTAAGTTTATAGGGGGTTGGGTATAACAGAGGGGGCGGGATCCCGCAATAAGGACGCTCAATGGATTTCCATTGAGCGTCCTTATTCTACAATACGTAGAACTACGGATTGAACTGCTGAAGGCTAATTCGGATAATGATCATTAGAAGGCGAATACGTTTGAGTAAAAAAAACTAAAAATATTACCATTCGCAACCGATCCATGGGGAAGGAGCGGATTGATGTTAAATTCGGAGAAAATTCTCATTCTTGAGGATGATCCGGATTCACTTGCGTTTATCACGAATGTATTGAGTGAAGCTGGTTTCATTACCTGCTCCGCCAGTAATAGTCTGGATGCTATTCGGTTGACGAAGGAAATCCTGCCAAACCTGGTGCTGTTGGATCAGTCCTTGCCGGACCTGGATGAGAAAGAAGTTTGTGACAAAATTAGATCGCTCGACGGGAAAGCGAGTGTTCTTTACTTGGTTACGCCTGGTGTCACCGAGGAATTAAGCCGGCTAAAAGGTATTGTCGGGGGGGTGGATGATTTTCTGGTTAAACCATTTTCTAAAGAGCTGTTACTGGCACGTGTTAATGCCCTCTTACGGATGCGGAGATTAGAAGAAGCACAACGAGTTAATGACGAACGGGTCAATGAGATCATCGAGAATCTACCGGTTGGGTTTCAGTCGCTGGATAAAAACGGGCTTCTCAAAGATGTAAATACTGCCTGGATTACGATGCTGGGGTACAAAAAGGAGGAGGTCCTTGGCAAAAGTTTCAGGGATTTTATCCTCCCCGGCAGCCTGGAAGCTTTTCACCATTGGTTTGACCAGGTAAAAGCAGGTCAAAAGGTCCAAAAAACAGAAATCGAATTGTCGGGCAAAACTGGCGAGATTAAACGAGTGAGCTTGGAGTGCATAGTCGCATCTGGCACAGGCACGGGGGGTAATCAAATCGATTGTACTCTCACTAATCTCCATCAAGCCAATGGTTCACAGCAGTTAAGGGAATCCTTGCTGGATGACTCAGCGAGATATCAGGAAGCGCTTGATCAAGTTGCCTCCTTTATCTTTATGAAGGATAAGAATCATCGTTATACCTATGCCAATAAGATGATTCAGAAGCTTTTCAATTCCACCGCGGAAGATATTATTGGAAAAAAGGACGAGGATTTTTTCCCTCGGGAATCTGCCCAGCGACTGTGGGAAATTGATGACCAGGTTTTAAACGGAAATCAACTCCAGAAGGAAGTTTTCCTTACCGCTCCTGACGGAACCGGAAATTATTACTGGGAAGTTAAAACACCCATCCATCAAAGTGCTGGACAAAAAGAAGTCTTAGGTCTGCTTGGTATTTCAACCGATATCACGGAAAAAAAGCGACTCATTGCCGAATCACAATCCATCCAGGCGAGGCTTGAAGCCGCGATGTATGCCATGGCGGATGGGGTATTGATTACTGATCATGAGGGAAAACCGTTGGAGATCAATGAGGCTTTTGCCGCTTTCCATCGTTATCCCTCCCGGCAGCAATTACTCTCCGATTGGGAGAATTACCAAAAGAAGCTCCAGGTTTTCTCTTTAGACGGGCAGGAGGTTCAACCTCAGGATCGGGCTGTTGCTTCGGCGTTGAGAGGAAAATCTGCTTCCGATGTTGAATTACGGTTTTATCGGGTGGATACCGGCGAGAGCTGGGTCGGTTCAGAAAATTATGCGCCGATTCGGGATGAAGCCGGTCAGGTTGTTGGCACCGTAATAGTGGAACGCGATATTAACCAACAGATACAATCCCAGGCGAAATTAATTGAAAGTGAAGAACAGTACCGCTTGATGTTCGAAAACAATCCGATGCCGATTTGGATTTACGAGATCGACTCCTTGAAGTTTCTGGCGGTTAATGACGCCACGATCCGAAAATATGGATATTCCCGTGAAGAATTCCTGAACATGACGATCCGCGATATCCGTCCGGCTGAGGATATTCCGCTCCTGGAACAGCATCTTGCCCAAACCTATGATCAATTCCATCCTTCCAGCCTTTGGCGTCACCAATTAAAAAACGGGGATTTTATTTACGTTGAACTTATTTCGTACAACATTAATTACAATGGCATTCCATCGCGGTTGGTGCTGGCAAATGATATCACCGAGCGGAAGGCAGACATGGATGCCTTGCGTGAAAGTGAAGAAAAATTCCGCTCCCTGGTGGAAAATATCCCGGCGGTAATTTACCTTGCTCCTGTTTCGAATTCATCCTTCCAGCCGTACGTAAATCCGTATGGTCAGCTATTGAGCGGTTACACCACGGAAGAACTGATCAATCAGGAAGCCTGGCGAAGAATAGTTTTGACCGAGGATATTCATCTGGTCGATGAAGCCATTGAGACAACCCTGACGACCGGTCAGAGATCGGAAGTTGAATTTCGGGTGCAAGTGGGAAGAAACCAGCTGCTCTGGATGCAGCATACCTGTTGGGCGGGTTATGCAGAGGACGGGAAACTTTTATTCCTCCAGGGTATGGTCATGGATATTACTGCTCGGAAGAATGCCGAACAGGATTTGATCCATTCGCATGAATTGATGCAGTACATCATCGAACATAACAAAGGGGCGGTCGCGGTACACGATCGGGATCTTAACTATATTTATGTCAGCCAAAAGTACCTCAAAGAATATCGCCTTGAGGGAAAACAGGTGATTGGAAAACACCACTATGAAGTAATTCCGGATCTGCCTCAGAAATGGCGTGATGTGCACCAAAAAGCTCTAAAAGGGGAAGTGTGCTCAGCTGAAGAAGATCCTTACATCCGGCAAGATGGCACGATTGAATGGACGAGGTGGGAATGTCGCCCCTGGTATGAATCCGACGGGAGCATCGGGGGAATTATTGTCTACACCGAAATGATCACTGACCGCAAAAAAGCGGAAATGGCGTTGAAAGAAAGCAACGAGCTGCTGACTCGATTTATTAATTATTCTCCGATCTATGCCTACATCAAACAGGTTGAACCGGATGAAAGCACGGTGATTGTAGCCAGCGAAAATTTCCAGGATATGGTCGGAATACCCGGATCTCAAATGATTGGTAAAAGAATGGAGGATTTGTTCCCGCCCGAATTTGCTAAAAAAATAACCCGGGAAGATTGGGCTGTGATCTCCAAAGGGGAAATATTAAGGCTGGATGAGGAGCTTAATGGCAAAAATTACACCACGATTAAGTTCCCGATTGACTTGGGAGAGAGAAAATTACTCGCTGGATATACGATTGACCTGACTGATCGCATCGCGATGGAAAAAGCTCTCAGAGAAAGCCAGCGGCGTTTGATGACCTTATTCAGCAATCTGCCGGGGATGGCTTACCGCTGCAGGAACGATCAGGATTGGACAATGGAATTTGTCAGCCAGGGGTGTTATTTGTTGACGGGATATCAGCCGGAGGACTTGATTGGAAGTAAACATCACACTTACACCGAAATTATTCACCCAGATGACCGGCAGATGGTTTACGAAAAAGTGAATGCTGAAATCGCCACCGGTAACAGTTTTGAATTGACCTATCGGATCATCACCGCCACTGGGAAAGAAAAGTGGGTGTGGGAGAAGGGGCAAGCGGTTCCTGCAGAGGATGGAAGCGTAATGTTGGAGGGTTTTATCAATGATGTCAGTGATCGTGTAAGAGCGGAGAATGCACTGCGTGACTACAACCTGCAATTGGAAGGTGTGGTAAGCGAACGCACGGCTGAACTGATCAACACCCAAGAGAAATTGGTGCGGAATGAAAAACTAGCCATCCTGGGGCAACTGGCAGGCAGCGTGGGGCATGAACTACGCAATCCTCTGGGGGTGATTTCTAATGCAGTGTATTTCCTGCGTCTGATTCAACCGGATGCCAGTGAAAAAGTGAATGAATATTTGAATATGATTGATATTGAAACCCACAATGCCGAAAAAATCATTTCAGATTTGCTCGGTTTTGCGCGTATTAAATCCGTAGATAAAGAATGTGTAAAAATCAGTGAACTGGTGAATCACACTCTTTTGCGGCGCCAGGCGCCAATGAACATCCAACTTGAGCTTTCGCTTGTGGAGGATTTACCCATGGTTGAAGTAGATCCGCGGCAGGTGGAACAGGTGCTGGAAAACATCGTTGTCAATGCCTACCAGGCAATGCAGGAGGGGGGAAAACTGAGCATTTGGGGCGTAACCGTGGAGCGCAATCAGCGGGCATACGTCGCAGTTCATGTGAAAGATTCGGGAATTGGAATTACCCGTGAAAATCTCTCCAAAATTTTTGATCCACTTTTTACCACCAAGCCCAAAGGGATTGGTCTGGGGCTTTCAGTTTGTAAAAAGCTGATTGAAGCCAATGAAGGCGATATTGAAGTGGAAAGCGAACCCGGAAGAGGCACTGATTTTCTACTTTATCTTCCCACCCAACGAAGTCAGCCGGTTGAGAATCCGGATCGTCCGGAATGATTTAGTTTCTGCCGCAAATCAGGTTGCAGCCAGGACAGAAGCGGGATGAGGCTTTCAGTCAAATGGATCTGTGGTAAATTGGAAACCGCTATTAATTGGTTTAAATCTTGGAAATTTGACACTATTTGAAAACCATCCATCTCACCCCAAATTCATTGGGTTCCTCACTATTGAAACCTTATTGATATCGCCCTACTCCAGCATGTGATTGTGAGCCCTGGATCATTACAAAATTGAGATTAGTCTGAATAAAAAAATGGTAGATAATAAGATTGTTCTAATAGCCCGTCTCAATTAGAAGCGATTCGAGGAACGGCTATGAAAAAATTTTGGACCAAAATTGAGTGGCGGATAACAATCACCTACGCCATCTTTGGCGCGCTGTGGATCTTTTACTCGGATAATCTGGTCGCCAGATTATTTAGCGACGATCTGATTGAATTGGAAGTCCAGCATTATAAAGGGTGGTTCTTTGTTTTGATCAGCGCTCTGCTGATCTTTTTCATCTTAAGAAACGCCTTAAATAAACAGCACCTCGCGCAAAAAAAGGGCGAGGAAGTTCAAGAGAAATTTAAATGGATGATTGACGCCAGCATGGATGCAGTTCTATTGACCAATCCAGATGGCTCAATTCAATTCGCAAACCCTGCCGCGTGTCAAATGTTTGGCTGGACGGAAGAGGAGATCATCCAGGGTGGACGTGATTTGATCGTGGACACGGAAGATCCACGTTTGGCGGAGATGCTTGAAGAGCGTGCCAAATTTGGGGCATCACGCAGCCAATTAACTTATAAGCGCAAGAATGGTGAAAAATTTGAGGGTGAAGTAACCAGCGCGTTATTTACGGAAAGCGACGGGGTTACTCATACCAGCTTAATCATTCGTGATATTTCTGAACATAATCGAGCATTAGCTGAAGTTGAAGCTTCCCGAAAGCGCTTATCCCAAATCTTTGCGAGCATTACCGATGCTTTCATCGTTCTGGATCGGGACTTTCGCATTGTTTATGCCAATGCTGAGGCTGCCCGGATCAACCAAAAAGAACCTGAAGCATTTATTGGAAAGAACCACTGGGAGGAATGGCCGGAAACAAAGGGTACACAAGTCGAAAAATATTACCGACAGGCAATGGAAACTCAAAAAACTGTTCACCTTGAGAACCATTATGTCGTCCCCGGGAAAATTGATCTCTGGTTGGATATTCATGCTTATCCTTTTGAAGACGGACTGGCGATTTATTATCGAGATATCACCGACAAAAAGCATTTGGATGAGCTCTACCGGCAGACTTCAGAAATGATGAATCGGGTTTTTGATCGTATGTCGGACGCCTTCATTCTCTTGGACAATGAGTGGAAAATCGTCAATATTAATCCCAAAGCGTTAGATCGAAATCATCTGGTCAAAGAGGAAGTTCTGGGGAAATCCCATTGGGAAGTGTGGCCGATGACGGTCGGAAATGAAGTGGAATTCAATTATCGTAAAGCGATAGCTGAGAACACACCGGTTCATTTTGACTATCACTATTTTGCTGAAGGAGAGTACGACGAGTGGCATGAAATCCATGCCTATCCTGGCACGGAGGGTCTCGCGATTTATTATCATGACATAACAGACCGTAAAAGATCCGAAGAAGCCCTGCGAAACAGTGAGGAAAAATTTGTCACCCTCTTTAACAATTCATCCGTCCCCATGGCATTAGCCAGTTACCCGGTCAGAGAGCTCCTTGAGGTGAACAAAGCCTGGATAGAATTCCTTGGTTATTCAAGCGAAGAGATTTACGGGAAAACGCTTACCGAGTTGGGAATTAATCGAAGTGAGTCTCAGGAAAACAATATAAGCAATCAAATCAGACAAAACCGTAGTTTGAATAATTTTGAGGCTCAAATAATCACGAAATCTGGTAAAACCAAAACTGTTATTGCCAGTGCCAATATAGTACCCATAGCTGGCTTGGATCATCTCCTTATTTCCATGCAAGACATCAGCAGCCGGAAAGCCATGGAAGAGCAACTAAGAGCCTTAAATGAAACGCTTGAAAACCGGGTCCAGGAGCGTACCCGGGAACTGAAATCACGCAATGAGGAATTGGAAACTTTTACTTATTCCGTCTCTCATGATCTTAAAGCTCCGCTCCGTGGAATCGATGGTTACAGCCGCCTGCTGCAGGAAACCCATAAAAAGCAACTGGATGAGGAAGGCTTGTTATTCCTGACGAACATTCGCCTCGCCACAGAACAAATGAATAGATTGATCGAAGATCTTCTCCAGTATTCCCGTTTGGAGCGCCGCGTATTAACTTCCGGCACCATTGACCTGTCTCAATTATTGTCTAGCCTGCTCAAAGAGAAGGAAGTGGAAATTAACCAACAACGGATTGAAGTTGAAACAGATCTGAAATGTGGGACGATTACCACTGATAATGATGGGCTTGTCTTTGCCTTGAGGAATTTGCTGGATAATGCCATCAAATTTACTGCTGAGGTTAAGTCCCCGCGAATTATCATTCGTTCACAGGAGGAAAATGGGAAATGTATCCTCTCTGTGGAAGATAATGGAATTGGGTTTGAAATGAAGTATAGTGAAAAAATCTTTGAAATTTTCCAGCGTTTGCACCGTGTTGAAGATTATCCTGGGACTGGAATAGGACTTGCAATCGTTCGTAAGGTGATGAGTCGTATTGGCGGTCGTACCTGGGCGAAATCTGAACCGGGAAAAGGCTCAATATTTTATCTGGAGATCCCCCTATGAATACAAATCCTACCCGTCCCATTCTCCTGATTGAAGACAATCCGATGGATGTTGATTTGACCATACGTGCATTTGAACATAACCATGTGGTCAATCCGGTGACGGTGCTCCGTGATGGCGAGGAAGCGCTAACGTACATCCGGGACTATTCCCCGCAAGCCCCGATGCCAATGTTGGTTCTCCTGGACCTAAAATTACCCCGGGTGGATGGTCTTGAGCTTCTTGCAGAGCTGCGTAAAGCAACAATTTTCAAAACAATCCCGGTTGTGGTGCTCACCTCATCTTCTGAAGATAAGGATGTGCAGACTGCCTATCAGCTTGGAGCCAACTCGTACATTGTGAAACCGGTCAACTTTGAAAACTTTATAGAAGTTGCCCGAGAAATCGAGCTTTATTGGGTTTTACTCAACTTTCCACCCCTTTAGGAGGTGAATATGCGAGTCCTGTATGTGGAAGATAATCCGTTCGACGCTGACCTGACCCGGCGCACGCTGGCAAATGATGCCCCTGACATTGATTTGACTGTGGCACAGAAGTTGTCAGAAGCTACTCTTTTGGTGGATGAAAACTTTTCCAACCCCTTTGATTGCATTCTGACTGACCTGAGACTGCCGGATGGAACCGGACTGGATCTCTTGCGCTACTTGCGCAAAAATAATATCCTCAGCGCTGTGGTGATCATCACCGGTCAGGGGGATGAACAAACCGTTCTCACGGCGATAAAATCGGGCGCTGATGATTACATCCCAAAGCGAAAAGATTATCTGCAGGAAATCCCCGGCATTTTGAACGGCGCAGTGCAACGTTATCGAAAAGATTATGAGCTTAAGAAACACCTGTTAAGGGTTCTTTATGCGGAACATCTGGCATCTGATGTTGACCTGACACTTCGACACCTGGCTACTTATGCACCTTTCATCCACCTTGAAGTCGTAAAAGATGGGAAAGCTGTTTTGGATTTGATGAAGCTCAATACTGGCGTAAATAAATGGGATGTCATCCTGTTGGACTATCGTTTGGCGGGAGTGAACGCGCTAGAAGTATTACGGGAGTTGAATCAACTGGAGGATCACCCCCCGGTGATTATCGTCACCGGTCAGGGAGATGAAGAAGTGGCGATTAGTTCTTTGCGACTTGGTGCGGCAGATTATCTAATTAAAAATCCCGGATACCTTTATCAGTTGGTTCCAACGCTGCAAAATGCCTATCATCGGAACCAGCTTGAAAAAGAGCAGGCTGCCCTCGATGCCAGCGAAGAGAGATTTCACCGTTTGGTTCAAAACGTCCAGGATTTGATTTATCGTTTTCACTTTTTTCCCGAACCAGGTTTTGATTACGTCAGCCCGGCAGCGACTGAACTTACCGGGTTTTCGCCGGAAGAATTTTATGCTGATGGTAACCTGGCGCGAGAATTTATCTTGGAAAAAGACGAGCAGTTTTTGGAAGAGATCAAGACTGGAAACGTTGATTTTTCTTCACCTCTTTTACTGCGCTGGAGGCGCAAGGATGGAAAGATGGTGTGGATTGAAGATAGAAGTTCACCTGTTTATAACTCTGCTGGTCAGTTAATTGCGCTCGAGGGGATTGCCCGCGATATTACAGCCAGAATGGAGGCGGATCAGGCACTTAAAGAGTACAGCGAAAAGCTCGAAGGCGAGGTTAAAAAACGCACGGCGGAATTGATTCAAGCACAGGAGCAGGTTTTACGACAGGAAAGACAGGCAACCTTCGGGCGCCTGGCAAGTGCAGTGGCACATGAATTGCGCAATCCGCTGGGAGTCATTTCCAATTCTGTCTATTTCCTGCGTTTAAAACTCGAGCCAATGGATGAGAAAGTAAGCGAATACCTAAAGATTATGGATCGTGAATGCCAGGAGGCAGTCCGTATTCTTTCGGATCTCATTAATTATTCCAACCTCCAGGCAGGTGACCGTTATATTTCCAGCAGCGAAGAAATCGTGGAACAATCGATCAAACTTAGTCCGATTCCAGAAAAGATTCTGCTAAACAAGAGATTTGCTCGTGACCTTAAACCTGTTTTTGTTGACGCAGACCAGATTGAACAAGTTTTGGCGCGCTTGCTGGATAATGCCTATCAAGCAATGGAAAATGGAGGAACGATTTCTATCCGGGTAAAGAATTGTATGGAGAAACAGAAACCGATGGTACTGATAAAGCTTACAGATGAGGGCTGTGGCTTTACAGCGGACCAAAAAGAACATCTCTTCGAACCGCTTTTTACCACTAAACCCCGACATATTGGGCTCGGTTTGCCGATCGCAAAACGATTGGTCGAGGTCAATGGCGGCAAACTGGAACTGGAAAGCACGGAGGGGAAAGGGACGTGTGTCACGTTGTACCTTCCTGTAAGGCCGGAGTAGACCCGTAAATGAACTGGGCTGTCAACATTTACTTCCTGCTTATCCTGTTGACCCTTGTGATCAGCGGATTCCTCGTCTGGGTGTCCTGGCGGAATGCACCATTGCCCGGCGTGCGCGCCTTTACTCTGGTTGCTGTTTGTCTGTTCACGGTGACCATTTTTGAAATCTTATCCATGGTCAGCTCTGGAACGAAAGAGGCGGCATTCTGGTTTAATCTTCGTTTCCTGCCAAATGCTTTTTTGCCGGTCTTTTTTCTGGTTTTCGCAATGCGTTATCACGGTCACTCGGAGTGGCTATCCAATCGCCTGATTGCATTGATGTGCGTGGTACCCGTTATTACCCAGGTGATGGTGTGGACAAATCCATACTGGCATATCTGGGTCCTTAAAGATGTACTTTTTTACCAAATAGATGGCTATTGGATCTCAATGATCAGCGCCAGGGTTCCTGGTATTTGGTATCTGGTGCACACGTTTTATGGCTTTATTTTTATGCTGGGTGGCAGCGTTGTGATTTTTGTCACTGCCTGGCAAAGAAAAAAAGAATTTACCGGGCAGGCTCTGTTACTCGCTATCGGAGCGATCGCTGGCGCGATTGTCATCATCCTTCCCCTTTTTAGCTTTTTTACGCAACTAAAGTTTAACCCTTTCATTCCTGGAATTGGAATAAGCGCTTTGATGTATGGTCTTGCCATACTGCGTTTTGACTTTCTAAAAGAAACCCCAAAAACCATCGCTCAACCTGAAAATGGTAAAAGGAAAGGCTTTGACCGGCTCTCTCTTGCCTATTTTATTTTCTTTTTTACTCTGCTAGCCATTGGAATTGGCATCGCAGGTTATTTTTCCTTTCGTTCCTATAGCCGCCATTCGCAACAACAGGCAAAGGATCAGTTGCAGACTATTACCAGTTTAAAAGTGAAAGGGATTTCAGAATGGCGGGAAGAACGGCTTAGTGATGCGCAATTAATAAAGGACAACCCACTGTTTGTGGAACTGGTGAAGGATGGTATCAATTCACCCGGGGAGAATCAATCTTCCCGCCAGCTTCAAGAGTGGGTGGATTCTATTAAAAATTCACTCAAGTACAATCGGGTTTTCGTCATTGATGGATCGGGGAAGGTTCTCGTTAGTTCACCCTCTACTGACACCTACGTCCCTGCCCATTTACTTGAAAAAGAACCGGAATTGCTGGTATCAGGGGAGATTTCTTGGATGGATTTCCATCTCCATGAAGATCAACGCCCTTATCTTGGAATCCTGGTTCCGCTTTATTTTGATCAAAATGATAGGACTCCTTTAGGAATGCTGGTTTTGGAAATAAACCCTGCTCAGTGGTTATACTCTTATTTGCAGGAATGGCCTGTTCCGAGTGAAACTGCCGAGACATTGTTGGTCGAAAAAGCTGGTAATGACGTTCTATATTTATCTCCGCTGCGCTATAACAAAACGGATCCGTTGAAGCTGCGAATTTCTCTGGAACAAAGCGATGTGCTCGCCGTAAAAGCGATCATGGGGCAGTTTGGCGTGATAGAAGGTTTGGATTACCGGAATCAACCCGTTATTGGTTCAATCGCACCTATTCCGGATTCGCCCTGGTTTATTGTTTCGCGGATTGACCGAGAGGAAGTCATGGCACCAATTCGCTCACGATTATGGCAGATCGTTGCCATGTACGGGGCAGTACTGGTGGCGGTGGGAAGTCTCATGGGCTTGCTCTGGCGGCAAAACCGTACCAGGTATTTAGAGGAACAGGTACAGATTACAGAAGCCTTACGCGCCAGCGAGGAAAAGTTTCGTAAAGCGTTCCTCACCTCGCCGGATGCCTTGATGATTACCCGAAATGATAATGACGTCATCGTTTCAGTAAATCAGTATTTCTCAGAGCGTGTTGGGTATTCGGCAGAAGAAGTAATCGGGAAGCGTATACAAGATATTGATATCTGGGAAAACATTGATGATTTGCTGGCGATCAACGATGCCATCAACCGCTTTGGGCATATTGAGGAATACCCGGCACAGTTTCATACCAAAAATGGAAAGATTCTGGACGGTCTTATTACGGCATCAATGATTACTTTTAATGGGGAGCCGCATGTTCTGAGTACTACACGGGACATTACGGAATGGCGAAAAGCGGAACGCGAACTTCTGGCAAGCGAAGAGCGGTACCGGCTGCTACTGGATGTCGCGCCGGTAGGATTTCTGGTCATTTCAGAGGGGATTATCCAGTTTGTCAATCCGGCAGGTGCTCAGCTACTGGGTGCGAAAGATATAAATGAGATTCGCGGCAGGAAGTATGAGGAGATCGTTGCACCCTCAAAATACGATGAGACCATGCGCCGATTGAACAAAGTGCTTGCAGGAGAAAAAGGAATTTATCCGGTCGAGAATGAGTATATCCGCCTGGATGGAAGCTCAATTTTTGTAGAAGTGATGGCGACTTCATTGGAATATCAGCGGATGCAAGCAATCCAGCTTATCCTGGTGGATATTACCGCTCGTAAGAGAGCGGAAGAAGCTCTGCGGAAGCAGGAAGAAGATTATCGCACCCTTACCGAAAATTCACCAGATTTGATTGTTCGCTTCGATCTAAATAAACGCTTTATGTTTATCAATCAAGCAGCTGTGGTATCGGGTTCGATCAAAGCGGATGATTATTTAGGGAAAACAATTCAAGAATGTGGCATATTGATGGAGGGAATCGAGCCATGGGAGGACTCTCTTCAACAGGTGATTGAAACTGGACAGGTAATGGAGACGGAGGATACGCTTCGATTGCCCGATGGAAATCAATATTTTGTCACCCATTTCATTCCAGAAGTAGACGCGGTGGGTGAAATGAGATCGATTCTTTGCATTGCTCGTAATATCACGGAACGCAAAATGGCTGAACGTGCAATTCAAGAATATTCCTCCCGGCTGGAAGAAACCGTTACCCAGCGAACGCAAGAGCTAAAAAATGCACAGGAAGCTCTACTGAGGCAGGAAAGACTTGCGGCATTGGGTCAGGTGGCAGGCGGTATTGCTCATGAATTGCGAAACCCTCTCGGTGTGATTACGAATGCCACAACTTTTCTTACCATGATTCAGCCGGCAGCGGATGAAAAAGTGAAAGAATATATCGGGATAATTCAAGGGGAAGCAGAAAAATCCCAAAAAATCATTTCTGATTTGCTTAATTTCACCCGCGGACATTCTGAAAAGCGAATGCCGATCGCCATTGAAGAAATTATTGGGAATGCATTGGCGCAAACTCCGCCTCCGTCATCCGTGCGAGTTTCCATTGCCGTACCGCCAGAATTGCCACTCATTGAAGTGAATGCCACTCAAATTGAACAAGTTTTTAACAATCTCATCCTCAACGCTTATCAAGCCATGATTAATGGTGGCGATCTCGAGATTCGGGCTTCGGTGAACTCGGATGGAGATCACATCATAGTTGAAGTTTCTGATACAGGGGAGGGAATTCCACCTGATAATATTGATAAGATATTTGAGCCATTGTTCACCACAAAGACCAAGGGATTTGGGTTAGGATTGTCATTATCAAAGAAAAATATCGAAAGTAATCACGGAAAGATTGAAGTTAAGAGCCAGCCTGGAGCAGGCACAACTTTTATACTTTCATTTCCGATTTACATGGAGGCTACATGAAGGACAAGTTGAATATCCTGCTGGTAGATGACGACAAGCGAATGACGAGTACGCTGGCGGATATATTAATCCTTGCGGGATATGAACCGGTTCAAGCCTGGACGGCGAATCAGGCGCTCGAATTGGCTCGCAGCGGAGATTTTGACTGCGTACTGACGGATATCCGGATGCCGGGAATGAGTGGAGTGGAATTCTTCGTTGAGCTGCACAAAGAATTACCCGGCTTGCCGGTGGTTTTGATGACGGCTTATGCGGCTGAGGATTTGATTCAAAAAGGGCTGCAAGAAGGTGTGATCGGATTGTTTGAAAAGCCGATCAATATTACTCAGATGTTGGGGTTTTTCTCCTCCCTTGCTAAAAATAATACCATTGCCATTGTGGATGACGATTCCCATTTCTGCCAGACCTTGGGTGACATTCTGAAAAAAAGAGGTTATTCCGTCAAGTTGGTCACTGACCCTCATACGGAAATTGAATCTCTAATCTCGGACGCTCAGATCGTTTTGCTGGATCTGAAACTGAATGAAATCACAGGTTTAGATATCCTTCAGAAAATCCACCATATTCGCAAAGATATCCCTGTTCTGATGATTACAGCTTATCGAAAAGAGATGGGCGAAGCACTGGAAGCTGCGATGAAGAATTCCGCCTATGCTTGCCTCTATAAACCCCTCGAAATTGATGAGCTGCTTTCAATATTGGCTGATTTTCAACAGAAAAGACTGCGCGAAGCCTTATCCGGTGGAAGTGATGCTTATTATGATGTTCGCCATTAATTATTAAAAGATATTATCAGGATTCCAAATGGAAATGAAGACCAGAGTTTTACTTGTTGATGATGATCCGAATCTCTTGACGAGCATGAGTGATATCCTCAATTTCAAGGGATATGAGACGGTTCAGGCAACGAAGGGTGGGCTGGCGCTTGACATCATAAAGAACACCAAAATTGAAGTAGCGCTCGTCGATTTACGTCTTGAGGATATATCAGGGTTGGAACTGTTGAGGGAAATAAAAAGAATATCCCCGATGATTGAGGTCTTGTTACTAACCGGTCATGCCACCCAGGTTTCAGCCATTGAGGCAGTTCAAGGAGGGGCTTTTGGCTACTACCAAAAACCGGTTGATGTTGACCAGGTAATCCTGGCTATACAACAGGCTGCGGAAAAAAATCATGCCGCTGAAACTCTGGCAGCCAGTGAACGCCGCTTCAGGGCGTTAATTGAAAATGGCAGGGACTATATTGTTGTCACCGACAGGCATGCCAGTGTTATCTGGGTAAGTCCATCCGTGATAGATTCCTGGGGATATTCACAATCAGAATTGGAGCAAATGGATATCTGGCAAGTGATCGATCCGCAAGATAAAGATGAAATTCAGGCTTTAATTCTTCAATTATTAGGTCGACCGGGTGACCGGTTTGATGCCACTTTTCGTGTACACAAGAAGAACGGAGATTTACGCTGGGTCGAATCTTCATTTGTAAATATGCTTCTGGAACCAGAAGTAGAAGGGATCGTAGTCAATTTCCGCG
>Ga0116192_1001405_pt1 | contig 16919 bp, 23 predicted proteins | sample AD_UKC113_MetaG_FD_89876 | JGI IMG/M metagenome (GOLD analysis project Ga0116192, IMG submission 89876) | Active sludge microbial communities of municipal wastewater-treating anaerobic digesters from Hong Kong - AD_UKC113_MetaG | ecosystem: Engineered > Bioreactor > Anaerobic > Digestate... | reverse complement strand
TCTTTCATGGGTTTTCCCTCCTTATAAAGTGGCTTTTTGCCTGATTTCATCCAGTCTGGCCTTTAAGTCCTTATTCTGGGTCAACAGTTCATCCAGTTTTGCGTTGGTCTTCTCCCCGGCCTTGCCGTCAACGGTCAGACCCATAATCTGCTGAAACTTAACAACAAAGTCCACAGCTTTGTCCTTCCAGGCATCGCTCACAGTAGGCATAGTATCGCCTCCAATCCTCTGCAAAAAATTAGCCCATGGAAAATACTTCCCCGGGCAGTCTTTACTTTCTTTCTTGGCTGAATCATAGTCTGCGTGTCGTTTGATAGCTTTGATATTCTGCCGCTGCAGGATATCATGGCATAACTCAACCAAAGCGTTCATCTGTACCTGTGGTACTGCCTTTTCAGTTAAGCTGCCATAGTCCGTATAGCACCCTTCAAGGCAAATCTGTATTGCCCCAGTATTTTCATTGCCGTACAACCCACCGCCCTGATGAATCTCTTGGCGACCGCGATATATCGAGCCATCTTTTCTGATGAAATAGTGATACGCTATTCCCATCCATCCCCGATCCAAGTGCCAGCGGTGCACATCCTGGGCTGTGCAGCTTGGGGACAGGGCGTGATGGAGCACTATCGTGTCAGGGGTCTGGGTAACAAAATTGGTCCTTGCCCAGTTGTACAACTCATTGATTATGATCATCCCTATATCACTCCCCGGGTTAATGCTCTCCACGTGTTTGGCCCCACTATGCCGTCAACTTTGAGGCCATGGTATTTCTGGTACGCCCGGACAGCCTTGTCGGTCCCAGCTCCAAAGATACCATCTGCCGTGATGCCCAGGAGCCTCTGGAGGAGGTTGACATATACACCTCGCTGCATAGTAAGGGTCTTTTTTAAGGTTGGCAGCTCACTCAGGGTATACTTGGCATATCCCACGAGTATCCGGCCATGCTTGCGTCCATCCCAGACGCTGCCGATTTGCTTGTCATAGACAAAGGCCACGGAGCTCCCGCCGCCATCCGCGTTGACAGCATCCACAAGACCAATCTGTCGGCAAGCTTGCCGCTGTTCGGCGGCCGTAAGCCCCTTTTGATTGAACTTGCGCCCCTCGGATATGAGACAGTAGATATTGCCCTTGGCATCCTGGCCAACCATGGTCCGAGGGTTGGCGCCGGTGATAGACTTAAGCCCGGCCTCCCCGGTATTGTCATACTGGCCCGAGCGGAGGAGCATGTATGCCGCTGGTACCTCCCAAAAGACGCTGCCGGGGATGTCTGGTTCAAAATATAACCTTTTGCCATCATGGGCGATATTGACGAAGCAATCACCCCGGCCGGTACCCAGTTCCTCGGATTTTGAGTCACCCGAGTTAAAAAATGAGAGGTTACACCTCAGGGCTGTAACCTCATTTGGTCGTGGTGAACCGAACATATACCGGATATCTTCCCGCTTTCCGGGGGTTCCTAAGGTAGTGTCAAGGCGGATTTCGGAGCCAAATTTGATGATATGTATGTCCGTACTAAATAAGCGGGTTTTGGTTACCTGCACGTTTATCCCTCCCTCACTTGATTATTAAAGCAACAGCCGCACCAGCAAATCCACTGCATATGACAGTGATTATCGTTGTCACAATGTGGTCCCAACGTTTTGCTGGCTTTTCCTTGAGCTCTTTAATGTCTTTATCCATGCTCTCAAGCCGCTGGTCCTGGCGCTCCAGTTTCTGGTCCTGAACCTTGTTCTGCTCCACTAAAAGCCTGATATTAGTGTTCATCTCCATGAGGATTTTTTGGCTTTCTTCTACGCCATCAATCCGTCGATGAGCCGATTTGACACTCGCCTCCACAGCCACGAGGCGCTCCATCACGCCAGTGTGTGCTTGACACTCCATAAAGGCACCTTCTTTCGCATGAGTAAAATAAAAGAGGGCGGCTTCCCGTCCTCATAATCAAAATCAACTCTTTATTGAAAAATCGGGAATCAGAAGCGCCTCAACTTGCGCCCTGTACGGCTCTGGAACATCAGCCAGACTCATACGGTTTGCACGGATAAGGTTGTACCAAATTCTAATCATACATTAGCCCTCCCCTTTCTTTTAAAGTCTGGATCTCCACCCATAGATCCGCAATTCCCTGCATAACGTCAAGAATTTGCGTTTGCAATGTAATCAGCTCCTCCGGCTGCACCGGCTCCACCATAGTTACTTTAACAACCTCCGGCTCAACGTCTGAAAAAACCAGAAAATTACCCGACATGAGCTGTTCTTCCCTAATCAAAAACAACCCGTGGTTTTCCTCGATGATCAGCTCCCTATCTTCTGAAGTTTCATATTGAATAACTTTTTCCATAGTCCACCCTCCAATCATTTAATATTCTGGTAACGCCATCGGATTTTCAGCGCATTTAAGGCAGAAATTATTCACATGCACGGTTACATGAGTTCCTTCCATGCAACGAATCGACAGCACGTCATTCGCCTTAACAAAGATATCCATTATATACGTTACAGCCGATGTTTCCAATGCTCTCTCTGTCCCAGCTATTAATGTATTGTTCAAAAATAGAGCAACGTTACCGCCTTCGTTATATCCTCCCATGTACTTGTAAGCGTCAAACGATACTCTGATAACGCCAGAACGCTTGATCCTAACATAGTGTAATCCATGCCAATTCATGGGATCTGCGGAATGGCTAAAGGAATACCCTGCCTTGTAAAAAATATTATTACCGGCTGAAAGAGTATTCTCAAACTCCTTGTCCCACCATCCAGGGTAGTCACTTGTATAGGGGTATTTCTCTAATAATTGAGACACAGAAAGCGCTGCATCACCTGGAGGTAATTTCGTCAACATAGCTTTTTCAAAAAATGATTTTGCCCCATTTGAAGCCGCAGCGTCGGCATACCAATGAGCTAATTTAAAAGAGAGCGTTGTATCCCAATTATCAATAATCGCTTGTGTAACAGTGCATTTAGCCCCTAACTCATACCATGTTCCAGGAGTAGGGCTATAAACACTTCCGTCGCCAACTATTCCTACACCAGCAGCACCAGAATACAAATATACACCCAGCCTTGTGCAGTTTTGACTATTCGTCTTAGCTCTAGCCCGAAGGAAGTATACATCACCTAAAGATGGTTTCGGGGCTCGTCTAACATTAAGAGCGTTTGTATGTTGCGGATTGATGGCAGTACCATTTCCGGTACTCTCTAACTGATTGTTTGAAATACCCTGTGTGCCACCCCATACCTCCCAATTAACACTATCATTCGTAAAATCTCCTTCTTCACCAAGAATATTTCCTGTGTAATTTTTGATATACAGGTCTATATCCTCTTTAATGGGCATACCACCTACTGGATACCCTTCTGTTAAATCAAGCAGCATATATCCATCACGGTATGCGTCAAACGTCACAAGCGGATTTGATAAAACCGCTATAACATGCACATCACCAGTAAAAGGCGCCTCAAAAGTCATACTGCATAATTCCCACTTTCCGGTAGTGGTCAAAAGGGTATCGTCTCCTTGTGCAACAATCTCTGCATCCATGTCGGCTATTCGGATAAATGCTATCGTGCCACTCATTGCAGCAGCATCCACCCTTACCCAACAGCAAGCATAATAGGTATGCCCTTCTATAATAGGCACCTTTGTTGCTGTATAGGTAAATCCTCCTGCATGTATTGATGTTCCTTTAAGTGATTTAATACCAACCTTGGCTGTGGCTGAAATACTGTCCCACCCTAAAGGATCTACCCAGCCATCCATATTATTCTCAAAACTGCCATTATAAATGAGGTTCGGAAGCTTTGCTAATACATCCCCCCCTTCACCCAAGCACTGAAAATTTGAGCCATCCCGAATGAAGGAGTAAATCCCCGCTTTAGGGACAAAATCTGACCCTCCAGGCTTCTTCAACAACCTCGCCACACTATCCGTCGAGATCTTAAGTGTCGCAGGGCCAGAAGCTGCAACATTGAATTTGACGCTAAACTTCTGACCGTCAGAAATCGTTCTGGTAGTTGTTACGGTATAAGCATTTGAACTATTGGTTGTTGTTCCAAGGTGAGGTACATGCGAATTGTCTCCTTTATGTGTATCAAGATTAGCCTGTACGGAAGCGGCAGCCGCTGTTGCTTTTGCCTGAGCCCCCGCAGGTGTCTCTTTTGTATCTGCATAATCTTTAGCTGCTGCATACGCAGCATCAGCTTTTGCCTGGGCACCGTCTGGAGTCTCTTTTGCATTCCATGAAGCTCTGTCTGTTGATGTAATGTGGACATTAGAGTTGTCTATATGCTCTTCAAGGTCCTGGGCCGATGCATAAATTATTGATTGCTCAATAGTCGCAGTCACGCTTGTGGCACTTCCCACGAGCGTGATAACATCAATCTTTTTTTCGATGAGATCAGCCCCACCATCTGCAGGTATGTACTCGGCTTGTGCACCGGCATTCCCATAACAATATAGGATCTCTCCGAGATCAGGGTCCTGCGCAAAAACACCTAGCTCTCGCCAATAAAAACCAGCTGTCAGCCCACTATTGGATAATACACAGCCAATGACAGCTTTTCCATCGGTGAGGGCTTTCAGTTTGGATATATCCAGTGTCTTAATAGTATTGATCATGTTCGTCAGGTCAGGAATGGATTGACTGCCCAGCTGGCCATCACCTACCCGTACCTTAGTAAACTGGAGCTGAGCTCCCGCTTGGGCCTTTGCCTGCAGCGCACGCCCCCTGTTCGTTAAAATCAATCCACCAAAAGCGCTCATTCTAAACCACCTGCCTAATCTCTAAAAAATCACCGGTGTGGACAACACCGGCATAGTATAATGGCAATTCACCTGAAAGGGAGATGACTATTTCTTCAAGATGTGACCTTAGATTCTTTACGGATGTAAGAGCCTTCAGAAACAGGCTAGCTTGCTCATCTGTAACTGAAGGATTCGTTGCAATGACCTTAAACATATAAGGCTCACCACCGTATTCGAACCATTCTTGGACAACCCCGTCTCCGAAATATGTGCTGATAACCTGCTCCACAGCCCACTTAGTTCCGAGTTTCGCATGAATTAAATCCGACTTTTTCAGAATTTCACGCTTAGCCATGATGTCAGCATCCTTGCTGTACCAGGTTGCATCAAGCTCCCAGGCAAGCTCATCGAGTTCAGCATCACTCATGTTGTCAATCTGATCCCAGGTCCGCAGTAAAACTATTCTAGCCGCCAGAGCCTTAACAAGAGCATTTACCCCATCGGCCAGTCCTTTCACTGCATCATCGGATTTCATAAATACCGGCAGTAAGGACTTGATGTCAACGTCAGATAATCTCATGTATTGCTCACCACCTCATGAGTTACCGTAAGGTTTCCGCTAAACTTGGCGATCTCATCATCATCTATCTCCGTAAATTGGGGCTCTGTGATTTCAACCCTTATTGCTCCAACGAGACCGGACTCCCAAGAAGGGGCGAGTATTTGCTTGCGCAGCTGATCCGGATTGATGTCCCGGCCAAGAGCACCAGATTGCCAAGCTATATATTGGTCAACCGCACCACCCTCACCCTCGATGGTTTGAATGGCGGTACTCTCATCATCAGCTGTCGTGTAGTACTTAATGACGATATCATACTCGACCTGGGTCGGAGCAATTACTTGTACATTATCAGTTAGTGGCCGGACGTCCGGAGCTGTCACGGCCTGTTCAACCTTTGAGAGGATTTCCTGTGATGGGATTTCTCCCCCTGCCAGAATGGGAACAATCTTTACCACACCGGGCTCCGGCGAGGTTATGCTAACATCGGCAATCCGGGGATCTGCAGATAACGCGAAATATCTATAAGCTCCTGCTGGACCGGCGACAGAGAACTTGGATGATGCTAGGCGAATACGCTCCCGATATATGTTGTCCCCGGCCTCTGTATACGGCTCGCCATCATCGCCGCCGTAGGTTGTCACAGTATTCTCCACAGCGTTGATGTAAGGGATCAGGTCGACTAATGTCGTTATGGTTCCTGGTGCATACCCGTTATATATGGACCCACCCTCGACACTTGATGCTGGCACATCAACATAACTGGATCCGGCCAGAAGGATGGCCGTATCATCGGTATTAAAATAAAGCCTGCCATCCGATGACACCGCCTTTGTACCTTTAGGTATGACAATATTGCTTTCGACCGGCTCTCCTGCAGCAAATCGCAATATTGTTTTGGCCGGGATAGCAGCTGCTCTTACTGTGTTTACCCGTTCGCCGAGAGCGTCCAGGATCTCACCTCTTGCGTACCTGAGCAATCGCTGACGTGCTGTGTCATTGACGGTGTTATGCAAAGAAACAATTAAAGATACCAAAGCTTCACCGAATATTCTGCGCTCATCCCCGGGATAAAGAGGTTGTCCAACACTCTGCTCAAGGGATGAAATGATCTGTTCATATATAGTTGCCGAATCTGTCTCAACAAAATTAATTTCGTTCATCCTTGGACCCCCTTAGTAACTGTGTTTACTGTAAACTGCCCTTCTACTGGCAGCAGAGCATCAATCGATACCTTGCTCAAGTCGAGCCTTGGCTCATATGTCGACAATACCCATTCAATATCAGCCTGGATCTCGGGGCCCGCCAAAGAATAGGGTTTATCTATAAGACTTGCATCCAAGCCTTTTATACGTTCATAAGGCACCTCACCACGCGTAATCCTGAGGAGATTGGCTGCACATTGCTCAGGGGTACCATTTCCGTATGCTTTCATGACATCACCTCGATAACTGTGTATTGACAGGCTTTTTCTGTGACTTATCAGCCGAAGATGGAGATATGCCCAAGGCTGTATATGTGGCCGAAGATGCTGCAGTAGTCTTATTGCTCTTTTTTGATGATTTCATCGAAGTGGTATCTTCCGTGAAGAGAAATGATATTTTCGCACTGCGGATTCGGCCGAGGTCATCAATAACAGTTTCCGTTACATCGACTGAAGTGAGTTGCATTTTGTTTCGGCCAAAGCTTTTTCCGCCTATGTAGAAGACGCCGGACTGGCCAACAAGAGACTCCCATGATTTTATCTCATCTTCAACATTGACCCCGACAGCGTCACTGATTTGGCTTTCAAATTTGATTTGCTGAGGTTCCAGTCCTAAAACCTTTGTAACAGTTGAACCGTTCGACCCAGAACTGGTTTCGGTCTTAAGTTTATAAGAGGTGGATAAATTCGAGATATTTTGAACCCTATGAGGAGATACTTCCCACTTCTTGCTTAGCCATTGCGCCACAATAGACATTTACCTCACCTCACATTTTCTGCAGAATAATACCTGTTCCATCTTCAAAAAGAACGAATGCGACAATATCATTTATGGCTAGTGTCATCTCAGTTTTTATAATCGGAGTTACTGCATCATTACCACTAGGTTTAACCCTCACTCCTCCCGGGAGGACACTCACAATGGTGCCTTTCTGGACCATCACCATCCCTCCATTACCCTGAAAAATATCTTGCTTCTTCGCTTCACATAATCATGGCGTATATGCTGAATAAAAATAGGGCTATTCCAAGATGGGGCCTCTTCAACTCGAAGATCTGCAACACTGCCGGCCGCGAGTGCAGGGGTGAAGGTGTTCCATATTACCCCTGTCCTTCCCGGTTCAGAGGCATCAAACTCGTATCTTGCATCCGAACTGAGTATCAAAGTCTGAGATGGTTCCTGACTCTCGATGTAAGCTTTTGAATACACAATAAGGGTCCCATCAAAAATGAGAAAGGCGCAGCCCTCTTGGGTGCACCTCTCATGCAAAAATTCAAAGTCGTTTTTCTCATCTTGCTTAAGGTAGGGATATATTCTATCTTCTACCCCAAAGCTTTTAAAGTTGAGCCCATGGCGGGCAGCTATCTCTTGACCAAGCTGCATGAGCCTGACCTGTTCCCAGGCTTTGCTCCTGGTCTGAATATAGGAGCATGGAACAGATAAGGCCCTTATTGTGAGCTTACCATTCTCAGGGATGATGCTGTGGACATACATCTTTCCAGTCCTTGCCGCTTCCATCTCCACAGCCATGGTGTCACCAATCTTGGACCCCCATTTATCCCAAAGACCAGATATATCATTAAACCTTACGATTAGCAAATCACTCTGTCCTTCAGCATACATATCATGGAAACAGGCATTGACTGATACATTTTCGGTGATATCTTTTCCCTCATAATAAAGCTTCAATTGTTACCGCCTCCAGGGCGGGAGGGTCTCCGGAATCTCTATGTTTTCAACTATAGGGATCCGGAGCCTAACTCCCGCATCAAAGATGATGACATCGCAGTATTTAGGATTTGCCTGTATGATGGTGCTGGCCATACGCTCCTCGGTGTAAGCCGCCAGGGCCAGGCTGTCAAAGGTATCCCCCTGCTGGGTAACATAATCAATGTACCCGACTATACGCTGCGCCATAGCGTCCCACCTCCCTGCTCTGTAGCCATTTTTCAAGGAAATCAAAGAACTCCGGTTCGTGCTCCTTGATCTTTCTGATTATTTCATCCTCATCAGCATCGCCATGGACTTCAATATGCGGTGAAAATACCACACCGCCCAGGTCATATACGACATAAGATGAGTTGCCTGCCAATGTTCCCAGGATGCCATCATCCGCTCCCAGCATCCGGCCGGCTCTGGCCCAATATGCAAGGTTTTCAGCCCGATACGCTGGATTGAAACTTATGACGGCCTCCACTGGATAACGAGGATCCTCACCAGCAATAGAGAGACCAGATGTAAAACCACCGGTCGCATAACCCTGAGGAGCTTGAGCTGTAGTTTCAACAGTTGCTTCGCCTGTTATGAGGCTCACTACCCATCCCAGCCCATCGGCGACCCACTTCACGACCTGAGCAATCCAGCCAACGATTGTTGATAGTACATCTGCTATAGGTTTCAACGTCGGAGCGACAGTCCCTAACACTTCTACCAGGAGAGGCAGGAAGGACTCTGCTAGTGTCATAATCGCCGGCAACAATGGCATTATGATGTCGTTCAGTAGTGACAAAAACAATTCGAGCAACGGAGTAAGAATTGGAGTAAGCTGCGCAAACATCTCTGCAAGTATAGGCAGCACAATAGCAGCAATCTCTGTGAGCATAGGCAAGATAGCAGTTAATATGCCGGCAATAGGGGGTAATACTGCTTCAACTATCTGCATCAGGGGCGGTAGCAATGACTGTGCCAATGATAGTAATGGCGGGAGTAACTGACTTGCCAGCGTGCTTAATACTGGGAACAATCTTACTCCTAAATCTGAGATCATTGGCAACAAATCTTCCAGCAGATCAGCTGCTCCATTAAGGAAATCCTCGACAAATGGCATTGCGGCATCCACTGTTTTTTGGATTACGGGCACCATCTTTTGCATGAGTTTTTGCAGTGTCGGCATGAAATTGTTTAAACCATCAAAAACGGTGTTTGCAATTGGTTTTAGTGCAACTTCAAGCTGTTGCCTCATGACCTGCAATCTCTCAGCAAAGTCGTATGTATCCTCAGCGGCGCCGGCTATTGTTTCATCATTGGCAAGCAATTCTGCTGTAAAGTCCCCAATGGCTAAGGTGCCGTCTCTAATTGCGCTGGCCATGGTGGAGCCGGCACGGACACCAAAGATTTCATTGGCAATAGCAGTAGCCTCTGCAGCACTTCCGGCATTCATAATCTGCTCATAGTACATTGCCAGGCCTTCAGATGCCGATATACCCTCCTTGGCCAAGGTACCCACGCTCTTCTTCATTGCTGCCAATACTTCTTCGGTATTTAAACCAGCTTTTTCCATCTGTCCCATGAGAGCCGTAGCAGTCTCAAAGCTATAGCCCATTTCTTGTAGTTGTGGAGCAAACTGCTGAGCTTTACTCAACAGAGCAGTGAAACCTATACCAGTTGATTGACTGACCTTAAAGACATAATCCATTGCGCCGCCCATATCCTCGGCGCTGATCTCCCATGCCTGGAAAGCCCGGGAAGATTCCTCAATGACGCCCCCGAGGTCTTCCCCGAGCATGTCACTAACCTGAATGGCTTGCTTTGACAACTCTTGAAGCTCGGTCCCGGTGAGACCCAGTCGGGTATTATAGTCCGCTATAGCCTTTGCAGCATCATCCATGGTTGTCGGGATGCTATTGTATACCTCATCGAAATCTTCCAAGAGAGCATTCAGAGCATCACCCGTTGCTCCAGTACCGATTCGTATAGCATCGGTAGCACTGTCGAACTGGGCCCCAAGCTCTTTCAGATATTTGCCTGCCTCGACAACTGCTTTTCCTGTAGCGACTGCTATGCCGCCCACCGCTGCACCAACGGCAATGGCCTTCAAATTTACGCCATCAAGTTTTTTGACAGCTCCATCAATTGCCTTACCAAGAGAAGGGTCAATCGAGCCCGCAAAATCTACAATGGCTGAAAGTATTTTACTTTGAGCCACCTTGCTCACCTCCTCCGATGCCTATACTTACTAAAAGAAGGAGCAGGATTTTTGGGCTTTCGCCTTTCCTGCTCCTTCTTGAGGTCTTCCACTGCCTCTCCCACTTCTACGAGAAAATCAATCAATCTCTTTCGCTCCAATTCAGAGACCGGAGTATGAAAAATACGGGAATAATCCCTTATTGCTCGTCTGAGCTGTCTGCTTCTGAGGGTTCCTCCGACCTCGCAATAATAAAATTTCTGCCGATCTTCATGACCTCCAGGACATCCCTGCCCTTAAGTCTTTCAAGGTCTGACATATCAATGTCAGGGTTCACCGCAACAATAGCTGCAAAGCCAAGGTACAGATGAAAACCATAGTCAAGTTCAACTGCTCCGGCTCTGTTTCCGGCTTTTGAAGCGATTGCCGATAACTTGCGACTCTCAGCCTCAGCAAAATGTACTGCGGTGATTTCCTGAGCATCATAGGTCAAAACATCGCGCTGCTGGCCATTTATCATGATTGGATTTTCAAGCTTGAGTTCTTTCTTCACAATGAATCACTCCTTCAGAAATATAGGCCGTTCCCACAAAGGAAACGGCCTCATTATTACAATAGACTGTTGATAGGCGAATAATAGTCGTTTCCAAGAATGCGACAGATCTGACTCAGCCTATCAATGAGCCACAGTTCCTCCCCGCCAACGAACAGCTGGTATCTGGTTACCTCAGCCGTTATCTCATTTTCGGATGTAGAACCGGGCTCCAAGCTGATGCCGGGGATGGTCTTGGGTACAGCCTTAACAAATGCCTTGCATCCTTCAGGCTTCGTGGTCCCATCGGATTTCACAACATTCTGCACAAACCTGAACTCGAAGTTCATGCTCTGCATCCTGACCATGCGCCCAAGTCCGAGGTCAATGCCTATCTTGGTGATGGCCAGTTCCATGGACTCAAACTGACCAGGTGTAGGCAGTGACATGGTGCCCATGGCCCGATAGTCTGAGGTTGTAGGTGTCACAGAGGGAAGGGTAATGGTAACGTCTCTAGCCACAAGCTGGCCATCAACATACACCGTGTTAGCTACTATCGGCCCTTTCAAATCAATGAAGCTCATTACGCATTCCCTCCTTCACCAAAATAAACATTGAAACCAGCATCTGTGTATGACACATAGACCGTGGCACTCTTCATGGGGGGAGTGGGGGTGGCTGCAATATCCCAGCGAAAATCTCCATTCATCATGTCGGGGAGATTGTTCTCGGTCTCAATAAACAATACCTTTGGTGAGCCAATTAAGGCGCCTATAGCAACAAGCCCATCAAGTTTCTCCTGCTCACGGTTAAGGATTGTATCCTTCAGTTGACGATCCATGGGCTTATCAATTGCAGTGCCCCACTCGCGCTGGAAAGAATTCGTGATGTGCATGAGCATTCGCATATTGACATCAAAAATCGCCCGGGGGTCAACATCAGCACCAAAGGAATATGCAGCTGTATGGTCTCCCCACAGAACCCAATTGCCGCCCCAGTATACAGCTGTTGATATGCCCTTTTGGGTCAGTTGATTTGCAGTCTGCTGGTCATACCCCATATTTGTACTTGCCTCGCCAAAGTAGAGCTTGGAAATCCCTACCCTTTTATTCCCTGGGGTCTCCATGGGCACTGAATCATGGGTGAGATCAGCCCTCAGCATCTCTACAACAGCCAGTGTGGATAGATGGTATATCTCGCCGACGTTGTTTTTCGCTTTGGGCCAGTATACCTTTGAGCGTTCACTGCTGTATGCATTGGTATCTTTCCAGGTAATAGCCTTTGGGATAGTATCCACAGCCGTTGCACCAGCCACGATAGGGATGTCTGCAACAACAAAGGCGTCCCAATGCCCATTGATTTTCTGGCTTGCGGAAATCAAGGCATTGTACACAGCTGGCACTTCGCTCCACCCAGGAGCAGCGAGAATGTTTGGAACAACATTATGCTCTTGGTATAGAAGTGCCAGAGCCCCTAGTCCGGTATACACACCATTTACTACTCCGCCTATGATGTCTGAAGCTTCTACTGCAGTAAGATCAACCTCATAGTATGAGGCAGTTATGGTACCTGTCAAAGGTTCATCAGGATTGGCCGTAGTGATCACAACAGAACCCTTTGCAAAGTTATAAGAGACATTGAAATCGACACCCTCAGTCAATTCTGCGAGCAGCAGAGTATCCAAGATAATCTTGTCACTCTTAAATTCAGCACGGCCTCCGGAGAAAACCAAAGCTTTGGTCGTGGGTGTTTCAGCTTTGTGTGTGTCAGGGTCAAGGACGTTGATCACATATATAGGACCAATGTTACCAATGGGGTTGTTAAAGTGTGCAGCGAAAGCTTCACAGAGACTATAGGATTCCCAGTCGGAAGAATACCCGAGCTTTTTCTGAGCATCTACCAGATTGGAGACCTTGACAGGTCTGTTTATGATCCCTGCATCCTTATAGCCGCGCACGAGGTTGACCGGAGCAACCCCAATATATACCGGGACCGTTCCGGCTTGTACAGCATTTTGAGCCACAGTCGAGCCGATGTGGCCATATGCACCGTATAAGTATTCGTTTGGCAATTTTATCACCTCGCATAAAAATAGCGGCACTTCGCCGCCTTATAAAAATTGTTGAAATTCGTTTGAACACCTTATGACACCGTACTCCAGAGCAAAGCTTACCCAAGCGAACCAATACGGGTAAAAGTCAGGGACAGAATCCTGTTCAGTCACCGGGCCATATTTAATGCCCTCTTCCTTAATAACCCGCAGACCTGAGATGTTGTCCGCACTCTCTATCTCTCGGAGTGCTGTATCAACAAAATTCCAAGCATCCTTCCAGCCTTCACTGTGACGCAGATAATACCTTTTCGCTTCTTCTGTATCCCACAGTTTAAAAGTACCATCACCACGTGGAAGGAAAATGTCCTTTCCATGATTGCCGGGATTCCATGTGGCAAAGCAAAATCTAACCCGCAATGTACCTTTCTTGGCCGAGATTTGTTCTTCACCCTCTATTAATTGGATGCACAGCGATGGAATAGGAGCAACCATATCCGTTGGCATCCGGTCCTTTGAGGGCACATAAAGTACAAAAGCTGAAGGATGTACTAAAGTATGCTGATATGATGAGTCAACACTATCATCATCCGGACGCTTCAAATTAACTTGCTCACATATAGCACTTTCAGCCCATTGCCGGATCCGTTCAAGGTTATCTACTATTGACATTCTCTACACCTCTCAAACCGAACGGTTTTGCTGGAGTGTGACTTGGGCAATACCTGCATCAACACTCCAGTCCGTGACGATATATTCTCGGCCATCCACATTGAGGGATGCCCCAGGAGACTTTCTTGCCGGCAGATCCTTCGGCATGGCATAAACGACCAAATCAGCCTCAGCCATACCGAGAGAGGAACTACCTTCTTTTGAAGTATCATCTGTGATAACACATACAATCTCCCGGCCTTCGATAATATGATGTTCCCCGTATTCATTCAGGTTAAGGAAGATATTCTGTATATCGCTCTGGAGCTGTTCCTTGAATGAGTTCACATCAACCACCTACTTTGCCATCCTTCTTTGATTTTTTCTTTGGTGCCTCCGAATTCATTTGTCTACCACTGGGATTTTCATCAGTATATTGCGCGACACCCTTTCTTACGAGCTGCGCCTCTTTCTCGGGAGTCAGCGAAAACGGGGGGTCCTTTGATGTCCTCGGTACTATACGGCCGCCATCAACATGGCCATAAATACCTTTAATGATTTTGATCATGGCCCAAAGTCCTCCTATTTCTTAATGAGTTCATCCGGGTCAAAATTGTTGAATTTATCAGCTTCAGGCTTATCCTCATGATCCCCTGACAGCTGGCCATTCTCGAAATTCTCCATCTTTGCTTCAAGGGCTTGCAATACTGTTTTACGGTGCTTTCCCTTCATTTCGCTCTCAAAAATAGCCTGCAGCTCTTCTTCAGATTCTGAGGACTCAATGATCCTAATCAATTCCTCAGCAGTCTTCCCGGCATAAGGATTTTCATCATCGGCCTTTTCACCATTGGAGGACTTAACCTCAGGTATCGGTTCAGCCACCCCCAAGGAGATAAGACGGGACTCCTCCTCTTGGGGGAGCCCCGTGATGATGTCACCTTTCATATACCGCTGGGTACCGTCATTTACTACACCTTGGATTACCCTAACAGCCATTGCGCACCTCCTAATACACTACTGCCACATACCAGTCATCAACATCCTCGGGCACAGGCAGAGGTCTGGAGCTTACCTTCACCATCTTGACATCGTTACCGTTGTCGGCCCAGACCTTAGGAACTCGTTCACCTTCGATGGTCACAAAGTTCTCGTTGGCATCCATCTGGGTGATTGCGCCGTAAATTCTCTTACCCATGTCGGTGCGTGCCAGCAGGAGTGTTTTTTCAGGCATCATAGGCTGCTCAACACCATCGTCATCAAGGAACCATTCATCATAGCTGTAAACCTCGAGGCCAAGCTCCGTGATTTTCCCGATGAAAGTGACTGCGTCATTTTTGATGATGGGCTCAATGGTACCCACAGTAATGCTCTTCTTATCAAAGAGGGCTTGAATCTTGCCGTTCTGGATGAATTTCTCCGCAACGTCGGATGCCATGATGCAGACATTGGGAGCTCTACCGGAGGATTTGATAACAGCCAGTCTCCACCTCTTCAGATCTTCATATGGGTCAGCTGTCGCGGTATCCCATTTTGCTGTGCCGGCCAAAGTTTCCTTATTGGTGAAATTGTAGTCAACGACCTCATCAATGGTTTTGTTGGAAGTATCATCAACCAGGCCTTTCATTGTTACTTTGCCGTTGATGAGGACTTCACGGCACATCCACTCCTCACGCCTGGTTATGTACTCGTCCAATTCGGCAAGGTCCTTGCCGAGGAGCTGGGCTGCTCTTTGCTCAGGAGTTGTCTTACTGTACAATGCCTCACCCATTGCTCGGGCTGCAATATCATCTTTGCTAAGAGCTCTTTGAGGCGCAATCCTGGGAGGAGTATAGCTCTTCGTTACATAACCATCTCGATCCATGGTGATACCGCCCACTCTCGGAGCAACAAAGGGCGCCATTTTGCGCTTGCCCTTCTTGAAGTCGACGTCGATTTTTTCGGTTACATAGGTCTCAGAATCCGAGAAAAATGTGTCCCTGAAGAAAGTTCTGGCCGGCATCATTCTTTCAATGGCAGCCATCATTGTTCTGGTTTCATAAAGGTTAATAGCATTTCCCATTATGATCATCCTCCTGATTAAACGTTGTCCTTGAGGAAAATCCCGTATTGTCTCAGGCTATCCTCATGGTCAGCTGCGGTGTTTCCTTCAACGAATGTCAAAGCCTTTCTGTTGAAAAGACCCGATACATAACACTGTGCTACGACGTCAGCATCCGTGGCATCAATGTCATCGGCCAGGATGTACTTCGCAGCCTCTGAGCCATCCTCGGCCTCTTTATTGGCCAATACTGCTTTGCCACTGGCGGTAACAACACCTAGCACACTTCCTCTTTTGAGAACGCCGCTTTTTGCTATCGTGACACCCTTTAGCAGGATAGGCACACTTTCACCGGCAATAAGATTATCCGGTACCATTGTTCCGATTACTTCATATCCCATTATCTTCCCCTCCTCTTGTTTGCACCAGCAGCGATATTTTCAACTACTTGGTCTTCTGCTTCCTTCTGCTGTTCGGCAGTTTGCTGTTCGGTAGGCACACCTTTCACATCATCTGCACCGGAGTTCTGAGAATCGATTTTGATGTTTTCCAGGTACTGCTGCCCCTTCTTGCTGTCCGCTTGCAAAGCTTCGAAAGCCAAATCCTTGGCATCCTTAGGCTCTTCAAACTTTGCTTTGTTGACCAGGTCCGGGCTGATATTAGCAGATATTTTTTCAATATCCTGAATTCTAGCCCTTTCCTGCTTTTTGCCTTCCTCCCTGGCCGCATCTTCAATCTGCTTTACCAGATCCGGATAGGCAGTCCTAAGCTCATCAACATTTTTGAACATAGGCTGTTCACCTTCCTTAGTGTTAATATTTGCATCAGGCTGCGGCTTGGGAGCTACGGCCTGGGCTGCACTGGGCTTGGATAAATGCTGTTCAAAGAATTTTTTAAAGGAATCGTTGGCAGCATTCTGAATGGTGAGGACCTTTCTGAAGCTGAAATTCATTACGTCCACCGGTCCTGAGTCATCAGATGTATCCTGCTCAGCATAAAGCATGCCAGTGGCAAAGCCTTCTTTAATGGCTGTCCTGGCACTCATGTAGGTCTCGTCATCCATCATGGCCGATATTTTCGCGCGAGACCTGCCGGTGGCAAGCTGATAGGCATTGATAAGAGTTTCTTTTACCTCATCCAGTACATCTGCCGCCTTGCGAAGATCTGATGCGTAACCATACACCTCAGTTAACGGGTTGTGCATCATGAATATGGACATAGGAGACATCAGTCTTT